>JADMIO010606997.1_pt1 | contig 58661 bp, 45 predicted proteins | sample 8958161 | NCBI WGS metagenome assembly JADMIO01 (sample SAMN16585339, study PRJNA669376) | soil metagenome | isolation source: Crop rotation soil | place: USA: Cullars Rotation, Alabama | collected 2011
GCCGCGACTTCAAGTCACGTGAATTCCAAGCTTCGGATCCCACTGTGCTGGAAAGCGCCGTCTGCGAGCAGGCTCTGACGCGCGTAGTGAAGATCCCACGCGAGCGTGTTGGTGGTCCGGATGTAGCCGACCTTGGGCAGCGACTGAAGAGTTCGCAGCAGCTGCTGATTGGCCGCGTACGCGTCTTTCTCGCCTTTGATGATGCCGAGCAGCCGTTCGCGCTCGCCGTCGGTGGACCAGCGTTCGATCGTGAAGTCCACGGTCGCGGTCGTTGGACCGCTGTTCATATTGATCGCGAACCCGGTGAAGCTCTGCTTATCGCCTTGTCCCGACACTGGCGGCGCCAGGACGGCTGCCGCGATGGCGGCGGTAACGATCAGCAGTGCCGGAAGCAGTCGCGCTTTGACGTGCATGAGTCCCTCCTCGTCCATAGGGTGGCTTGCCTGGACGGCCTCTCCGTGGCAAGGAACGGGCCAGGTGGGCGGAGAAGGGCGGCAGTAGATTTGCTGTGAAATCTGCGCACAGCTGATCGTCTGCAGCACGGAGCGGCCCGGCACGCGTGGTGTGTCACCACATGTCGTGAGTGCGCTGCTGCCGGTTGGCGATCTCGGGAGAGGGCGATGGCGACTATCGATCGGTGGATGCCTGGTCTTGGCGTGATCCGTGATTACCGCCGCGCCTGGCTCGGACACGATGCGCTCGCCGGCCTGTCGGTCGCCGCGATTCAGATCCCGACCGCGATCGCCTACGCGCAGCTCGCGGGTTTCCCGCCGGAGACAGGGCTCTACGCCAGCGTGCTTCCGCTCGTCGCCTACGCCCTCTTCGGTTCGTCACGCCAGCTCATCGTCGGCCCCGATTCGGCGACGTGCGCGATCGTCGCAGCCACGCTGCTGCCGCTCGCGGCTGACGACCCGCAGCGCTACTCGGACTACTCGGTGGTCCTGGCCCTGATGGTCGGCGCCCTTTCGATCGTCGGTGGCGTGGTGCGACTCGGGTTCATTGCCGATTTTCTGTCCCGGCCGATTCTCACCGGCTTCCTGAACGGCATCGGGCTCAGCATCGTGGTCGGACAGCTCGGCAAGCTCTTCGGTATTCGCCTGACCTCGCAGGAGTTCTTCGGCCAGATCTGGGAACTGGGCTCGCGGCTGGGTGAGACGCATCTGGTCACGCTGGGCCTGGGCGTGTCGTTGCTCATCGTGTTGATGGCACTCAAGCGCGTGGTGCCACGAGTTCCGGCGCCGCTGGCTGCGGTGATCCTCGGTGGCCTGGCGGTGTTCTTCCTCGATCTGGTCCGCTACGGCGTGCCCGTCGTTGGCGTGGTGCCGGCCGGTCCGCCGGCGTTCGACATGCCCTCGGTCGATCTGAAGGACCTGCGATCGCTCGGGATCGGTGCGCTCGGCATCGCGCTGATCAGCTACTGCAGCGCGATGCTCACAGCGCGCAGCTTCGCGGCCCGCAATCACTACGAGATCGATCCCAACCAGGATTTCGTCGCGCTCGGCGCGTCGAACATCGCGGCGGGTCTCTCGCGCGGGTTCGTCATCAGCGGCGCCGACTCGCGCACCGCTGTCAACAACGCCGTTGGCGGCAAGACGCAGCTGACCGGTCTTGTCGCCGCCGCCGTCACGGCGATGGTCGTGCTGTTTCTCACCGGACCGCTGCGCTACATTCCCGGCCCGGCACTGGCCGCCGTCCTGATCATGGCCGGGATCGGGTTGATCGACGTCGCCACGCTGGTGCGGCTGCGCGCGCTGACACGCTTCGAGTTCCGTTTGTCGATCGCGACGACGGCCGGTGTGCTGCTCGTCGGCGTCCTGCCGGGCATCCTCATCGCGGTGCTCCTGGCGCTCATCAAGCTGCTCATGCTGACGTCGCGGCCCGGTGATGCCATTCTCGGCGAGGTACCCGGCGAGGAGGCCTATCACGACCTTGCCGCGCATGGGGATGCGCGGGCCATCCCGGGTCTGCTCGTCTACCGTTTCGATGCGGCGCTGGTGTTCTTCAACGCCGACTTCTTCAAGCAGCGCGTGCGATCTGTCGTCGCGGCTTCACCTGACAAGCCCGAATGGTTTCTCTACAGCGCCGAAGCGACGAACCTGCTCGACTTCACCGGGGCCGAAGCGATCGAACAGATTCGCGCCGAGCTCGCCGCGCGTGGGATCACGTTCGCCATCGCACGATCGCGCGGGCCGTTCGACGTGATGGCCCGCGCGACCGGCCTCGCCGATCGCGTGGGCGCCGAACGGATGTTCGATTCGGTTCGAAGCGGGGCTCGAGCATTCCACGCGCGGGCGACGCCGGCCAAGTCGCAGTAGTCCGGACGTGTCGCGTCCACAATGTCACTACCGATGGGGATTCCAGTGACGACAGGCTGTGACGACGTTGATGCCGCGAAGAACTCGCGCGCGGTTCAGGTCTCACGGTCCGCCGCGAGCGCCGTGCCGAGCCGTGGGAATGGACGGCCGAAACGGCAGGCGCGCAGCCGATTCGTGAAGCACGTTCATGAACGTACGGTGGCGCGGGTCTTGCCACTCGCCTTGGCGTGGATTGCTGGATCGGTGTCGTCCAGGAGATCGATCGGCGCGTCGTGCGACTGGCCGGGCGGTTGAGCGTCGCCCAGGTTCCGGAGCTGCTGAAGACGTGCGCCGAAGGCAGTCCGGTCGAGCTCGACCTCACGGAACTGGTGTCCGCCGACGTGGCGGGGATCGATGCGCTTCGTCGTGTGCGCGACGGGGGCGCGGTGCTGACCGGCGCGCCCGGCTACATCAGGATGAAGCTCGACCTGCCGGCCGAGGCACGGACCGAGCAGCCCCCGCGGCCATCGCGCCGTCAGCCCTGACCACGCGGCCGCGACAGGCCCAGCTTCTTCATCCGGAAGCGCAGCGTGTTCGGGTGCACCCCGAGACATTCGGCGGCGTTGCCCGGGCCGTTGATCCGCCACCCGCACCGCTGCAACACGCCTTCGATGTGCGTGCGCTGCGCGGCGTCGAGATTGTCTCCCTGCATTGCGGCCTCGGGCGGCGCGGCGATTCGCTTGTGGAACGTGAGCGGCGCGTCGAGCTCCAGCACGTTCCCGGTTGACGCGATCATCGCGCGCACCATCACATTCTCGAGCTCACGAACGTTTCCCGGCCAGGAGTGCTGCTGCAGCGCCTCGAGGACGTGGGTTGGGATCTCCGTGATCCTCCGTCCCAGCTCGCGCTGGTGGCGATTGATGAAGAACCACGCGAGGCGCGAGATGTCCTCGGGGCGTTCCTGCAGCGACGGCAGTCGAATCGGATAGACGCTCAACCGGTAATACAGGTCGGCGCGGAAGGTGCCGTCGGCGACCGCTGCTTCGAGGTCGTGGTGCGTGGCCGCGATCACACGCACGTCCACCTTCCTGGTGCGCGACGATCCGACGCGCTCGAACTCGCCCTCCTGCAGCACGCGGAGGAACTTCACCTGGACATCGGGCGCGAGATCGCCGATTTCATCCAGGAAGATCGAACCGCCGTCGGCCAGCTCGAACCGTCCCTGTCGCATCGCCACGGCACCCGTGAACGCGCCCTTCTCGTGGCCGAACAGTTCGCTTTCGACGAGCGTCGGCGGCAGCGCGGCGCAGTTGACCCGCACGAGCGGCCGCGCGTGCCGGCGGCTTCGCTCGTGCAGTGCCCGGGCGAACAGTTCCTTGCCGGTCCCTGTCGGACCGAGCAGCAGCACGCTCGAGTTCATCGGCGCCACCTGCGCCAGGCGCGACAGCGCGAGCCGCAGCGAGGCGCTCTCGCCGACGATCTCCTCGAAGTCGTGGTAGGTCTTGATCTCTTCCTTGAGGTACAGGTTGTCGGCTTCGAGCCTGGCGTTCAGGCGCTTCATCGCTTCGACGTCTGCGCCTGCCGCCGTCTGCCGCCGCCGATACAGCGCGGTGGCAAACATCTCGACGACGCGCTGGAGGTCATCGACGGGCGATCGCCGCGGAGCCGCGTCGCTCTCGATGGCCAGGGCGCAGATGGGCTGTCCGCCCACGGGTGCCGCGATGCCCAGCACCCAGTTCGCGCCGTTCCGGCGCGTCAGCTCGTGCGCGGCGGCGGCGTCGCGGGGCAACTGATCCGGGCGCGAGATGTTCACCTGTTCGCCGCGGGCGAGTCGCCGCGTCAGCCACTCGGGACAGGACGATGGCTGGCCAGCCTCGTCGGCCGTGTCGGAGCCGCCGGCCCCGATGTGCGTGCGCACCACGGCGCCTGACTCGGCGAACTCCAGCAGCCGGCAACTGTCGGCACCTGCGACCGCAGCGATTTGTGCAAGGGCTTCGCCGATGGCCGCGTCGATGTCTTCATGGCGAACCGTGGTGAAGCGCCCGAGGATCGCGGCCACGACGTTGGCGACGTCTTCGACCTCGATCTCAGAGTGGATCCGTGACACTGGCATGCTGATGACTGACATGACCCCTCGCTTGACTGGCTGGTGCCGTGCGTCGCTTTGTTCGTCGAAATTACTGTGTTCTCTTCTTGCTCTCCGTGTAATTGAGGACCTGACTGACGTGCTGCTCGCCGCGCAGCGCGGCGTGCACCGCAGTGATCAGCTCGTCACCGGCCGTGGTCTTCAACACGTAGCCGGATGCGCCGGCATCGAATCCGCACCGGATGACGCTGGGATCGTTGTGCACCGAGACGAAGACGATCCGCGTGTCCGGGTGATCGCGGTGAATGGCGGTCGCCGCGGCAATGCCATCGAGGCCCGGCATCGAGATGTCCGTGACGACGATGTCCGGAAGCAGCTCGTCGGCGGCCGCGACGAGTGCGCGGCCGTCGGGAACCCGGGCGATCACATCGAACTCGGATTCGAGCAGATGGCTCAGCAGCTCCCGTGTTTCGGAGTGATCTTCGGCCAGCACCACACGCGCGCGAGTCATTGGTCCGACGCGAATCCTACAGATTCGACGCGCGGCTGGTCAGCGGGAAGCTACTGAGACTCTGGCGGAAAGATTACGGCACGAGGGTCCGTAAAACTCCTGAGTGGGCTCGCGCCGGGGAGGGGCGCGGTCGTCAGTCCACGATCAGTTTGTGCTCGATGGCGTATCGGACGAGTGCCGTGGTGGACTGAACCCCGAGGACGCGCATCATCTCGTACTTGTGGGTCTCCACCGTCCGCGCGGACAGGTCGAGCGCCGCTGCGATTTCCTTCATACGATGTCCCTCGACGATCAGCCGCAGCACGTCGCGCTGCCGCACCGTGAGCTGAGGGGAGGAAGTCCCCGCCGCGGCCGACAGCCGCTCCATCACTTCCCTGGTGACCGCGGCCGTCAGGTAGACACGGCCCTGCAGCGCCTGGTGGATCGCCGTGACCAGTTCCTCGCCAGCGGAGTCTTTCAGGAGATAGCCGGACACGCCGGCGCGCGTCGCCCGCGTCGCCAGCTCCGCGTCGTTGTGCATCGTCAGCACGATGACCTTGCTGTCGATGCGCTCCGCCTTCAGGCGTGGAAGCACATCGAGACCGCTCGGGCCGGCCGGCATGGAAATGTCCGTGACGATCACGTCCGGTCGCAGCCGCTTTGCGGCTTCGATCAGAGACTCGCCATCGCCGACGCTCCCGACCACTTTCAGATCGTTTTCCTCGAGCAGTCTGACGAGGCCCTCCCTGACGATGGCATGGTCGTCAGCGATGAGCACAGTGGGTCGGCGTCTGGTTGATTCAGTGTTCATCGTGCGCTCGTGCCCGGCAATCCCGCCGGCACCTGCATGCGTACCCGTGTTCCCCGCGACAATTCGGTCATGACGCTGACGTTCCCTCCGATCATCCGGGCGCGTTCGCCCATGCTGACGAGGCCCAGGCCGTCGCGCCGCTGGCGTGTGCTGACGATGTCGAACCCCTTGCCATCATCGACGACCGTGAGCTCCGCGATTTCACCGACGCGCTGCAGCCGGACAGTGGCCCGGCTGGCGTCGGCATGCGTGACGACGTTGCGCAGGGCCTCCTGCGCAACCCGGTACAGACACAACGCGACATCACGGTCGAGTGTGGTGAAGTCACCGTCGGCTTCGCAGGTCACGTCGAGCTTGTGATGGCGCTGCAGATCGGCGACGAACGACGAGAGCGCGGCTTCGAGGCCCGCATGCTGCAGCACACCGGGATGCAGGTCGTGCGAAAGATGACGGACGTGTTCGGCCAGGGTGTTCGTCCGCTGCTGGAGATGCGTGATGTCACCGAGGAGCGCCGTGTCGGCCGACGAGGCCGTGACGCGCCGCTTGAGGCTGCTGAGCGCGATCGCCAGCCCGGCGATCTGCTGGCTGACGTCATCGTGCAGGTCGCGCGCGATCCGCGCGCGCTCGGCCTCCTGCGCGCCGATCAGCCGCCCGGCCAGTTGCTGGACCTCGCGATTGCTGTCCTCGAGCCGCGCCTGGCTTTCGCGAATCTCCTCCTCGGCCTGCTGGCGGTCGGTGGTGTCGAGGCGAGACCGTTCTTCCTTCGCGCGTAACGCCTGTTCGGTGCGGGCGTGACGGGAGCGTTGGACGACGAGGGCAACGATCGTTGCGGCCAGCGTCGCGATGAGCAGCGCGTTCAGCACCGGCCCCGACCGGCTCGAGCGGGGATGAGTTCGTGGTCGTGCCGAACCGAACAGCAGGCGAGCATCTGCCGTCTCCCGGGCGCTATGAGGGGGAGCCCACAGACGCCGGACGGAACGTCATTCTACAGGGAGTCGGAGTAGGCGCGTCCCGATCGGTACGGTCCCTGGATCCGGCCGCGGGTCACACGCGTGTGACGCGTCGCGGGCACTGCGGGTCGTCAGTCGTCACGGCATCTCGCGACCCGCCGCGAGCGTCCTATCGACTTCGGCGTGTATTTTGCCCGCCAATGGCCCCGATCAATTGGCTGTGATCTTGCGGTCCTCGGTGGCGCACCGAGTCCTTAGAGGAGCGACCGCATGAGCCGCAATGACGTGAACCGTTCCACTCTCCCGATTCCCGATATCCAGCACCCTGGCCTGATCACGTTCGACGCCAAGGACAAGGACACGAAGTTTCCGCCGATCAGAGACCTCCGCCCCCCCAAGGGCGCGCCAAACGTGCTGGTCATCCTGATCGACGACGTCGGCTACGGGGCCTCGAGCGTGTATGGCGGCCCGTGCCAGACGCCCAACTTCGACAAGCTCGCGCAAGGAGGGCTGCGCTACACGCGCTTCCACACCACGGCGCTGTGCTCGCCGACGAGACAGGCCCTGCTCACGGGGCGCAACCACCACTCCGTCGGCATGGGTGGCATCACCGAGATCGCGACAGCGGCACCGGGCCAATGCTCGGTGTTGCCGAACACCAAGGCGCCGCTCGCGCTCACGCTGAAGCTGAACGGCTACGCGACAGCGCAGTTCGGCAAGTGCCACGAGGTCCCCGTGTGGCAGACGAGTCCCGCGGGCCCGTTCAACGCGTGGCCGACGGGCGGCGGCGGCTTCGAGTACTTCTACGGGTTCATCGGCGGCGAGAACAACCAGTGGGATCCTGCGCTCTATGAAGGCACGACGCCGATCGAACCGCCCAGGACACCGGCTGAGGGCTACCACCTGACGGAAGACCTGGCGGACAAGTGCATCGCCTGGACGCGCCAGCAGAAGGCGCTCCTTCCCGACAAGCCGTTCTTCACCTACTTCGCACCGGGCGCGACACACGCGCCCCATCACGTGCCGAAGGAATGGATCGACAAGTACAAGGGCAAGTTCGCGCACGGCTGGGACAAGCAGCGCGAGATCACGTTCAATCGCCAGAAGGAACTTGGGCTCATCGCACCCGACGCCGAGCTGACACCGCGTCACAAGGAGATCCCGGCGTGGGACGCGATGGACCCGAAGCTCAAGCCCGTGCTCGAGCGTGAGATGGAGGTCTACGCCGCGTTCATGGAGCACACCGACCATCACGTCGGCCGCATCATCAAGGCGCTCGAGGACATGGACATCCTCGACGACACGTTGATCTACCTGATCATCGGTGACAACGGCGCATCGGCCGAAGGCACGTTGCAGGGCTCCTTCAACGAGATGGCGAACTTCAACGGCATGCCGCAGCTCGAGACGCCCGAATTCATGATGGGCAAGCTCGACGAGTTCGGCGGCGAGGGCTCGTACGGCCACTACGCGGTGGGTTGGGCCTGGGCGATGAACTCACCCTATCAGTGGACGAAGCAGGTGGCGTCGCACTGGGGCGGCACGCGCAACGGTACGATCGTCCACTGGCCGCGCGCGATCAAAGACAAGGGCGGCATCCGCAATCAGTTCTCTCACGTGATCGATCTCGCGCCGACCGTGCTCGAAGCGGCGGGTCTCCCCGAGCCGGCGATGGTCAACGGCGTCATGCAGAGCCCCTACGAGGGCACCAGCATGGTCTACAGCTTCGACGACGCACAGGCGCCCGAGCGGCACGAGACGCAGTACTTCGAGATGTTCTGCAACCGCGGCATCTATCACAAGGGCTGGAGCGCGGTGACCAAGCACCGCACACCGTGGGAGATGGCTGGCGCGAAGATGCCGGCGTTCGACGACGACGTGTGGGAGCTCTACGACGGCAGCAAGGACTGGACGCAGGCGAAGAACCTGGCGAACGAGATGCCGGAGAAGCTGCACGAACTACAGCGGCTGTGGCTCATCGAAGCGGTCAAATACAACGTGCTGCCGCTCGACGACCGTCAGATCGAGCGCTTCGTCCCCGAGCTCGCCGGCCGGCCGGCGCTGATCAAGGGCAACTCCCAGCTCCTGTTCGCAGGGATGGGACGTCTGTCAGAAAACAGCGTCGTCAGCATCAAGAACAAGTCGTTTGCCGTCACCGCCGACATCGACGGGCCGGCGAAGGGCGCAGCCGAGGGCGTGTTCATCGCGCAGGGCGGCCGCTTCGGCGGCTGGAGCCTCTACGCGAAGGGCGGCAAGGCCAAGTTCGTCTACAACGTGCTCGGCATCACGTCCTACGCGGTCGAAAGTTCGGCCACGATTCCGGCGGGCAAGACGCAGGTCCGCCTGGAGTTTGCCTACGACGGCGGCGGCAACGGCAAGGGCGGCACCGCGACGCTGTTCATCGGCGGCAAGGAAGCCGGCAAGGGCCGTGTCGATCAGACGCAGGGCTTCATCTTCTCGGCCGACGAGACGACGGACATCGGCTACGAATCGGGCACGACCGTGAGCTCGGACTACACCGCGCACACCAGCCGCTTCAACGGGAAGCTGCACTGGGTGCAGATCGACCTCGGCAAGGATGCGCAGGACGCCGATCACTACATCTCGGCGGACGAGCGCATCCGCGTCGCGATGGCGCGGCAGTAGGGGGCGTCACACACATCGGGCGGATCAGCGCGAGCTGATTCGCCCGGTTCTTCTGCGACATGGATCCCAAGCAACTCGTCCTCCTCGCCCTGCAGGCGAGCGTGCTCTGTACGGTCTTCGGGTTCGGCCTCAGGACGACGACCGATGATCTGATGTACCTGATTCGCCGTCCCGGTCTGCTGGCACGGTCGATCGTTTCTGTGTTCGTCGTGATGCCGGCCATCGCGGTTTCGCTCGCGCTGCTGTTCGACTTCGATCCAACGGTCGAGCGGGCATTGATTGCGCTCGCGGTCTCTCCCATGCCGCCGCTCTTGCCCCAGAAGGAAGGCAGGGCCGGCGGTGACGAACGCTACGCGCTCGGGTTGATGGCGATACTGGCGCTCATCGCCATGGCCGTCATACCGCTCGAAATCCTGGTCCTGCAGAGCATCGGCGGCCGGCGCCTGGACATGGCATCAGGTGCGGTGATGCGCGTGATCCTGATCTCGACGCTGCTGCCGTTGGGCGCTGGCGTGGCCGTGCGCTCGTTGATGCCGGGCCTGGTTGCCCGTATCGAAAAACCAGTCGGGATGGTTGCGAAAGTGCTGCTGCCGCTGGCGGTGCTCGTGCTGCTCGTCGGTGCCGGACCGGCCATCCTGGCCCTCATTGGACACGGCGGCATCCTCATCGCGATGGTCGCGTTTCTGCTAATCGGACTCGCGGTCGGCCACGTGCTGGGGCGGCCGAATCGCAATCACTCAGTCGTCCTGGCGCTGTCGACGGCGTGCCGGCATCCCGCGATCGCGCTGTCCATCGCCGCCGCGAACTTTCCGGAGGCACGCTTCGGCGCGACCATCCTGCTCTACGTGCTGCTGGGCGCCATCGTCGCTGTGCCTTACGTCGTCTGGCACCGGCGGCAGTTGCCGACATCGCCGAAGCCGGCGTGACCAATCGGAGTCACACGATGAAAACACCTGGATTCAATTTCGCCATTCCCGAAAAGATCATGACGCCCGATACGGTGGAGACCCGTATCGGCACGCTCGAGTTCGTTGATGGCGTCCCGACGCCGGACACTGTGGCGACGGTCTACGACCACCTCGACTTCCTGCGCGGCGTCGAAGTGTTCCTCAACTTCATTCCGGCGACGTCGATGGAAGGTCTGCGCCTCGGCAACCTCGAACGCGGCGCGACCAGGTCGAATGAGGTCGTGATCTTCGATGAGTTACTGGATTCGGCGCCGCTGCTGCTGACGGGCAACACCGATACGGTCTACTGCTCCGGGTTCCTCGATCTCGAGACCGATGGCCCGACGGTGGTCGAGATTCCGCCGAGCTGTGGTCCCGGTACCGTCAACGACGCGTATTTCCGGTTCGTCATCGACATGGGCATTCCAGGTCCCGATCGTGGTGCCGGTGGCAAGTACCTCATCGTTCCGACCAGCTACACCGGCGAACTGCCGAAGGACGGCTACTTCGTCGCGCGATCGCCGTCGCACGTCAACCTGCTGATCCTGCGCGGCTTTCTCGTTGACGGCAAACCCGACGCGGCATCGAGGATGTTCCGCGAGCAGCTCAGGATCTATCCACTGAGCAAGGCGGACGATCCGCCGGCGATGAAGTTCGTGAACACCTCGAAGGTGTTCTACAACACGATTCACGCCAACAACTTCGAGTTCTACGAAGAGCTCGATCACGTGATCCAGAAGGAGCCGCTGGACTTCATCGATCCCGAGCTGCGCGGGCTGGCAGCCAGCATCGGCATCCGCAAAGGGCAGCCGTTCGCGCCCGACGCGCGCATGAAGAAGACGCTGACCGAAGCCGTTGCCGTCGGCAACGCCACCGCACGTGCGATGGGCCTGCGCAGCCGCGACCCTCGCTCCCCAATCTTCGAGAACGGCCATTGGATGACCGGGTTCATCGGCGGTGACTATCGCTGGCTCGACGGCGACGGCATGGGCGGTCGCAACCTCGACGCGCGCACGATCTTCTTCTACATGGCTACCGTCAACACGCCGGCGATGGCCGCGAAGATGGTCGGCAAGGGGTCGCAGTACGCGATGAACGCCGCCGACGCGCGCGGCGACGTCCTGCACGGCGCGAAGACCTACAAGCTCAACATTCCGGGAAACGTGCCGGCGAAGGACTTCTGGTCGGTCGTTGTCTACGATCCGCAGACGCGATCGGAACTGCAGACATCACAGCCGTTCCCGAGCAAGAACAACAAGCGCGACAAGCTGATCACGAACGCCGACGGGTCGGTGGATCTGTATTTCGGACCGAAAGCACCGGCCGGCAAGGACGCGAACTGGACCGAGACGGTTGCCGGCAAGAGCTGGTTCGTGCTCCTGCGTCTTTACGGCCCGCTCGAGCCGTGGTTCGACAAGACCTGGCGGCCGGGCGAGATCGAGCTGGTTGGCTGACGCGCAGGATCGTCGGCAGTTGAGTTTACGAAGTGCAGGCAGACGGAAGGACATGGACAAATGACACTGAATCGCATCGCTCTCGTCGTCGCCGCCGCCGGCATCGTCACCGCGTGGTCGGCCGGATTCGCACAGGCGCCGCCCTCACCGGATCAATTGGTCGCCGCCCTCAAGCAGAACCTGGCCGAGAGCGCGAAGAAGCTGCGGACCTACGAATGGCTCGAGACCACCTCCATCAGCCTGAAGGGCGAGGAGAAATCGCGCAAGCAGCAGCGCGCCTACTACGGCGCCGACGGCAAGCTCACGAAGATCCCTGTCGGCGGGGCACCGGCGCCCGCGCCAGCGCCATCGGGCGGCCGCGCCGGCCGTGGGGGGCGGCTCAAGGAGCAGATCGTCGAGAACAAGAAGGACGAGATGGCGGAGTACATGGAGAAGGCCGTCGCCCTGATCCACCAGTACGTTCCCCCGAGCCCTGAGCTGATCCAGAAAGCGAAGGACGCCGGCAAGCTTCAGGTCCGGCCGCCACAGGACGGCAAGGTCAGCGCGCAGTTCCGTGACTTCGTCCAGCCGGGCGACACGATGACGATCGACGTCGACGCCAAGGCGCTGCTGCTGTCGGCGGTGAACGTCGCGACGTACCTCGAGAAGAAAGAGGACGCCGTGACACTCGACGTGCGCTTCGGCGCGCTCGCCGACGGCACGGGCTACCCGGCGAAGGTCACCCTCGGCGCCAAGGCGAAGAACATCGTCGTCGTGGTCGAGAACTCGGGCCACCGTCCGCTACCGAAGTAAGCCACCGACCTCGGGTGTCATTTTACGTTTTACGTAAAACGACTCCCGAGGTCCTGTCGGTGTAAGCTGCCGGCGGATGTTCCGGGCGGGCAAGGCGCGATTGAGCGGGTGGACGGTGTGCTTGTGCTTCGGTCTGATCTGGCTGAGCGGCGCCGGTCAGGCTCAATCGCCGCTGCCAGCGGCCCCATCGCTCAGCGGATCCGTCGTGGACGCCACAGGGCTTCCCCTCGCAGGCGTCACGATCGCACTGCGCGGGACTTCCAACCCGGTCGCTCACACGAACATCGAAGGACGATTCACCTTTCCAAACCTTCGTGAAGGTGAGTACGAGCTGACGGCCACGCTGTCCGGGTTCGCCACGATCCGGCAGAGCGTTCGAATCGTGCGCGAACAGGCGCAGGTCGTTTCGCTGACGCTGGCGATTCAGCTCCGGACGGAGACGATCGTCACGGCCTCGCGAGCGGGCCAGGCCGACGTGCTGGATACCCCGATGGCTGTATCAGTCCTGACGGGTCGCGAGCTTACCCGCATGCAGGATCGAACAGTGGAGAACCTCGCCGGTCGCGTCCCCGGCCTCACGTTCTCTCAGAACACCGGGCTCGCGCAGGTCACGATCCGTGGGATCGGCACCAACGCCGTCTTCGCGGGATCCGATCCCAGCTCGGCTGTGTACCTGGACGGGGTCTACCTCGCGCGACCTGCCATGGTGCTCGCGGATTTTCTGGATCTCGAACGTGTCGAAGTACTGCGCGGTCCCCAGGGAACACTCTACGGTCGCAACAGCCTCGGCGGCGCGGTGAACCTGATCACGAAGGCGCCGACCAACGACCGCGACGTGTCGATCCGTGTGGCCGGCGGCGACCGCGGAACGTTTCGCGTCGCCGCGCGAATGAGTGGTCCCATCGTCAGCGGGCGGCTCATGGGCAGCATCGCGCTGCAGAGGAACATCAGCTCCGGTTACGTCACGGACCTCGATCACCCCGATCATCCGCTCGGCGGAGACGATCTGACCGGCGCGCGCGGACAACTGCGCGCCGTGTTCAGCGCGCGCAGCGAACTGCAACTCTCGGCCGACGTGACCCACAGTGACGCGCCGCCGCTGTACTACGCGAAGGTTCTGGCCATCAAACCGGGATTTCAGATCGACAACCCCACCGGCTCTCACAACGTGCGAGCGTCATTTCAGGCCGAGGGCCGCATCGTGCAGGCCGGCGCTTCAGCCCGCTTCACGCTGGACATCACGCCCTCGCTTCGATTGACGAGCCTCTCGGCCTTCAGGCAGGTGGATTTCGATGCGCAGGTGGACGGGGATATCTCTGAGCTCGATCTGAACGTGACTCACGTCCACGACATCCAGCATCAGATCTCGGAAGAGCTCACCGTCGTGCAGCAGAGCGGGAAGCTGACGTGGATCGGCGGCCTGTTCTTCTTCGACGAGGCCGATCACCAGCCGACATCGATCTTCGCCAGGGCACCGCGGCTCGAGAACCGGCTCGATCCGCACGTCAACGCGAGCGCCGCTGCGGCCTTTGGACAAGCCACCTTTCATGTCACCAGCGGTGTGGCCGCGATCGCGGGTCTGCGCTACACGCACGAGCGAAAGACGATCGACAACACCGGCGGCCTCTACCCAATCGACACGCCGATCGCGCCGGTGCCGGGTTCATCGTTCTCGTACACGGACGCGATCGCACACGATGCGTGGTCGCCGAAGTTTGCTGTGGAGATTCGCCCGCGCGAGCATCTGCTCGCGTACGCGTCGGCGACGCGTGGATTCAAGAGCGGTGGCTTCAACCTCACGTCGCCGGAAGCCGGGCGCGGCTATGCGCCGGAGCTCGCCTGGAGCTATGAAGGCGGCGTGAAGACCGACATCGGCGGCGGCCGGACGCGGCTCAGCGTTGCGGCGTTTCACACCGACTACACGGATCTCCAGGTACAGACCGCCATCAGGCCAGGTGTGCTCGACATCTCCAACGCCGCGTCAGCAGACATTCAGGGAGTCGAGGCGGAAGTGGCGACGATGTTCGGGGCCACCGTGGAAGTGGGCGGATATCTCGCGTGGCTGAACGCGACCTACGATCGCTACCTCGCGACCGGCGCCGGTGGCATCACGAGTGACGCAGCCGGCCGGCGGCTCAACAACGCGCCGGAGTGGTCCGGGCGCGTGTGGATCGACTGGACGCGGAGAGTCGGTCGTTCCAGTTCGCTGTCGCTGCGTGCCGATTCGACGGCGAAGACGACCGTCTACTTCACACCATTCAACGACACGGTCCAGCGGCAGCGGTCTATGGGCTTGCTCGACGTCAGCGCAGAGTTCGGACCAGCGACGCGGCGCTGGTCGATCGCCGCATTCGCTCGCAACCTGACCAACGAGGGCTACATCACCGGATCGGTCAGCACACCGCCGCCTGCGATCGGCGGGCGCCCGGGCGATGGCCGCCGGGTCGGCGTTCAGTTCGGGATCTCGCGGTGAGGGCGTGGCGCCCCTGCTTCGTTCTCGCGGCGGGGCTGGTGCTCGTGTGCTCGACGACGAACACCGCACAGCCGGCGGCCCGGCAGGTGCTGCTGCTCAGCTCGCCCGATCACGATCCGTTCACCTATCACAAGGAGATCTTCCGCACCGAGCTGAGCCGGCGATCTCCGGTGCCCATCAACTTCTTCGAAGCATCGAGCCAGCCGCCGGCTCCGCTGGCAACGACCGTCGAGCGGGACCCGGTCGCGGACTATCTCGAGACCACGCTTGCGGGGCGCAAGCTGGACCTTGTGGTGGCGATTGGCGGGCCGGCTGCCCAGTTTGCTCAGCGCAATCGGACGCGGCTGTTCCAGCACACGCCGCTGCTGCACACGGCGGTGGAGACGCGATTCCTGAAGAACGCGACGTTCACGGAATACGAGACAGCGGTCGCAGGCACGCTCGACCTTGGACGAATCATCGACAACATGCTCGTGGTGTTGCCGGACACCACCACCGTGTTCGTCGTCATCGGCGCATCGCCGCTGGAGCAGTTCTGGCGTGCGGAACTACAGCGCGAGTTCCAGCGGCTCACCGAACGGGTGACCTTCACCTGGCTCAACGATCACTCGCTGACCGAGATTCTCGACCGCGCCCCGAGATTGCCGCCGCACTCGGCAATTTTCTATCCCATCCTGTCGATGGACGGCAAAGGCGTGCTGCAGTCACAGGATCGCGCGCTCACCCAGCTGCGTGCCGTCGCGAACGCGCCGATCTTCGGCATCTACGATTTCCAGGTCGGCCGCGGCATCGTGGGTGGTCCTGTGGTGTCGATGACGGATGTCGCACGACACTCTGTCGATGTCGCGCTCCGAATTCTCGCTGGTGAAACGCCGAGCAACATCAAGACGGCCCCTCAGGAGCACGGCGTGCCGACCTACGACTGGCGCGAGCTCCAACGCTGGGGCATCACCGAGGCGCGCCTGCCCGCCGGAAGCGTGGTCCAGTTCACGCAGCCAGGTGTGTGGGATCAGTACCGGTCGTACATCGTCGGCGCGATCGTCATCGTCGGACTGCAGACCGCGTTGATTGCCGGCCTCGTCATTCAGCGCGCGCGCCGCCGGCGCATGGAGATCGCGAACCGGGATCTGGCGGGCCGGCTGATCGACGCGCAGGAAACGGAGCGCACGCGCATCGCGCGCGATCTCCACGATGACATGAGTCAGCAGCTTGCCGGCCTCTCGATCATGCTGAGCGGGCTCAAGCGCAGGGTCGGCAAGCCGGGCGGGGAAGCCGACGCCGAGCAGACCGTCGCGACGCTGCAGGAGCGGACATCGGCGCTCGCGCAGTCGATCAGGAACCTGTCGCATCAGCTGCATCCGAGCGTGCTCGAGCACGCGGGTCTCGTGGCGACGCTGCGGCGGCACTGCGCGGAAGTCGAGCAGCAGCACGGCGTGACAGTGACGTTCAGCGCCGGCGATGGCCTGGACTCGTTCACGCGCAGCGTCTCGCTGTGCCTGTTCCGCGTGGCACAGGAGGCGCTGGCCAATGCAGTCCGTCATGCACAGGCCCGGACGATTGCCGTGCGGTTGAATGCCACCAACGATGACATCGAGCTCGACATCGCCGACGACGGCGTGGGGTTCACACCGGGCCGGACGAAAAGCGACGGGCTCGGGCTGCGCAGCATCGATGAACGCGTGCGTCTGACCGGTGGTCAGGTCGTGGTCGCATCACGGCCTGGCGAGGGCACGAAGATCGAGGTCCGGATTCCTGTTGCGGCGGCCGCGGGTTAGAACGCCGGGTTGACAATAACTATCGCAAGACGATATATCTTGCGGCGATAGTTATGAGCCCAATCAGACGCAAGTCCTCCACCGACGCGCTCGCCGCGGTGTTGCCGCTGTCATCGGTCGCCACGCACGTGCTCCTCGCCCTCGCTGATGGCAACAGGCATGGCCTCGGCATTGCCGCGCAAATAGAGGAAGCGACCAGCGGCCGCGTGTCGATGGGCCCGGGCACGCTCTACGGCGCCATCAAGCGGTTGCTCGACACCGGATTGATCGACGATACGGACGATTCGCCGGAAGGCACCGAGGCCGATCCGCGGCGCCGCTACTACCGCATCACGCCGCTCGGCCGGCAGGCGCTCGCGGTCGAAGCCACGCAACTGGCGAACCTCGTCCGCCTGGCCAAGGCAAAGCGGGTGCTGTGATGGAGGACCCGCGCCGGACGGCGAGCGATCGCATCTACCTGGCGTTGCTGCGCCTTTACCGAGGTGACTTCCGCCGGCGGTTTGGCGCGGAAATGCTGGCGATGTTCCAGCGGCGACGCGATCGCGTGCGTGGTCCGATCGCGCGCCTGTCGTTCTGGCCGTCCATCGTCACCGATTCACTCGCCGGCGCGTGGCAGTCGCGATCGAGCGCCAGCGCCGATGCACGTCTGGTCCGCGTCGATCGCTCACCGATCGGCTCTGGGGCCGCCGACGCCTTCGCCGCGGTGCGTGGCCTCCTCCGATCGCCGTCGGCCCCGACAACGATGGTGCTGCTCACTGTGCTCGCGGTTGGCGCGACGACGGCCGTGTTCGGCCTGGCGCACGCCCTGCTGCTGCGACCGTTGCCGTATCCGGATCCCGATCGGCTCGTGGCGATCTGGGAGCGGCGCGATGGACGTGCCTCCGACAACACGGTGAGCGGCCACGAGTTTCCGATCTGGCGCGATCGAGCCCGAGCGTTCAGCGCCATGTCTGCCTACATCTTCGGCGGTGAGGGCGCCACGCTGGTGGGACTGGGCGACCCGGCTGCGCTCACGAGCGTACGCGTGACGTGGCCATTCTTCGAGGTGCTCGGCATCGATCCGGCGGTTGGCCGGCGCTTTCGCGCCGAGGACGATCGCCCGGGCGCGCCGCCCGTGGCGATCATCAGCCACCGGCTGTGGCGCGATCGCTTCGCCGGCGATCGCAGCGTCATTGGTCGCACGATCCGCGTCAGCGACGTGCCGACGACGATCGTGGGCGTCGCGCCGGACGGCTTTGCGTATCCCCGCCTCGCTGCGCGACCACCTGACCTGTGGACGCCGATCGCCGAACCGTACGAGCTGTATCGCGGCCGCCACTACATGTTTGCGATCGGCCGGATGGAGCCCGGCCGGTCCATCCAGGACGCGCAGGCGGATCTCTCCGACATCGCGCGCCAACTGGCCGCCGAACTGCCTGACGACAACCGCGGCCACGACGTGATCGTCCGGCCGCTCGCCGAGCAACTGACGCTGACCACGCGTCCCGTGATGTTCGTGCTGATCGCGAGCGTGGCGCTGCTCGGTCTGATCGGATGTTTGAATCTCGCCGGCCTCGGTGCCGCGCGTGCCAGCGGGTTGCGCCGCAGCTATCAGGTGCGGCTGGCGCTCGGCGCGAGTCGCCGGCGGCTGATGTGGCAGATCCTGATCGAGGCACTCGCGATCGCCGCCACGGGCGGGGCAGTCGGCCTTCTTGTCGCGTCCTGGATTCTGCAGACGACGCCTTCGCTGCTGCCGGAAGGCATGATCGATCTGACGACCATTTCACTCGACGGTCCGGTCGTGCTGGCCGCCGTCATCGTGGCAGCCGGGGCTGCGGTCGCGATGTTCCTCGGTGCCCTCGCGCAGCTCCCACCGTCAGCGAGCGCGTCGTTCAACGCCGATCAGGCGGCCGGCCGTGCACCGCGCCGACTCCGGCCGGCGCTCGTCGTCGGGGAGATCGCGCTGACGCTCGTGCTGCTCGCGGTCGCGTCCGCGCTCTTCATGCACTGGCATCGTCTCGGCCAGGTCGGCCTCGGTTTCGATCCCGCCGGCGTGCTGACGGCGGACATCGCGCTGCCGGGTGGCCGCTATGCGGACCCCGTGCGCCAGCGACAGTTCTTCGACGATCTCTCGACTGTCCTGCGGCGCGTGCCGACGGTGACGCGCGTGACGACGTCGAACCTGCTGCCGCTCGGCGGCGGACGATCGACGGTCGGGCTGACGCTCGAGGGGCAGCCGGCGCCGGCGCGGGGAAAGGAGCCGAGCGTTGCGTATCAGGTGGTCGGGACGGACTACTTTGCCGCACTCGGTATCCCGATCGTCGCCGGGCGTACCTTCCGGGACTCCGACGCGCGCCTCGCGGTGCCGCTGATCAAGTGGTATCCGCAGCAGCCTGACTCGCCGTATGCGTCGATGGCGCAGCCGATACCGGTCGCCGTGGTCAACGACGCGATGGCGCGTGCGCTGTGGCCCGGTCAGGATCCGATCGGTCGGCGAATGGCGATTCGCCTCGGGCCGATGACGACGGTCGTCGGCGTCGTTGCGGACACGCGCATGTGGTCGCGGGAGCGAGGCCCGGCGCCGGAGATGTTCCTCTTCGCCGGTCAGGAACCGGGCAACCGCACCAACGTGTTCGTCGAGGCCGAGCCGTTCGATGCGGCGGTGCTGACCGGACACCTGCAGGCGGCCGTGCGCGAGATCGATCCCGAACTGCCGGTGATCTCCGTGGATTCGCTCGCCGACATCACGTCGGCGGAGCTCGGCCAGCCCCGTCTGACGTCGCTCGTGACCAGCGCATTCGCCATCGCTGCTGTCGCGCTCATGGCCTGCGGTCTCTACGCGCTGATTGCCCTCACCACCTGGCTGCGGACGCGCGAGATCGGCATTCGCATGGCGCTCGGCGCGCGACCGGCCGAGGTGCGCCGGCTCGTGCTCGGGCACACCGCGCTGCTGACGACAATCGGCATCGCGACAGGCCTGGCGCTGTGGCTGCCGATTGCGGCGCTGCTGCGGTCCCAGCTCGAGTCGTTCAACGTGGAGGTGGGTGCCGCGTGGCCGCTGGCCACCGCAGCCATGATCGTCTGGCTCACAGCGATCGCGGCCAGCCTGGGCCCGGTGCGCCGCGCCTTGCGGATCGACCCGGCGATTTCCCTTCGGCCGTAAACGACCTCGGGTGTCGTTTTACGTTTTACGTAAAACGACACCCGAGGTCCTTCGATACGATAGCGCGCACATGAAGGGCTGCGCGCTCAGCTTGCTCGTCTCGCTTCTCGGCTACGTGGCGATCGTCGTCGGCATCGTCGCGGGCCTCGGACACTTCTACGGCATGTCGCCCCGCGATGCGGCGATCGTCGCGCTCGGCGTCGGGCTGCTGGTCTGGATTGCCGCCAACCTCGTGAAATCCGCGGTCACCGCGTGGCGCGAGCGCGGCGCGATCGTCGCGAGCCTGGCGGGCACTACGCCCGTTGACGGCCGACAAACCGTGCTCACCGGGTTCATCGAGCCGACGGGGCAGGTGCTCCGGGCACCACTGAGCGGCCGGGAGTGTGTCGCCTACACGTTCGAGGCCTTCGAGTATCGGCGGAGCGGGTCCCGCAGCACCAAAGTTCCGTTCTGCGATGGCCTGGCGGTGACGCCCTCGCTCATCGTCACCCGGACCGGCTCGTACGGACTCCTCGCCGTGCCGGAGCTCGACTGCGCCGAGGTCGTTCTCGATCACGACGCGGCACGCGCGCGCGTCGGCGATCTGCTGCGCCGGATTCCGCTGACGCCGCCGGCCGTGCCCTTCAGACGATCGCCGATCGAACAGCAGTGGAATGACGATGACGGCGCATTCGAACGGCTGAGTCGTCATGTGCCGGAAGACCAGAACCTGGCCAATTGCCGCATGTCCGAGCGGCACATCGAGCGTGGGGCTCGGGTCTCGGTCTTCGGTACCTACTCGGCAGCGCGGCGCGCGATCGTCGCGAACACGCAGGACTGGTCGAAAATCACCCGCGTCATGAAAGGCGATCCCGACGGCGTCGCGAAACAGCTGCGCGCGAGCGTGGTCCGTCGCTCGATCGGCGCCGTGATTTTCGGGGGCGCCGCGGCGGGCGTGATCTACGCGTTCGTGAACGGAGCGTTCGGTTAGGCTGTCGCGGTCAGCAACTCGAACCCGCCGATCGACGCGACCTTCTGTCCGTCCAGGATCTTTCGCACCTCGTACTGATCGGTCGTGCCACCGGTGAGGTGGTTGATCAGCACCTCGCCGAAGAGATGCGAAATCGCGCCACGGTGCAGATCGATGTCCGCGTCGATGATCACGCGACCGTTCGCGCGCGCGGCGTAGCTGACCTGCACGTTGCCGTGTTTGAACGTCGTCTGCTTGAAGCTCCCGTCCTTGAACTTGTGCAGGGCTGCCGGCGCCGGCGTGAAGGAGGCGGTGTCTTTGGCGAGGTCGTCGATGATCGAGTTGTCAGCCTCGAAGTAGATGCGATCGGGGAACACCTGCACCACGCGCACGTTCCGGTTGGCGAGCAGCGGACGCGTCATCGCCGCCGTGGCCTCGAGGCGCGCGAGGATGTTCAGCAGCGCGAACGCCTGCACGCCACCCAGGCCCTCGTAGAGCGGCTGGTCGATGTAGTTGCAGCACGGTCCCAGCTTCGCGTGAGCAGGGAAGACGGGAATCGTCAGCTTGCGAAGGAGCTTGGCGACGTCCCCTGCGATCTTCTTCGAGTTCTTGATCACCGAATCGAAGTCCTCGAACGTCTTCCCGGCACTCTTCATCCTCGTTTCGGCGGTAGCGAGCGCATCGGTGAGCCGCTCCGGTGCGCGCGCCAGCCGCTTGCGCAGCGCCGCAGCGTCGGACATCCGTGCCTCCGCAAGGTCGTTCAGCAGCGTGTTGACCTCCTCGAACGCCGCCTTGACCTCATCGGCGATCTTCTGAATCTCCACCTGCTGCGTTGGCGTGATGCTGTTGCGCCGGACGACGTCGGCGAAGATCTGATCGTAGCGCCCGGACTCGATGCGCTGAAACTCCCACAGTTTCTCGTTCACGTCGAGCAGACCGGCCACCGCACTCGGAAACACCGCCGCGGCGATGAGCTGCGCCGCGTCCCTCAGCCCGAGCAGCTCGTCGTCGAACGCCTCCCGGATGAAGTGCTGCTTCTCGATGGCTTCTTCGAACTGGCGCAGGGCGGATGCCAGATTGGCCGTTTCGAGCTTCAGCCGGAACTGCATGTCCACGATGTCGAGCGCGGTCACTCCGATGAGCGTCAACGATTGGGCGATCGCGTCCGATGCCTTGCGTGCGCGCTCGGCGATCTCGAGCAGCTCGTCCAGCGCCTTGCGCGGCAGCTTTGGACTGGCTGGCGTGGCCTGCACCTTCCCGGCGAACGTGGTGAGACGGCCATTGAACTCTCCAAGGGCGACGAAGACGCGGCTGGCGAAAGTCGACACTGAATCCTCCGTTCAAACGATGGCAACTGAGTAGACGGCCGTGACGGCCGCTTTCGTTCTGTCGATCAGCGCACCGACGCATCCTTGATCATGTCGGTGACCTCGATCTTGCTCACCACGTCCATCCCTTTGGTGACGCGGCCGATCGCGGCGTATTTGCCGTTCAAGTCGGGATTGGGCACTTTCAGAATGAAAATCTGACAGTCGGCCTGCACCGGCTTGTCGCCGGTCCGATAGGCGAGGCCGACGATGCCACGATCGAACCGACGCTTGGTGAACTCGGTGATGCCGAGCGGACGGACGCCCTGCCGGACACCGCTGCCGCCCGTGCCCCACTTGTCCTGCTTGGTCATGTCGCGCGAGAGCGGATCGCCAAACTGCACGACGCCGGGCTGCACCCAGTGCACGCGCGTGCCCCGATAGAAACCGCCCTTGACCAGCTCGATGACCCTCGCCACGGACTTGGGCGCCTCGGCCGGGAAAGTCTCGATTTCCACGGTTCCTTTGGCGGTGACCAGCACGATCACCGGCGCAGCAGTGGCGGCAGGCGTCTGAGCGCCGAGCAACGCTGGTTGACCGGACGAAACGACGGCGATCGCGGCAGTGATGAGCAGGAGAGGTCGCACCATCCACCTCCAGACGGCAAGGCGCCGGGCTCGCTGAACTGGCGCGGGAGATCCCGACGCGTTCATTTCCCGCGGGTTGCGCAGAGGATACGCCTGTCGCGCGTTCCTATCCACCTCCAACGCGGATGTCCTGAACTTTTTTCTCGCCATGGGTCAGCGTGGTGGAGCCGGTGGCCGCGAGTTCGGCCACCGGGCTTGTCACCTACTCGGAGCGACGTGCGAGCCGTGCCGCGAGCGGCGCCGCCAGGAACACTGTCGAGTAGGTGCCCGCGACGACGCCGACAAGCACCGCGAAGGCGAAGCCCCGCAGCGCGTCACCGCCGAACAGCCACAGCGCCAGCACGGCGAGAAACGTCGTGCTGGCCGTGATGATCGTGCGGCCCAGCGTCTGATTCACGGCCGCGTTGACCGCCGACGCGATCGAGCCCGGCCTGGCCATCCGCATGTTTTCTCGCACGCGATCGAAGATGACGATCGTGTCGTTCACCGAGTAGCCGGCGATCGTGAGCACGCCTGCTACGACGTTCAGCGTGAGGTCGTAGCCGGCGAGGCTCAGCATCGACACCGTCACGACGATGTCGTGGATGGTCGCGACCATCGCACCTGCTGCGAAGCTCGGGCGAAAGCGCAGCGCGATGTACGCCGTGATGCCCGCGAGCGACGCCATCGTCGCGTAGGCAGCTTTTCGCTGAAGGTCTGCGCCGATCGCCGGTCCCACCATCTCGCTGCCCGCGATCTCGAACGCCGGCAGCGGCGCGGCCGCCAGCGACGTCTTGACGAAGTCGACGCCCGCTTCGATGTCCGTCGCGCTGACGTCGGTGAGCGTCTGCGCCAGCCGGATCTGCAGCGTGCGATCCGGTGCGTCGCCGTAGCGCTGCACCGTCTCTTCCCCCGGGATCGCGCGCCGCACATCCTCTTCGGACACGGGCGCGGCGAAACGGGTGACCACGGTGGTGCCGCCCGTGAAATCGAGGCCGAGCGGGAGACCCCCGCGCGCGACGAGCAGCACGACACCAGCCGCAACGATCGCCGCCGAGAACACCCAGCCGTACCGGCGATACGCCAGCACGTCGATTGTCGTGGCCCTGGCAGACCTGAGGGTTTGCCATTTCATCGGCGCCCGCGAGGCTGAGAGCGTCAATTCGAACAACGTGCGCGACACGACGACCGCGGTGAAGACGTTCGTCAGCAGGCCGAGCGTCAGCGTCGTGGCAAAGCCGCGGATCGGCCCGGTGCCGAACTGAAACAGGAAGGCCGCCGCGATCAGCGACGCGACGTGCGTATCGAGGATTGTCAGGATCACGCGATCGAAGCCTGCCGCGACCGCGCTCCGGACCGATCGCGCCGACCGCAGTTCTTCCGTTCCTTTCGCTCGCAACTCCTCCTTGATGCGCTCGAAGATCAGCACGTTCGAGTCGACGCCCATGCCGATCGTGAGGATCAAGCCGGCGATGCCCGGCAGCGTCAAGGCCGACCCTACCCACGCCATCAGTCCGAGGAGAAGCATCAGGTTGGTGACGACAGAGAGCACCGCGTTGATGCCGGCGCGGTTGTAGTAGACCAGCATGAACGCGGCGACGAGCGCCAACCCCATCAGCGACGCACCGATGCCTGCCTGGATCGATTGCAGGCCGAGCGTCGGTCCGACGTACTGACCGCCGAGGTAAGTCATCGAGACGGGCAAGGCGCCCGCCCGCAACACGAGTGCGAGGTCGCTGGCCTCATCTCGGGTGAAACCGCGGATCGTGCCCTCGCCGCCCGTGATCGCGTCTTCGATCACCGGCGCCGACTGGACGTTGCCGTCGAGGACGATGGCGAGCTGCCGGCCGATGTTGGCAGCGGTGAGTGCCGCGAAGCGGCGCCCGCCGTCCGGCGTCAGTGAGAACGCCACCGTCTGCTGACCGTTCGCGTCAACCACCGCGCGCGCGTTGCGGATGTCGTTGCCCGTCACTTCGGCTGCGCTGCGGACGAGATAGAACTGTTCGGTTGAGTCACCGGCGGGACCCGCGGTGCCGGTGCGCCTCAGCACTTCGGTTCCCGAGGGCGTGACGCCTGGCGCCAGCGCGTCGCGCGATGTGAACGGCCCCGACTCGACCAGCTTCCATTCGAGCCTGGCCGTGGTGCCGAGCACCGACCGCGCGCGCGTGACGTCGGTGAAGCCGGGCAGCTGCACGAGCAACTCGTCGCGGTTCGCGCCCTGCACGGCGATTACCGGTTCGATCACGCCGAGTGCGTTGATGCGCCGGTCAACAGCCTCCCTGGCCTGCGCCACGATCTCGTCGCGTGTCGCGCTCGAACCGGGCACGAGCGCATCGCCGACGTTGACGCGGAGCACGAACTGGACGCCGCCCTTCAGATCCAGTCCCAGCGTGAGTCGTTTCTCGAGCAGGAACCGTGGGCCCGTCAACCCGACTCGATCGGCGAGGAGCGGATACCAGGCCGAGATCGAACACACGATTGTGACAGCAAGCACAGCGATCAACTTCCAGCGCAGTCTGCGACTCATGACACTTCTCCCTCAATGACTGATGACGAACCAGACACACCACGACCCGGAACGGCGTGCGGTGCGGGATCAGATCAGGAGAGGGAAGGTGCGGAACTGCGGAGCGGTGTCTGGAGAGAGCGGCGCACGATCGCCGGCGTCGGCGACGTATGTGCCGAACCGATCGACGTGTCGCGCCGGGGCGGCGAGACAGTTTTTGATCGTCAATCCGTCACCGGGCGTGGCACTCGTGACGAAGTGCCTGGCATCCGGGGCGGGTGTTTCGGGATCGAGCGAGTTGGCCGTGATGACCGCGTTGTGGCAGCCGTCAGCGGCAACGCAGACGTCCACGCGCGTAGTGACGCCCGCGAACAGCGCGATGAGCAGGGCGACGAGGCCGACGAAGGCTCGCACCCAGGCATTGTGTGGGCCCGGCGCGAAGCACGTCAAGCCGCAGAGCGTCCTCGGCGCCCGTCCATCTGAAGATGCGCCGCTCCGACGGTCTGCGACTAGAATGTCCGGGCCAGCACCGCAAAGGAGGATCGTGCAGACGTCACCTCACGCGAGGTACCTCTCCGCTCTGGGTGTCGCTCTTGCCCTCGGCGGTGTCATGGTCGTCGCTCAAACCGGCCAGACACCGCAGCGGCCCGTCTTCCGCGCCGGCGCGACGTTCGTCAGCGTCGATGTCTACCCGCGCCGCAACGGCAAAGTCGTCGACGGGCTCACCGCGTCGGACTTCGAAGTGCTCGAGGACGGCAAGCCGCAGAAGGTCGAGTCGTTCGAGTTCATCCGCATTTCACCCATCACGCCCGACGCCGAACGGCGCGATCCGAACACGGCGGCAGACGGCAATCGCCAGGCTGCCGATCCGCACAACCGTGTCTTCGTCGTGTATCTCGACCTCTTCCACGTGACGATCGAGGGCTCCCATCACTCGAGGCAGGCGGTGCTGCCGTTTCTCATGCGCGCGATCGGTCCGACGGATCTGTTCGGCGTGATGACACCGGAGGTGCCGATCAACCAGCTCACCTTCGCTCGCCGCACGGAGACGCTCGAGGCCGAGCTCGTGAAGTACTGGCCGTGGGGCGAGCGCAGCGAGGTCCTCGTTCAGCCGAGAAATCCGCACGAGCAGCGTGTGCACGCGTGCGGCGGTGATCCGTTGCTCATCGCATACCGCGAAGATCTCACGATGACGCACCTCGAAGCGCTGGCCGCACGTCTTGGCAGTCTGCGTGACGAGCGGAAGAACATACTCTTCATCTCCGAGGGCTGGGTGCCATGGCGCGGCCCTGCGATCACGACGACGTCGTCAAGCCGCCCGAGCATTCCAACCGTCGGTGTGGGACCGGGCGGAAAGCTCGGCATTGGCGCCAACATGTCCGGCTATACGGATCGGAGTGCGTGCGAGGGCGAGATGAACCGGCTGTCGAGCATCGACCACGAACAGCGGTTCCGCAGTCTGACGACGCAGGCCAGGCAGGCGAACGTGGCGTTCTATCCGGTCGATGTGGGTGGCCTGCGTTCGGGCCAGTTGCCGGCCAGCGTTCGAATCAAGGAGGGCGAGGATTTTGCGGCCGTGAGCGAGAAGTATCGCCGCGATACGATGGCGCGTCTCGAGCTCCTGCGGACGCTCGCTGAGACGACCGACGGCACGGCGATTGTCGACACGAACGACCTGCCGGGCGCCGTGCGCAAAGTGGCCGACGATCTCTCCGCCTATTACCTGCTCGGCTACTACTCGACCAACAGCGCCGCCGACGGCAGGTTCCGCCGCATCGACGTCAAGGTCAAGACGCCGAGCACCGACGTCAGCGCGAGGCGCGGGTACATGGCGCCGACGGCCGAGGCACGGCGCGCCGAAGAAGCAGCCGCGTCGCGGCCGGTATCAGGTCCGAGTCCCCTGGACAACGAGATCGCGCGCCTCGGCCGCATCAGGGCGGAGGCGCAGCTCTACACCGCCGCCGCGACATCGGCGAGTGCCGTTGACCTTGTCGTGGAGATTGCCGGCCGCGAGCTCGAAGGCGGCCGGTGGAAAGATGGCGGCGCCGTGTCTGTCGTCGTCTCGCCGCTCGACGGCAACGCCACCGCCGCGTCGGTCGATGCGCGCATCGACCCGGCGGCGCGCAGCGTGCTGGTGAAGATCCCGCTCGCGAAGGCCAACGCGTCCGGCTGGCGCGTGCGCACGCGCGTCACGGGCGGCGGCGGTCAACTCGAAGACAACATCGAAGTTGCGGCCAGTCCGGCGTCGCTGATCGGTGCGCCGACTGTGTTTCGCTCGACGCCCTCGCCGCGCGCGCCGCTCAGGCCCGCCGCCGACGATCAGTTCCGCCGTAACGAGCGCGTGCACGTCGAGTGGCCGCTCGCGCGTCCACTCGACGAGCGCACCGCGCGGCTGCTGAGCCGCCGCGGCGAACTGTTGCCCGTGCCTGTGACGATCACCGAGCGCGCCGATGGCGATCGCACGGTGCTCGCCGCCGACGTGCTGCTGGCTGCGCTGGCAGAAGGCGACTACGTCATCGAGATTGCAGCGGCGCAAGGCGCCGAGAAGGTGCAACGCCTGCTCGCGTTCCGCGTCGTGCGGTAGGATGTCCTGCTCCCTTCGGAGAACTCATGTCCACAGTGCTCGTCGATGTCGATAGCGTCGCCGTCAGCGACGATGCCGTGGCGGCGCTCGAGGCCGCAGTGTGGGGCCAGGTCATCGGGCCGATGGACGCCCAGTACGAATCGGCGCGCCACATCTGGAATGCGAGCATCGAGAAGTATCCGGGGCTCATCGTGCGCTGCCGTGGCCTGGCCGACGTCGTCGCCGCCGTCCGGTTCGCGCGTGACCAGCGTGTGCTCGTCTCCATCCGCGGCGGCGGACACAACGTCGGCGGGCGGGCGCTGTGTGATGGCGGCCTGGTCATCGACCTGTCGCTGATGAAGGGTATTCACGTCGATCCCCGCGCGCGCCGTGTTCGCGCTCAGCCGGGAGTGCTGCTGGGTGAGCTCGATCGCGAAACGCACGTCCACGGGCTGGCCGTTCCGCTGGGTGTCGTGTCGCGAACCGGCATTGCCGGCCTGACGCTCGGCGGCGGCGTAGGCTGGCTCTGCCGCAAGTACGGTCTGGCCTGCGACAACGTCGTCTCGTTCGAGATCGTCACGGCCGACGGCGAGATCCTGCACGTCAGTGCCGAGGATCATCCCGACCTGTTCTGGGCGCTGCGCGGTGGTGGCGGCAACTTCGGCGTGGTCACCTCGTTCGAGTACCAGCTCCACCCGGTGCGCATGGTGCTCGGGGGACTGGTCGTCCATCCGCGGGAACGTGCGACGGAACTGCTCCAGTTCTATCGCGGGTTCACGCAGTCGGCGCCCGATGAGCTGGCGACTTATGCGGCGCTGCTGCACACGCCCGATGGCACGGCGGTGGCCGCGCTGGCGGTGTGCTACTGCGGCGACCTCGATGAGGGCGCTCGTGTGCTCGAACCGTTGCGGGCTTTCGGCCCGCCGCTGGTCGATGCCATCCAGCCGATGCCGATGCCCGTGGCGCAAACGCTGTTCGACGCGGCGGTGCCGGACGGCAATCAGAACTACTGGAAGTCGGCGTTCCTGCGCGAGCTCAGCGATGAGGCCATCGAGACCATCGTGAGCCACGCGAATCGCGCGACGTCGCCGCTCACCGCAATTCTGATCGAGCAGTACGGCGGCGCGGCAGGCCGCGTGCCCGCGGGAGACACGGCGTTTGCCCAGCGGCACGCGCAGTACGATCTGGGCATCCTGACGCAGTGGACCCGGCCTGACGAGTGGCAGCGCCACATCGGCTGGACGCGGGAGTTCGCCGCGGCGATGACGCCGTATCAGAGCGGCGCGTATCTGCTGAATTTTCTCGGCGAAGAACAGGACGACACGATTCGCGCCGCGTTCGGCTCGAACTACGCGCGGCTGGTCGAGGTCAAGACGAAGTACGACCCGACGAACTTCTTCCGGGTGAATCAGAATATCGTGCCGAGCCGTTGAACGGCCGCGTCGCGAGGTCCTTCCGCCACTGGCTCGGCGGTGTGCCCACGACTTTCTTGAACGCCCGGCTGAATGCCGCCTCGGACTCGTAGCCGACGCGGCCGGCGATTTCGGCCACGCTGTCAGCGCCACTGCGCAGGTGATTCGCGGCGAGCTGCATGCGCCAGTTCGTGAGGTACTGAATCGGCGGCTGTCCGACGAACTCCGTGAAGCGTTCGGCGAGCACGGACCGCGAGAGTCCGACGTCGTGCGCGAGTGATTCGAGCGTCCAGTCCCGTTCGGGACTCTGATGCATGGTGGCGATCGCGCGGCCCACGAACGGATCGCGCAATCCCGCGAGCCAGTCCAGTTGTTCAGCCGGGAGTGTCTCGAGGTACTGCCGGACGACGTCCACGAACATCAGCTCGCTCAACCGCCCGAGCACGACATCGCCGCCGATCCGCGGCGCCTTCGATTCAGCCATCGCGAACTGCACGAATGCCGCGAGCGCCCCGCCCGCCTGCTCGCTGACGCGAATGACAGGCGGCAGCGCCGTCAGCAGCGGATTGAACGGCCGCGCATCGCAGCCGAGGAACCCGCACACGATGTGCGCCGGCGCCGCCCCCGAATCGCCCATCGTCATCGTGAACGGCAGCCGCCCGTCGCGCGGCGGTTGATAGTTCGCGACGTTCGGCACGCCGCGCATGCCGGGCGCACTCGACATCACGTGCGCGTCGCCATGCGGGAAGACGATGATGTCGCCGGCCGAGAGCTGCATCGGCGAACCGTCGATCACGTACGCCCAGCACGATCCACGGGTGACGGCGTGGTAGGGGATGAGATGGTCCGTGCCAGGGAAGATGGTGCCGACGATGGAGGCGCCCGGCGGCGCTTCGGCCACCCACGGCTCCGAGGCGTTGACGTCGAAGAAGACGGCGCCTGTCAGGCGCACCGCCCGCAGCACATCCGACAACGCATCCATCAGCACCTCCGCCGACGACCCGAAGCTGTGACCGGCGCCGGGCACGCAGGCACGTGATCCGGACGATCGGCAACGCCAGGCGGACGCGCGGTCATTCGCGCGCGCACGCCGGTTCGCTACACTCACGAAACATCAGAAGCGCAGCGATTCCACAAGGAGATACGAACATGGGGAGCACTGTCAAAGATTTCACGGACCCTGTCGCCGGGCCACCGGCACCAGTGGTCGATCTGGAGGCGATCAAGGCGCGGCAGCGCGCCACGTGGGCGTCGGGTGACTTCGGCATCATCGGGACGACGCTGCAGATCGTCGGCGAAACCCTGTGCGAAGCCGTGGACCTGCGATCGGGATCGAAGGTGCTCGACGTCGCCGCCGGCAACGGCAACTGCTCGCTGGCCGCTGCCCGCCGCTGGTGCGATGTCACCTCCACCGACTACGTGCCGGCGCTCCTCGAGGATGGCCGCCGCCGCGCCGAGGCCGATCGCCTGCCGATCCGGTTCCAGGAAGCCGATGCCGAAGCGCTGCCGTTCGAGGACGAATCCTTTGACGTCGTGCTGTCGTCATTCGGCGTGATGTTCGCGCCGAACCACGCGAAAGCCGCGAGCGAGATGCTGCGCGTCTGTCGATCGAAGGGCCGCATCGGCCTGGCGAACTGGACGCCCGAGGGGTTCATCGGACAGCTCTTCGCGGTGGTCGGCCGTCACGTGCCGCCGAATCCTGCGCTGATTCCGCCCTCGCGCTGGGGCGTGAAGGAGCATCTCGATTCGCTATTCCAGGCAGAAGCGTCGATTCGCATCGTGCGACGGAACTTCGCGTTCCGCTACGCGTCGGCGGAGCACTGGATCGATGTGTTTCGCAACTGGTACGGCCCGGTCCACAAGGCGTTCGCGGGGCTCCCGGCCGAGGGGCAGCGAGAGCTCGAGCACGACTTGTTCGCGCTGATCGACAGGTTCAACGTGAGCGGCGACCAGAGAATGGTCGTACCGGCCGAATACCTCGAAGTGGTCGTGATCAAGCAGTAGCAGCGGTGCGGCGTCGCCGCGTCGGGCCAGGCCCCGGTCGCGGCGGCGCCAGATCCGGCGGCGCGTACATCCGGACGACGCCGAGATCTTCCAGGCGCGCGAAGTCTTCGTCGAGCGACCACACCAGCGCGCCGACCTCGTGCGCCAGCGCCGCGATCATCAGATCGGCCAGGGCGAAGCGCTGACCTTTGCCCGCGGCTGTTGGAATCCACCGTTCGAGGAGATCCCACGTTTCCTCGGTGGGCCGCAGCACCGGCAGGGCTGAGAGCGCGCGCAGGAACGTGCTGCGATCCTTGCGTGCGATGCCAGCGGTCAGTTCGAGCCGTACCGGCAGGGCGAGCGCGACCTCGTCGGCATCGAGCAGGCTGCGCAACGCAGAACGCAGCGGCTCGAGCGGACGCCGGGTGACCTCGATCCAGACCGACGAATCGACGACGATCACGCTTTGCCGCGCTCCTTGCGGCGCAACGTCGCCGGGTCGAACTCGAACGACACGCGATCCAGCAGGGTCTTCAGGTCGTCACGCCGGCCGCGCCGCACGACCTCTCGCAGGGCATAGACGACCGTGTCTGTTTTCGACGTGAATCCGAGCGTTCTGCGGGCTTCCTCGATCAGAGGCTCGGGGATAATCAGGGTCGTGCGCATATGATTTAGCGTAAAACATATGCTTCATGGCGTCAACCTGTACGCAAGTACATATGCCTGTCGTCAGCGTTTCGGCGGCCGCACACGCTCGGTGGCCGCGCCGGCCTCCTTCCAGGCCCGGAACGTGATCGTGGCGCGGCCGATGCGAACTTGATCGCCGTCCTCGAGCGGCTCGGCGCGCGTCACGCGAGTCCCCCGCAGGAACGTGCCGTTCGTGCTGTCGAGGTCCTCGATCAGCGCGGGCCCGTTCGCGCCGTCGGATGGAATCCGGATCCGCGCGTGCCGTCGGGACACGCCTTCGGCCTCGATCCAGATCGCGCACGTCGGATCGCGGCCGATCACCGTGTCCTCGTGCTGCAGCACCATCGCGCGCTGCTTCCAGACGATCCAGAATCGCGGCGCGCCTGGCGGATCGGCGACGCGTCCCGAGTCGCCGCCTGACGTCTCGGCGCAGAACGCGTAGCCGACACCATGCACCGTGCGCAGGAACAGCGGCGGCACGGACCGGTCACCGATGGCGTTCCGGATCTCGGCGACGAGGTTGGTCAGGTTCGCGTCGACCACGTGCGTCCCCGGCCAGAGGTGCTCGCGCAGGGTGGCCTTTTCGACGACGGCCGGCCTGTGCTCGACGAGGAACGCCAGCAGGTCGAACGCTTTCGTGGACAGGTGCAGTTCCTCGCGGCCCCGCATGAGCTGGCGCGTGTCGTCATCGATCGTGAAATCACCGAAGCGGACTCTCACGCGGGCCGAGGCTCCTGTGCGAAATATTGCGAATTCCCTGTCACCGGCAAAACCGCGATAGGCGAGAGTGGTAAGCGCCAGAGAACGCGCCCATGATACGTCCTTCGAACGAGCCCACGCAGAGCCGCCCCAGGCGCCCGGCCGGCGATTTGATCGACGCCGTGCTGCACAACATGCGCACGAATCTCGAAGTCCTCAAGTACACCACCGTGGCGCCGAGCCGCTACACCGTCTACGTCTCGGCGAGTGAGCACGCGCGCCTGGAAGGCATCATTCCACGGCTCCAGGCCGAGACGATCCGCGCGCTGAACGAAGAGCTCGATCGACTCAACAAGCCGGCCGGTCTGCGTCGCCATGTCAGCCGGTTCTTCGGCCGGAAGCGGCCGCCGCTGCAGAACGCCGACACGCACTGGCACATCGAGTTCCTCCCGGACCTGGACGGTGAGCTTCAGGACGAGCACGACGTGGTCGTGCACTCGGACCTGATTCTCCCGCCGGAGCCCGAGCTCGGTGGCGGCGAGCGGACCCGGCGCATCACCACCGTGCACTCAGGGCCCCATACGACGACGCGCGCGCAGACGTCGCAGGCCTCGACGGCGTCATCACCCGTTCTGGCGCGCATCGTCTACGAGGACTCGACCGGGCGGCACACGTACGAAGTCGTACGCGAATCAACGACCATCGGTCGCGGCGGCGTGACGTATCCCGTCGATATCCGGATCATCACGTCCGAGGACGTGTCGCGCGAGCACGCGCGCATTCGTCGCGACGCGCGGACGGGAGCCTTCTTCCTCATCGATCTCAGTTCGCTGGGCACGACGCTGAACGGCCGGCACGTGCCGAGGGGATTCGATGAGGTGGACGGCGCCAAGCGCGAGAATGGCGCCGAGTCCGCGCTTCCCGATCGCGCGCGGATCGGTCTGGCCGAAACGGTGTTTCTCGATTTCGAGCGTGTGCTCCAGTGACGACGCTCCTTTGGGCCCGTTTCGTGTTGCTCGCGGCGCTCGCCGGCGTCGCGGCACTGCTCGTGTGGGCCGCGTGGAAGGAGCGGACCTAGATGGCTGTGGAGACCGGACGCGAGCTGGTGGCTTCCGGCGCGAGCGACGTCGGCCGTCAGCGTGACGTGAACGAGGACCGCTGCCATGTGGACGCCGGCCGCGGCATCTTCATCGTCGTCGACGGCGTCGGCGGTCAGGCGGCTGGTGGCAAGGCTGCGGACACGGCCGTGGCGATGCTGCGCGAACGGCTCGAACGACAGACCGGGCCGGTGACGGATCGCGTTCGCGAAGCGATCACGATCGCCAACAACGAGATACATCGGCTGGCGGCGACGCGGCCTGAATGGCACGGCATGGCCTGCGTCCTGACTGTGGCGGTGGTCGAAGGCGGCCGCGCGGTCATCGGTCACGTTGGCGACACGCGGCTGTACATCCTGCGCGGTGAACGTCTCGAGAAGATCACGCCCGACCATTCACCTGTCGGCGAGCGCGAGGATGCCCGCGAGATCTCCGAAAGCGAGGCGATGCGGCATCCGCGTCGCAATGAGGTGTACCGGGACGTCGGATCGGAGCCGCACGCAGTTGGCGACCGCGACTTCATCTTCATGACCGAGATCGACCTGCCGCCCGACGCGTCGCTCCTGATCTGCAGTGACGGGTTGACGGACCTCGTTGCGGCCGAAGCGATTCGTCAGATCGTCTACTCACGGGTAGGGCAGCCGGGCAGGGTCGTCGAGGCGCTGATCGCGGCCGCGAATGACGCCGGTGGCAAGGACAACGTGACCGTCATCTACGTAGAAGGTTCGCAGTTCGCGAGTGCGGTGGCCGGAACTTCCCGCGCCGTGTCCACCGACGGCGGCGCCTCCGCGCGGACGCCGATCCGCTACCCGCGATCGATCGTCGCCGTGCTGCTCCTGGCGCTCGTTGGCGGGCTGGTGTGGCAGAGCGGCTGGCCGGCGCTCGGATCGGTGGCCTCGGTGCTCGGCCCCACCGTCGCGGGCACCATCGTCGTCCGGCCGGGTGAGTCGATCATGGCGGCCATCGACCGCGCGCAGCCCGGGTTCGACATCGTCGTCGAGCCTGGCGAGTACCGAGAGCGCCTGACGTTGAAGGACAACATCCGCGTGCTCAGCCGCGTGCCGCGCGGCGCCACGTTGCGGCTGCCGGGCGACGCGTCCGAGAGCAACGCTGCCGTGATTGCCGCGGGGCTCACCGGCGCCGAACTGGCCGGGTTCCGCATCGTCGGTGACGCGGCGACGCCGCTCGGCGTCGGCATCGTCGCGCGTGACTCAGCCGTTCGCCTCGTGGACATCGACGTCAGCGGCGCCACGATCGCCGCCCTCGACCTGAGCGGAGGGGAAGGCGTGATCCTGGTCGGCAGCGACGTCCATGACAATCCCGGCGCGGCGCTGATCGTCAGGGCCGGTGCCACGCCGCGCGTCGCCCACAATGTGTTTGCCAGGAATGGGACATCCGAACGCGCGACCTCTCCGTTCGTGGTCGAGAGCGAGGGGCGTCCGCTCTGGTCGCGGAATGTCTTCCAGGATCTCGAGCCTGCGGCGTTCCGCGGGATTCTCGACGACGCATCGCAGCGCCTGCTCGCGGCGGACAACTGGTTCATCGCAACACCGCCGGCCGTTCCTGCCAATCCTCCCGCAGGCCGCGGGCGACGAGGCCGATGAGCGCCACGGTGTTTCAACAGGTCGGACCGTACGCGATCGTCAAACGCATCGGCGGCGGAGGCATGGGCCTGGTGTTCCTGGCGAAGGACACCCGGTCGGACACGCTCGTGGCACTCAAGGTGGTGCCCGATGGTCCGGAAGCCGATGAACGCGAGATTCTCGCTGCCGAACAGCGCGGCGCCGAACTGCAGAGCAAGTTCTCGCAGGCCAGCGAGTACGTCCCGCACGTGCACGAAGTCGGCTTCGCCTCGGATTGCTTCTACATCGCGATGGAGTACATCGATGGCGAAGATCTGTCATCGATCGTTCGACGCGGGCCGATGGCGCCAAAGCGTGCTGCGGCCATTGCCGTCCAGCTGTGCCAGTTCCTCGAGGAAGTCGATCGCGTCGAGACCATCGTCGGCGACTCGTCGCGGCTGACGCTGCTGCACAACGACCTCAAGCCCACCAACGTGCGGCTGATCGCGGGCGACCGGATCAAGGTTCTCGACTTCGGCGCGGCCAAGGCGCTGTCGCTCAGCCGGAAAGTGACGCGCAATGACTTCGGCAGCGTCGCGTATCTGTCCCCGGAGTGTCTCGACACCGGCGAACGCGATCGCCAGACGGACGCGTGGGCGCTCGGCGTGATCCTCTATGAAATGGTCGCGGGCCGGGCGCCGTTTCGCGCTGACGACACGCGGCGGCTCGAAGAACGCATCCGATCGCGACGACCACCCGAACCACTCACGGGCAGTCCGGCCGGATTGCAGGCGGTCGTCGGCAAGCTGCTCGCACCGTTTCCGGACGATCGGTACGGCGACGCGACCGCGATTCGGATCGATCTGGAACGGTTCCTGGCCGGCGCCGCCACGATCGCCGAAGGTGAAGGATGGCCGAATCGCACCGCCGATGAGCCGCCGACGCGCCGCACGCGCCAGCCGGTCGAGCCCGATCCGCCGACGCGGCCGACGCGGCGACCGGATATTGCGCCCGCGCCCGCCGTCACCGACCGGTTGCCTGTGGAGCCGCCGGCTGTCACCGCGCCTCGTGCAAAGGCGCTGACGCGGGCCAGCCGGTACCTGCGCACCGCGCTTATCGTCGCTCTGCTCGCGATCGGTCTGAACGAAGCCTGCGTGGCGCGCCGGGCCCAGCGGCTGGCGGCGACGGTGCCGATGCAGGAGTTTGCCGGTCTCACCACCGTGTGGACGCAATACGACGCGCTGGCCGGGCAAAGCGCGCTGGGCGGTCTCGGCGTGCGCGGGCTCGGCCAGGCGCTTTCGCGCCAGACGCTGGTGCTTGCCGAGCGCGTGATGAGCAACTTCCGCACGCCGACACCGACGGTGCGAGAGGCGCAGTGGGCCGCCTCGGCCGGAGCGCTTCGCCGTGCGCTCACCGTGGCTCCGAGCGATGCGCATGTGCGCGCCGCGCTGCGCTACTCCGAGGGCCATCTGCATCGCATCAACGGCGAGGCTGCGCGATCGCGCGACCAGGCCGCGGCGGCGCAGCGTGAGTTCGCGGAGGCCGTTTCGGCATTTCGCGAAGCGGCCGTACTCCGGTCGAACTGGCCCGATCCGTTTCTCGGTCTCGCGCGGACGTTCATCTACGGGATCGAGGACATCGATCGCGGCGCGGATGCCATGAACCAGGCCCAGCGCTACGGTCACACGATCGGATCGCGTGAGATCGCGCAGCTGGCCGACGGGTACCGCGTCCGCGGTGAGACGCTCGAGCGCGCGGCCACGGAGCTGGCGGGGATGCCGCAGGAACGCGATCTGCTCACGCGTGCCGCTGCCGCGCTCCGGCAGGCGCTGGAGTACTACTCGAAGATCGCCAACTTCGCCGAGGTACCCGGGCACATTCGCAACTCGCAGAACCGTCTCAGCAAGATCGAGCGCCGGCTCTCGGATATGGGCGCGTCATGGGACTGAGCTACACATCCGGTGCCGACCGCGATCGCCGCCGCGGTGCGTTTGGCAGCGGTCAGCTTCGCGGCGATCTGCTGCTCATCGCGACAGCGTGCGTCTCGATGCTTGCGATCGTGTTGTGTTACGCGGGGCGACTGCGCGCGTTCGACACGACGGAGGCCGAGCGCGGTGGGCGACCCATCGTCAACCTGTCTGAGGTCACCGGCGCGGACGACCTCGAACCGGTGATGGCGCTCGCGTTCGAGCAGCCCGCCGATCGCCGCTTCGCGGCGCGTGAGCTGCTCGCTTCGCTCGTCGTCAACGGCGAGCGCGCCGCTCCGGCGAACGTCGGTGCGATCGCGCGCATCGAGGTGCCGGTGGCCGCGATCGATCGCGCGCCACGGCTCGTCGAGTACACCGCGCGCCTGCGTGAGGCCCGCCGCGTGGCATCGGCCGCGAAACGAGACGCGCCGAAGACGATCCCGCTGTTCACAGCGGCCGACGTGGGCGCGATCAAGCCGGCGCTGTCGGTTCGCAGCCGCGATGATCATCGCAGCACCGTGCTGTGGTGCACGATCGCGTTTCTCGCGGCCTTTCCGATCGTCTCGCTGATCTGGCGCTATCGTCGCGTGCCCGGCGATCGGCTGCTGCTCGCGACTGCGCAGCTGCTGACGGTGCTGGGCTTCGTCGTGATGCTCGGCCGGCCCGATCCGCTGCGGGACACACTGCTGCTCGGGCGGTACACCGAGGGCGTGCTCGTCGCGCTCGTCGTCTTCGCCGGGGCGTCGTTCGTGAACGTCCGGACGGCGTCGTTCCTGGCGTTCAGCTACCTGCCGCTCATCGGCGCGCTGCTCCTCTCGGTCGGGTTGATCGCGTTCGGAACGGGGCCCGGTTCGAGCGGCGCCAAGGTGAACCTGGGGCCCGTGCAGCCGATCGAGGCGATTCGGCTCCTCCTGGCGCTGTTCCTGGCCGGATACTTCGCGCGGCGCTGGGAGTTCATCCGGCAGCTTCGTGGCACGGCCATTCGCAGCCGGCCGCTACCGGCATGGCTCGATCTGCCGCGCGCCGATCACGTCCTGCCGGTGCTCGTCGGTGTGGCGATGGCGATGGCGCTGTTCTTCGTGCAGAAGGATCTCGGGCCTGCGCTGCTGCTGTCGCTGATCTTCGTGTCGATGTACGTGGTGGCGCGTGCAGGTATCGGCATGGCGGCCGCAGGCGCCGCCCTGCTCGCCGCGGGCTTCTATCTCGGCCACAAACTCGGGATTTCGAGCACGCTCACTGCGCGAGTGGCGATGTGGCAATCGCCCTGGGACAACGCCGTGCGTGGCGGCGATCAAGTGGCGCAGGCCGCGTGGGCCATGGCGAGCGGCGCCATCCAGGGCACGGGCCTCGGACTCGGCGACACGCGCTATCTTCCCGCCGGCCAGACCGATCTCGTGCTCGCGGCGGTCGGCGAGGAGCTCGGCGCTGTCGGCATCCTCGTCATCATCGTGGCCTGCGGCCTCATCGCGTGGCGCGGTCTGTCCATCGCCAGATCCGCGTCCACCGATTACGGCGTGTTTCTCGCGCTGGCGATGACGCTGTCACTCGCCGTGCCTGTGCTCGTCATGGGCGCCGGTCTGCTTGGCTTGATGCCGCTCACCGGCGTGGTGACGCCGTTTCTGAGCTACGGCGGTTCGGCGATGACCGCGAACTTCGCGGCGTTGGGACTGCTCGTCGCGGTCGCGTCCGATGCCGGGCGCGCCGAGACAGGCGATCAGCCGTTCCGCGTGCCGGTGCGGTGGATCGGGCGCACGCTCGCGGTGGCTAGCCTCGTGCTCATCGCCGTCTGGGCGCGCGTGCAGGTGGTGCAGGCCGATGAGTTCCTGGTGAAGCCGCAGCTCAGCGTGCAGGGCGATGGCGGCCGCCGCTATCAGTACAACCCGCGCGTGCTCGACGCCATGCGCGTGATTCCGCGCGGCACGGTGTTCGATCGCCGCGAGGTGCCACTGGCCAGCGACGATCCGGCAGTCGTGCAATCCGGGACCGCAGAGTACGCGCGTATGAACGTCGCGATGCGGAGCGCCTGCGCGACGCCGCAGGAGCGCTGCTACCCGCTCGGCGGCGCCGCATTTCATCTGCTCGGCGACGTGCGGACACGCTCGAACTGGGGCGCGTCGAACACGTCGTACGTCGAGCGCGATGCAGAGGACGCTCTGCGCGGGTTCGACGATCGCGCGATCGCCGTCCGCGCCGGTACGGCCGAAAGATCCGTGACAGCGATTCGACGCGACTACCAGGAGCTGATACCGCTCGTCCGACATCGCTGGGAGCGTGAACATCCGGATGTGCAGGCACTGCTCGCGCGTCCGCGTGACATCCGCCTCACCATCGACGCCCGCCTCCAGCACGACGTCGCTGGCATCGTGTCCCGCGCGGTGATTGCCGCGGGCATCACGCGTGCGGCCGCCGTGGTGATCGACACGTCAACCGGCGACGTGCTCGCCAGCGTGAGCTATCCGTGGCCCAGTGGTGAGACAGCAGGGCCCGAGGCGGCGCGCGACGTGTGGCTCGACCGTGCGAGGTACGGGTTGTACCCACCAGGATCGACCTTCAAGCTGCTGACTGCCGCGGCGGCGTTGCGGCAAAATCCCGATCTGGCGCGGCTCTCGTTCACGTGCGAACGCCTGCCCGGCAACCGTATCGGCGCGAAGATCCCCGGATGGAGCCGGCCGATTCGCGACGATGTGCTCGACAGCCATGCGCACGGAACCATCGCGATGCACGACGGTCTCGTGCGATCGTGCAACGCCTACTTCGCACAGCTCGCCGTGCGGCTGGGACAGGACCCGATGGCGAAGACAGCGAGTCTTGCAGGCATCGCGCTCTCGACATCGGGATCGGCGGCACGCGCGCGCGAGAACCTGCCGCACGCCGGCTACGGGCAGGGCGATGTGCTGGCGACGCCGCTCCGCATGGCCCGCGTCGCCGCAGCGATTGCGTCGGACGGCACCATTCGCGAGACGCCGATCGTTCGCGACTTCGCCGAGCCGGCGTCGACGCTGTTCCTCTCACCGGAGGGTGCGCAACTGCTCGGCGGTTACATGCGCGATGCGGTGACGAACGGAACGGGCCGCCTGCTCAGCGGTCACCCGGCCCGCATCGCCGGGAAGACGGGCACCGCCGAGGTTGACGAAGCGGCGTCGCACGCCTGGTTCGTCGGGTTCGCGCCGCACGGGGCGGCCACGCGCCGCGTCGCCTTTGCGGTGATTCTGGAAAACGCCGGCTATGGCGGCGCCAGCGCGGCGTCCGTAGCGGGGCAGATCGTGAGCGCCGCAGCCGCGCTCGGACTTGCACGATGACAAACCACATCGACGACATGCTGGGCCGGGCTCGAAAGCTGGAATCGGCGATCGCCGCGAGGGTCGAGGATGCGGCGCGCAAGGTCGCCGGTACTTCGACCAGGGAACCGCTCGAGATCGTGCTCGCCATCGCCGAGGCCATCGAGCAGGAAATCCAGCCGGCGGGCCGCGGCCAGCGCGCGTTCCCGTTCAACCAGATTCGCGTCTCGCTGCTCGCGCCCTCGGCGCGTGTGAAGGCGCACCTCGAGCAGGTGTGCGGAGGGCCGCCTTCACTGCACGATCGCATCGCCGATCGATTGCGGTCGGCCGGCTGTCCGGCGCCCGATCTGTCCGTGAAGCTCGCGTTCGTGACGAAAGCGCGGTCCGAGTGGACAGCACCGGAGTTTCACATCGCCTACGCGCGAAGTTCGTCAGACGAGCCCGGGGCCGGCCACGGCCCGCATCTCGAGCTGACCGTCACCAATGGCACGACGGCGCAGCCGTCGTACACGTTCGGCCGGGAGACGATCGCGATCGGCCGCGGCGGCGAGGTGCGCGACAACCGCCAGCAGCTGATCCGGATCAATCAGGTGGCGTTCCTCGAAGGCGGTGGTGACGTCAATCACAGCGTCTCGCGCCGCCACGCGCGCATCGAACATGACGCCGTGACCGGCGCCTACCGCGTATTCGACGATGGCAGCGCGCAGGGCACGAGCGTGATTCGCAAGGGGCGCGGCATTGCCGTTCCCCGAGGAACGAAGGGGATGGCCCTGCACTCGGGCGACCAGCTCGTCATCGGTCAGGCGCGAGTGGCCGTGAAGATTCACACGAGCGCGGCACCGGCGATCCCGACGATGGCCTGAAGCGCCGTGACCGGCGATTTCATCGTCAACGTGCCGAAGATCCCCGCAACGCCGGCGCCGGCCAGGAGCACTCGCGCGACATCGCGCGCCGGTTCGCCCGACACGGCAGCGAACACGAGGCCGCCGGCAATCACCGCGTTGTAGATGCCAGCGTTGTGGACGATCGTCGCCACCATCGCCTGCTGCGCGGGCATCCACGGTGGCTGACCGGGCAGTTTCTGGCTGAGCTTCGCCAGCAGCATGGGAAGCGGCCAGGGAAACATCTCGGCAATCGCGAACGCGGCGTGCAGTGCAGCGGCACCGTACAGGAACCAGGTCATCGGGATCCTTTCGTCTCGCGGTGAACGGCTACAGTTTCGCCGCGAAGAACGCGATCGTCTCCGTCTTCGAGAGCGCAGCCGCGTCCGTGTTCGCCTTGTCCTTGCCGGCGAATCCGTGTGTGGCGCCCTCGTAGGGAAATCTCTTCACATCCGTCTTCTCGGATTCGAGGATGGCCTTGATCGCGTCAGCATTTGCGTATGCTGTCGGTCCCGTGTCCATCTTGCCGTGGTGAATCTGCGCGAACGGGACGCGGCCGGCCGGGCCAATCCCCTTGAACTGCGGTGCGAAGAACTCCACGAGCGCACGCGGCTTTGCCGCTGCGCGAATGCGAAGGCACAGGTAGCCGCCGAGTGAAAACCCCAGCAGTCCAAGGCGGGCAGGATCGACGCCGGGCAGTGCCCGGCCGTACGCGACGGCGTCGAGCAGCGCCGCTTCCCAGGCGGCCTGGTTTGGTTCGATGACCAGCATCGCCGGACCACCGTCAGGGGTCGTCGTCCGGTCGAAGTATCGCGGGATCAGCGCGTGGAACCCTTTCGCCGCGAGCCCTTCTGCAAATCCGCGGATCATCTTCTTCCAATCGCCCCGCTCGTTGTCCACGTAGCCGTCTGATCCGTAGGCAAGGACGACGAGACCAGTCGATGTCGTGCCGGCGGGGGAGTAGAGTTCGCCCCGCATGGGTTTCGTCCCGGTCGTGATCGTGACGTCTGTCGGTGTCATGCGGCCCTCAGTTCAGCTAGACGGCCAACCCGTCACGTTTCCTTGCGGTGATTACTGGTTACCAGGTCTTCAGCCGGATGTTCCGGTACTCGACCTTCATTGGTGGACCCACGTGCACCTGCACGCCGATCAGACCATCCACGGGTCGGTTCGCCGCATCGTCGTCGATCGTGACGCTCATGAGGCGGCCGTTGAGGAAATGCATGAGCGTGTTGCCGCGGATGATCAGGTGCACGGCGTTCCAGTCGTCGGTGGCGATGGCTGCCATCTCCGCAGCATCGCCGAACGTGGACAGGACGACCGGCGGCCGTGTGCCGACGACGCGCGTGATCTGGCCGCGGACGGCGAGGAACAGGCGACCCTTCTCTTCGTAGTTGTTGCCGGCGTAGGCCTTCTTCCCGTCGAGGTCGAACTGGTAGCCGCGCAACGCGAACTTGTTGTCGGGGGTCGTCGGGTCGGGCACGCTCGCACTGCGATAGTTGATGCCGCTGTTGCCGGCCGGCGTGATGCGGTAGTCGAGCTTCAGCTCGAAGTCGCGAGGCCGGCCGCCGCGCCAGATGATGAACGTGTTGCTCTTGACGACGGTTGCCGGCGTGATTTCGCCGACCAGCACACCGTCTTCGACCCGCCAGTACTTCGGATCGCCTTCCCAGCCGGTCAGCGACTTGCCATCGAAGATCGGCTGGAAGCCGGCCTCGTCGCCGGCCATGGGACTCGGCCGATCGCTCTGGCGAGGCACGTAGGGAGGCGCAGGGGTCTGTGCCTGTTGTTGCGCTGGCGATGCGAGGCTGACGGCGAGCAGTCCACCGAGCGCGGCCGTGACGGCGTGTGAAAATCCCACGGATCGTCCACCTTTCTGTCGGCCGGATGGCTGTTCCCCGAAGCCGCACCTGCCGCTGACGAGGTGATTGTTGTGAAAGGCGGGGACGATGTCCAGACGCGCAGGAGGCGGGGTGAGCGCGCTGACGATAGAATGACGCGGCACGCGCGCGGTCGTTCCGGCACCCGGCGCGCTTCGAGGAGGCCGCCACGTGACCGACGCCAGTTCTACCGCGACAGCGAAGCGGGGAGGCATCAGCCTCACCAAACAGATCTTCATCGGCCTCGCGCTCGGCATCGCGATCGGCGCCGTCATCAACAACGTCGATCCTGCCTGGTCGGCCTATGCCCGGCCGTTCAGCCAGTTGTTCCTGCGGATGATCAAGATGATCATCGCGCCGCTGATCTTCGCGACGCTGGTCGCTGGCATCGCCGGCGCAGGCCACGTCAAGGCCGTCGGGCGCATGGGGCTGCGCGCGATCATCTACTTCGAGATCGTCACGACGATCGCGCTGGTGATCGGGCTCGTCGCCGTGAACATCACGCGGCCCGGCGTCGGCGTCGTGCTGCCCGCGCCGGCGGCGGGCGACTTCGCGGCGAAGCCGCAGACCTGGGATCAGGTGCTCCTGCACGTCGTGCCCGAATCGGTGATCGATGCGATGGCACGCGGCGACGTCCTCCAGATCGTCGTCTTCAGCATCCTGTTTGCGATCGCGCTCGGGATGATTGGCGAGCGTGGCCGTCCAGTGGTCGCCTGGTGCGAGGCCGTGGCCGAGACGATGTTCAAGTTCACCGACATCGTCATGCGGTACGCGCCCATCGGCGTCGGCGCGGCGATTGCCTACACCGTCGGCCATAGCGGTTTCGGAGTCCTCTACAACCTGGCCTGGCTGGTCGGCACGTTGTACGCGGCGCTGATCGTCTTCGTCCTGCTCGTGCTGCTGCCCGTCGCGCTGATGTTCCGCATCAGCATTCCTCGCTTCATTCAGGCCGTCCGTGAACCCGCCGTGATCGCGTTCTCGACCACGTCGAGCGAGGCCGCGCTGCCACGTGCGATGGAAGCGATGGAGCGGTTCGGCGTGCCCCGGCGAATCGTCTCGTTCGTCATGCCGCTCGGCTACAGCTTCAACCTCGACGGCACGACGTTGTACCTCTCGCTCGCCGCGGTGTTCGTCGCGCAGGCTGCCGGCGTCCAGCTGACGGCATGGCAGCAGTTCACGATGCTGCTGACGCTCATGCTGACGAGCAAGGGCGTGGCCGGTGTTCCGCGCGCATCGCTCGTCATTCTCGCCGGCACGCTCGCCTCCTACGGCCTCCCGCTCGAGGGCGTCACGCTCATCCTCGGTGTCGACGAGCTGATGGACATGGCGCGGACGATGACCAACGTGGTCGGCAACTGCCTGGCGACGGCGGTGGTCGCTCGCTGGGAAGGTCAGCTGGAAGATCCGCCCGGCTAGTCGTCGTCTTTGTCCTCGCCTGCACTCACGACGATGGTCTTCGCGCGGCGGAACTTCCTGCCGATCGCGTCGGCCTGCGTCGATGAATTGACGGCCAGGACGATGATGCCCGCGTGCTGTTCGATGCGCTGTAGCAGGTAGTTCGTCTGCGCGTTGTCGAAGCGGTCGTGACCGTCCGCGACGTCCGTGCGTTTGCCGAACAGAGCATCGGCTTCGTCGAAGAACAGCAGCGCAGACGTTCGCGCCGCATCGCCGAACACGCGGTCGATGTTCTTCTCGGTTTCACCGATGTAACGGCTGACGACCCGGCCGAGGTCTACAGCCTGCAGCGCGAGCCCGAGCTCGCTCGCTACGGCACCTGCCACGCTGCGATCCCGAAGCCGCGATCCGCCGGTGAGAAGGACGACCGTCGGGGATGTTCGCGGCGATGACTTCAGCGTCGTCGTCAGTCGGGCGGCGGTGTTCTTCATGAGTCACTCCTGCCGGCAGAGGTACCAGCGCGAGACCCGGTCGCCGTTCGGACACGGCGATTCCTGAATCCGCACCAGGTGCGGGTCCTGGTGCGCGAGCCGCTGATATTCGTCGATGCGAACGTAGTCCGACGAAGACACCTTCACGCGCTCGCCGGTGAGGTAGGTGAGTTTGTAGGCGCGCCAGTACGTCGCCTCGGCCACTTTGATGCCGCGCGCCACGAGCGCATCGGCCAGCACGCGGATCTCGTCAGGCTCGGTGACTGCCGCGAAGCGCCGCATCTCGCTCACGTGATCGGCGGTCGAAAATGCGGCCCACCCGATCATCACCGCAACGATTCCTCGTCTGAAAGCGGCGCGCGGTTCGATCGCGAGCCAGCCGGCGACGAGACCGATCGGAATGTACAGCGCGAGGAGGATGTAGCGCAGAGGCAGATCCTGCATCGGCCGCGTGACGATGCACGCAAGCGCGGCGATCACGCCGACGGCGAGGATGTACCAGGCGAAGGACGCCGACTCAATCGGGCAAGGCGGCGCGGCGGTGTCAGCTGCGGCGCGCGCGCCCCGCTTGCCCCAGGCGCGCCAAAGCAGCACGCCGATGCGCGCACACGCTGCCAGAATCGCCAGGCCGAGCGGGAACGCCAACCAGTTGTGACCTTGTGACGCGAAGCCGCCGTTCACCTGGCGACCGCCCGTCATGAGCGGCAGCGTGTCGGCCGCGAACGTGACGAAGCGCGAGGGCAGCGCGCTGAAATCGACGTTCGTGCGCACCAGGATGTTGTCCACGGACGACACGGTGCTCTGCGCCACCGTGGCGCCGCGCGTGCCGGGACCTTTCAGGTCCGCGTACGGCCGCAGCGCGTTGACGCCGCCCTGCACCGCGAGGAAGACCACGAACGCGATGAGCCAGCGGCGCATGGTCTCGGCGCGAAAAATTGTTCCGCTGATGAGCTGCCCGGCGAGGATGGCAGGGACAGCATAGGCAGAGAACTCGCGATTGAGAAATCCGATCGCGAGCACCGCGCCGAACCACACCGGGCGTCCGCGCAGCATCCACAGCACGAGCACGTACACGAACGGCTCGATGTTTCCGCCGCAGGCTTCGACGATCTGTGCGGCCGTGAATGGCGGCGCGAAGACGAAAAACAGCGACGCGACGAGCCCGTACAGCGGACGCAGCCCGACGCCCTTCCACAGACCGACGATGAGCAGCGCGGCCACCGTCATGTTCAGCAGAATGGTCGTGATGCGCAGTGCCGCGACCGTCGGGCCGGCGATCAGCACGAACGGCGCCGCGAGCCACGCTTCGACCGCGAGCATGTACGGCTGCCCGTAGAAGATCAGCGGAAACGCCCGGCCCTCGACCAGGTGCTTGGCCATCAGGCCGACGATGGCCTGATCGGAATCGAAGAAGCGTTCGTACGCCAGGAAGATGAAGCTGCGGAACAGGATGAGGGCCGCCGCGATGGCCAGCGCGATCGCCAGCTCTCCGCGCAGGGCCGGACTGCCACGCGCGGCCTCTGAGGCTGGCGCTGTATTCACGCGGCCCGGCACAGCCGGCATGCTAGCATGCCGGCACGAAGTCGATGCCGTCGGAGCCCGCGCCCACAGCAGGAAACGCTGTCCCCCGGTGGCTCGTGACGATTGGCGCCGCGGCTATCGGCGCCGCGATTCTCGCCCCGCCACGCTCGCTCGCCGATCCGGCATCGTGCCCCGGCCTGCTCGAACTGGTCACCGTCATCGCGAGTCGCACGGCTTCGGATCTCCCGGTGGCCACGCTGCTGCTGTGGGGCAATCGCCTTGCCGTGTTCGCCGCGCTCCTCGTCTTCGGCCGCCTGCTCCAGACGATCGGCTCCGGACTCGTCGCCGCGGCCGCGCTCACGATCGCAGTCGCGTTCATCCCACTGTTCGCGCCTGTCCTGGCGCCTACGCCTGCCGCCGTGTTCGCTGCAGCGTCGGTGGCGCTGCTGCTCATCTCCCGTGCAACCGCTCAGGTTCAGCCTCGCACGGCATCGCCGACCTGGGCCTGCCTCGCGATCGCGCTGACGGCTGCGATGGCACCGGCATTGACGCTGCCAGCGGCCGGTGCCGCTGCTGTGCTGCTCTGGACCACGGCTGCAGCACGCGCCCGGCGCGCGAGAGTTGTCGGTGCGATCGTGGCCGCGGCGGTCGTGGTCGTCACCTCGATGGCCGTGACGCTGGCACTGCCGTCGCTCCCAGTCGTCGGTGACGAGACGGCTCAGGTGCTGACGTGTGTCGCGCCGACTTCGCTTTCAATCGCCGACGGTTTGCGCGCGATGGCTGGCGCCCTCGGCACGGTCACGCCGCTCGCGATCGGTCTGGCGCTGCTGGGGGCGTTCGCCGCGCGCGCGCGAATCGTCGATCGCTCGATGTGGCCGTCGATCGCCTTCGCGATCGCGCCCGCGGCGGCCGTGTGCTGGTCAGGCGCCGCTGACGCCGATCGCACCCTCGCGCCGGCACTGGCCGGCCTCTGGTGTCTCGCGGCCGTCGGGTTGGGCGATCTGGACGCCGCGATCGCGCCGCGGCCCGCGCGCCACGTCGTGGTACTGCTCCTCGCTCTGGCGGTGCCATGGCAGCAACACTCACGCGCGATCGCGCCGGGCGCGGCCGATGCCGTCGTGTCTGGCCACGATCAGCTGTCGCGCGACCGATTCAACGAGGTTGCGGGCCTGCTGCCCAGCGGCGCGGCGCTCGTCGCTGAGGACGCCGTCACGGACTTGCTGGCGCGCGACGCGTTTCGGCGACTTCAGCGACGCGGCAAGACCGTGCGCGTCGTCGATCGTGACGCGCAGGCGGTGGGAGAACTGCTCGCCAGTTCGCGCGTGTTTGCACTCCCGCGCGGCCAGACCCGCCTGCAGCACGAGGCCATTCGACTGACCGATGTCGGCGACGCCAAGGTGTCGGGTCTCGCCGAACTGCATCAAGGGGGCGGCTGCGACGTCGCCGGCTTCAGCTGGGTGGATCTGCCTGCGCTTCAGGCGCGGGCCGGAATGGCGGCGGTCACTGCCGATCTGCGCCAGCACTGGCACGTCGTGATGTACCTCGGCAGCGCTGCGCTCGTCGAGCTACGCCGCGACGGCTGGCCCGACCGGCCGGGTCTCGGGTACCACGCGACCGCGTACGATCGCGAGGTCGACGACCAGCGCCGCGTGCTGGCCGAGATAGTCCGGTCCGACGCGGCGCCGGAAGCTCAGCGCGTATTCTCGGCGCGCCACGTCACCCGACTGGAAATCTGGCGGGCCGCCGGCGGTCCGGAAATCCTGCCGATGGGGTTCGCCGCACCGGACGCCGTGATCGCACGCGCCCGCAACACGGCTGGCGACGCGCCCGTGAAGTTGTGCGCGTCGTTTCCGTACGAGGTCAGAGAACTGGTCGTGAGGTGATCACAGACTGGGCGGTCGAAGCACACAGATCATCCAGTCGTGGACGCCGCTCCATGCGATCGCGACGGCGAACGTATACGCGAGCGCTCGAGCGGTGCCGTGACGTGACGTTGCGATCGTGCCGAGACCGAACGCTGCCAGCGCGAACATCAACGGCGCCGCGGCGAGATTGGCCCGCATCTCGATCGCGGTGAGCACACCGAGCAGCGCAAATGCCGCCCATGCCAGCGTCCACGCCCCGAGCACGAGCGTCACGCCGTTGAACGGCCGCGCGCGAGCCAGCATCGCGGCGCCGGCCAATGCCGCCAGGAGCAGCGGCAGGCCGAAGTTCGTGCGCATCTCGTAGATCCACCGTCGTGCTTTCACCGTGACAGGCGCAGCCAGCGAGCGCGCTTCGCCTTCGCCCTCGCTCGACGCCAGGCGTGTCGCCGTCTGGCGGTATGTCTCATGGAAATGTGAGTAGTAGACGACATACGAGATGGCCGATGCGGTGAGGAGCGAGGCCAGGACGAAGGCGCCGAGCCGCCGGCCGTCCGCGCGTCCGAATGCGATGAGCATCGCGGCGACGGCTAGCACGAGCGGGACGCCGATCGACAGCGTACTGAAATGCGAGAGCAGACCGACGCACAGTGCCAGAGTCGCCACGATCAGTGCGGCCATCGACGTTCGCGCGCTCGCGGCCGCGCCAGCGCGAAGCCCCGCGGCCATCCATGCGAACGTGCCCATCGCCACACCGAACACGCCCTGTCCGTAGACGTTGGTGAGGTTCGACGCGGTGAGGGCCTGCATCGTGATCCGTGAGAACGGCCACAACACAGCGCAGATGAGCGCGATGCGGCGATCCGGCCAGGCGCGCTTCAGCGCCGCATACATCGCCAGTCCGACCAGGGCGTCGGCCACCGTCGCGACGCCGCGCAACAGCCGCATCCGATCGAGCGTCGTCGGGAACCAATCCCAGAAGGGCAGGGCCGTGACGTAGAGCGCGATCGCGTACGGGAATTCGAAGAACGGACGCGGCGTGACCGACGTGAAGAAGTACTGCCCGGCGGCCACCGCTTGTGCGCGGTGCACCTGGAAGATCGCGTCGCCGACGTTGGCCTGCGGGTGACCGAAGAACGCGAGCTTCACGGTGGTGACGACCAGCAGCACCGCCACCACGGCCGCCCATTCGGATCCGAGGCGCGCTACGGCGGGAATCTGTCTCGACAGGCCGATCGCGGCGCCTGCGATCAGCGATCCCAGCGCGATGTGACCCAGGCGAAATGCATACGTGCCCATGAACGCGCCGTCGATCGTCATCAACCACGCATACGCCGCGGCCACGATGACACCGGCGAGGCATGCCCACCACGCGCCGAGTCCGCACAAGAGCGCGGCAGCGACCGTCGCGACCGTCGCCGCCGCCGTCAGCCACGTAACTGACCAGATCGGGCGAAACGACGTCTCCGGCGCAATCGCCACGTGTTCGACGACCACCCCGAGCGTGCGCCGATCGTTCGGACCGGGCACGAACGTGTTGGAAAAATCGAGGGTGATCACCATCGACGTCGATGGTGCGGCCGGCGCGGTCACGGTGTACACCGACGGGTCGTTCGTCGTCTGTGCGCGAAGCCGCACGGCGCCATCGATCGAGACGATCATCTCGGGTGGCGGCGCGACCTCAGGCCCGCGGCCCGCTTTGATCCGGAACGCGATCCGATACGCCTGCGATCGATCGATCGCCGGCACGCGCAGTTCGGCCCGCGCGCTGGTCCAGCTGAACCGGTACTGCGTGGCTTCGTCGTATTCAGGCGCGCTGAAACCGGACGCGGTGAACCACGGCCGCGTGCGTCCGGCCCAGGATCCGTCGCCAATCGCACCGCCGAGCGGAACGGGCACGTGCCATCGCGCGAACGCGAAGAGCAGAAGAATCGTGGCGACGCCCGGCAGGAGCAGGGCGGCGATGCGTGAGCCGGCGCGCATGCGCCAGCTAGCGTACTCGGCCCCGGCCTCCGGGGCCAGTGGCGCCGTGGTGGACGATCTACTCGTCGCGCAACAAGGCGATCGGATCGATGCGCATCGCTCGCCGTGCTGGCGACCACGACGCAACCAGTGCGACCCCGATCAGCAGCATCGCGACACCGACGAGCGACAGCGGATCGGTCGGCTCCACTTCGTAGAGCAGCGCCCGCATGGTGCCGACCAGGCCCAGCGCGAGGACGGTGCCGGCGACGATACCGATCGCCGTCAGGATCATTCCGCTGCGGACGATCAGGCGCGCGACACCCTGCGGTCGCGCCCCAAGCGCGAGGCGGATGCCGATCTCGCGACGTCGCTGGACCACCGCGTACGAGAGCACGCCGTAGAGGCCGGCGGCGGCGAGGATCAGGCCCAGGCCCGCGAATACCGACATCAGGAACATCAGGATGCGCGGGCGCGCGATCGCATCAGCGAACAGACGCTCGACGGACTCCTGACGCCACACCACCACGCGCGCATCGACGTCGCGCAACGCGACGCGCATCGGTTCGATGACGGCATCGACGTCTGTGGCGCGGACGACGATCGTCCGGTAACCGGCGATTGCGCCTGACAGCGCCGGCTGCGAAGGTACGGGCAGGCCCGCCGGACGCTTCATCGGGTAGTACATCTCCAGGCCACCCTCGGCATCGTCGAGCGCCAGCTGCCGGACCTCGCCCGCCACGCCGACGACCGTGCGCCAGAACGCGCCGCCTTCGAACCGGAAGCGCTGTCCGATCGCGCTGGCGTTCGGCCAGAAGCGACGCGCGAACGATTCGCTGACGATTGCCGACTCGCGCGGCTCGTCGGGCGTGAACGCGCGACCCTGCCGGATCGGAATGCCCACCGTGCTGAAGTAGTTGGACCAGACCTGATAGACCGGCACGATCAGCTGTTCACTCAACGTTCCCTGTCGATCGGCCACCTCGAGCTGACCGAAACTGATCATGCTCGAGTTGGGTGGTACGTCGCCGGCGGTCACGTCGACGACGCCTGGCGCCCTGCGTGCACGGTCCATCAGCGCGGCCGTGAACGCGTCGCGCGCGTATGGATCCTGATATCCGGACGTGGGCAGGCCGAGCCGCATCGCCACCAGGCCGTTGGCGTCGAAGCCGCGATCGACACTCTGCAGTTTCAGGAAGCTGCGCAACATCAGCGCGGCGCCGACGAGCAGCACGATCGCCAGTGTGACCTCGGCGATGACGAGCACACCGCGCAGTCGTTTCGACGCGACCGAACCCGTCGATGCACGCGAGTCGCGGCGCAGCAGTTCCATCACATTAGGCCGCGAGGCAAGCCACGCAGGCGGCAGGCCGAACAGCACTGCCGCCGTGATCCCCACGAGCGCCGTGAACAGGACCGCGCGGCCGTCGAGATCGACCGCGTTCATCCCGACGAGCTGCATGTTGCTCGGCAGAGAGGTCACGGCGACTTGCAGGAGCGCTGCGGCGATGCCCAGTCCCGCGATCGCGCCCGCCACGCCGATCAGCAGGTGCTCGACCAGCGTCTCGCGGACGAGATCGATGCGCGAAGCGCCGAGTGACGTGCGCACGGCGAAATCGCGGGAGCGTGCCAGCGTGCGCGACAGCGAGAGATTCGCCAGGTTCGCGCACACGATGAGGAGCAGGAAGCCGACGGCGCCGGCGAGCACGAGGATCGATTGCCGGAACCGGCGATCGGCGCCACGTCCAGCGAACTGCAATACGGCCTGACGTCCCTCGGATCCGCCGGCGGCGGCGCTCATTGCCGTGCCGCGTTCCTTGACCGCTGCGGTGGCCGCCGTCAGATCGACACCCGGCCGCACGCGCACGAATGCCGCGAGCTGCGTCGGCGCAGTGGGATGCGCAGGGGGCGCGTCGAGATCGTACGGCACCCAGAACTGCGTGGTCTCGTTCGGGAATCGGAAACCAGCCGCCATCACCCCGATCACTTCGTGTCGTCGTCCGTTCAGATCGATGAACGTGCCGACGATGCCGGGCCTGCTGCGAAGTTGCTGGCGCCAGAAGCGTTCGCTGATGAGGACGACGTCGGCGCCATCGGCCCGGCCATCGCCGGCGACCAGCAGCCGGCCTTCGAGGGGACGCACGCCGAGCATCGGCAGGAGACCGGATGTGACCGTCGAGCCGTTCACCATATCGGCGCCGGTTGCGCTCGCGTAGATGAACGACGAGTTGTCGAAGCCTTCGACCCGGTCGAAAAGATCGGTCTGCCGTCGCCAGTCGAGCAGCAGCGCGCGGCTGAAGCCTGGATGCATCACCTGACTCTTCGCCTCCAGGTTCCAGATCTCGGCGAGTCGATCGCCTTGTGCGAACGGCACCGGACGGATCAGAACCGCATCGACGACGCTGAAGACTGCCGACGTGACACCCACGCCCAGAGCGAGCGTGAGAAACGCGATCGTCACCGGAAGCCTGGCGGCGAGCAGGCTGCGGACGGCAAGGCGGAAATCGTTCAGCAGACGTGGCATCAGTCGGACCTCGCGGCGATTGAAGGGACCTTGCGGCGGGAGGCCGGAGGTGAGCGGCGCATCGGCGTGAATGCGCGGCCGGATCGCGGCGAGCGCCAGGCTCGCCAGTTCCGTCAGACCCGTCAGCAGCAGGCCGAGTTGCCCGCGCTGCTGCTCGGCGCCGCGGCAGACCTCTTCGAGCGTGGCTACGCCATCGGCCTGCAGATTCGATCGAAGTGGTTCGGGCGCGAGCCTGGCCAGACGCCGGCCAGCGCGCACGAAGAAGGCGACAGTGTGGCTCATGATGGGCGTCGCCTACGTCGACTTGAACACGTGCTTCCGGCGCGCTTCGCTGACCACCGCCTCGAGTCGCCGGGCTTCGGCCGCGACCACGTCACGCCCGAGCGCGGTGAGCACGTAGTAGCGCCGACGCGGATCGTCCTTGCCCGCGGCGGCCAGCGCACGCCGCGCGACGGCCGGAGGCGCATCCTCGATCAGGTGCTCGCCGAGCAGGCGCTGGAGCATCGTGTAGAGGCTGCCTGTTCGGAGCTTCATCAGCCCGCCGGTCCGCTCCTCGACCTCGCGGATGATGGCGTAACCGTGGCGTCCTTCGTCGGCCAGGGCGAGCAGTACCTGGAACGCGAGCGGTGTGAGCGGCAGGAACGACCGGGGATCGATGGCTCTCTGTGGCATATGCATCTGCTACAGATGTATATGACGAAGATGCAATCGAGATGGTTGGCCGGGCGTTGGCCTCGCCCGGCCGGGGCGAGGTCCCGCTAGCTTTGCCGCAGGGCAGTGGACGGATCGATACGCATCGCGCGGCGCGCCGGCAGCAGCGCGGCGATGGCCGCGACGACCAGCAGCAGCAACGGCACCAGCACGAACGTGACCGGGTCGGCAGGTCCGACGCCGAAGAGCATCGTCGCCGCAACCTGCGCGAGCACGAGGCCGAGCGCAGTACCAATCGCGACGCCCGTCGCGCCAAGGCGCACGGCCTGGCCGACGAGCATGCCGAGCACCTGCGCCGGTGTGGCGCCGAGCGCCAGCCGGACGCCGACTTCGCTCGTCCGTTCCGACACGACGAGCGCGATGACGCCGTAGATCCCCACGCCGGCCAGCGTCAGCGCCAGCACGCCGAAGAGCGCGACCAGCGTGACGACGAAGCGGCGCTCGCCGACCGACTCGCGGCGCAGTTCGGTCATCGTCCGCACGCCATACGGCGGGTCGGCGCCGAGGGAGACGATGGCGGCGCGGGCCGCTCCCGCGATCGCCGCCGGATCGCCCGACGTGCGCAGCGCGATGAACGGCGAAACCGGCGGCCCCTGGTAGTGCGTGATGTAGATCTCGGGCCTCGGCAGTTCCTCGAGGTTGCTGTGCTTGATGCTGCCGACCACGCCGATGATTGTCAGCCACGCGGCGTCGGGATTCGGACCCATGCGAACGCGCCGGCCCACCGCCGGTTCGCCCGGGAAGATTCGGGCGGCCAGCGCATCGTTGATGACCGCCAGTCCCTCCGCTGCCGCTCGATCTGCCGGCGCGAACACCCGGCCGCTCCGCACCGGAATCCCCATCGTCCGGAAGTAGTCGCCGACGGCGCGACGCATTTCGACTTCGGGCAGGTTCGCCGGCGGCACGTCGCGGCCCTCGACGGCCAGCTGCGTCGTCACCTGTGTGCTGCCGAGCGGGATGCGTGTGGAACCGCCGACGCCCGTGACTCCCGGCAGCGCGCCCAGCGCGGAAAGAACCTGGTCGTAGAAATCGACGCGCGCCTCGGCCGTCTGGTAACGCGCCGGGACGTTCATCTGGAATGTCAGCAGCTGCTCCGGCTCGAAGCCGGGGTTGACGTGCATCACCGCGACGAAGCTGCGCAGGAGCAGAGCCGCGCCGATCGTGAGCACGGTGGCGAGCGTGACCTCCGCGACGATCAGCCCCGATCGCAGACGCCGCTGCGCGGACGAAGCCGTGGTGCGATGCGAATCACGAAGCCCGTCGGCTGCCGGTCCGCGGCCGGAGAAGAGCGCGGGCAGCAGGCCGACCACGATGCCGGTGATGACCGACACGGCAAGCGTGAACGCAATGACGAGCGCACCCGGCGAGACTTCGGCGACGCGCGGCAGTTCGGCTGGTGCGAGCGCGACGAGCGCGCGCGTGCCCGCGACGAGCAAGGCCAGCCCGACAAGACCGCCCGCGAGCGCGAGCACCGTGCTCTCGACGAGCATCTGCTGCACGAGCCGCCGGCGCGAGGCGCCGAGGGCCGATCGAATGGCGAGATCGCGCTGGCGCCCGGTGGCACGCGCCAGCAGCACATTCGCGACGTTGATGCAGGTGATGAGCAGCACGAGGCCGACGCCGCCGGCGATCAGCAGGAGCGCCGGCCGCACGGCGCCAACCGTCTGGTCGTGCAGCGACACGACGGTGGTGCCCCAGCCGCGATTCGTGTCCGGAAACTCCTGTGCGCGCCGCGCCGCGAGGGCGCCGATCTCCGCACGCGCATCGTCTGCGGTGGCGCCCGGCGCCAAGCGCGCGATGACAGTGAGGTAGTGAATCGTCCGCGACGGCTGGCCATCGGTGCCGACCCATCGGCCGCTGGACGTGGGCAGCATCTGCCAGATATCCGGCGTCTGAGCGCGCGTGAAGCCGCTCGGCCCGAGCATCGATCGATACGGGAAGACGAAATCCTCCGGCATGACGCCGAGGATCGTCGCTGGCGGCGCGCCGGTGACGCGGATTGGCCGGCCGACGACGTTGCGGTCGCCGTTGAACCGCCGTTGCCAGAACGCGTGACTGAGAACGACGCCGTTGTCGTCGCCGGCGTGAAGCGTGCGACCCAGCAGCGGCGTGCGGTTCAGCGTCGCGAACATGCCGGAAGTGACCGATGACGACAGCACCATCTCGGGCGCGTCGTCGATCCTCACCTGCGCGTTGATGAGGAACGAGTACATCGCCTCCACCGACGTTGCGGAGCGCAGCTCGCGCTGGAAGGCGACGAAGTTGGCGGGCGATACCGGATTGCGCGGCGCCTGTTCGCGCGTGTTGTCGCTCCAGATCGCGACCAGGCGCGACGGATCGTCGTAGGGCAGGGGCCGCAGCAGCACGGCGTGCAGCACGGCGAAAATCGCGCCGTTGGCACCGATGCCGAGTGCGAGGGTTGCGACGGTGACGAGTGCAAACAGCGGAGCGTTGCGCATCTGGCGGCCGGCGAGGCGAAGGTCGGCGCGCAGCGATTCCCAGGACATCGAGATCCTCCGGCTGGACGAGACGTGGTCGGCGGGCTGATGCGCGGGCCACCACCAGCGATCGGCGAGCGTGCGCACGCGCATGGCGGTGCCAGACGCGAGCGCATCGGCGTAGAGCCACAAGGCGAGGGCGACTGCCTGACCGGTACCGCGCGTGCGGGCTACCGAGACGCGGCGCGTGAAGAGCGCCAGCATGTCGGCGCCGAAGCGGGCACGGAACGCGCGCGGATACGCGAGCGCCGACAGGCGATAGGCCGCGAGCGCCGTCCGGCCGATCACCGGCGCGTCCCCGGCAGCAGCTTGCGGTGGCGGGCCGCGGCAACCTGGTCGGCAAGCCGCGCGGCTTCCGCGCGCGCGATCTCACGGCCACGCGCGGTCAACCGGTAGACGCGGCGCCGCTCGTCCTCGGCCGCGTCGGTTTCCACGATGCGAATGAGGCCGTCTTCATCGAGCCGGGCGAGCGCGCGGTAGAGCGTGCCCGTGCGGATCGGCATCAGTCCGCCGAGGCGTGACTCGACCGACTGCAGGATGGCGTAGCCATGCTGGTCGCCCTCGGACAGAGCGAGGAGGATCTCGAACGCGAGTGGCGTCAGTGGCAGCGGCGACGACGGCGAACGGAACGGCATGGCTTCATTATGAATATGTTCATGATGAAGTCAATTGGGGAGGGGTGAATGTGGTGATGTGGTGATGTGAGATGTGGTGATGTGGGATGTGGTGATGTCGTGATGCGGACCCAGCACCGGACCCAGGACTGAGAACCGAGGACTCAGGACGGACGCCGAACTAGAGAAATCTGGTGACCGCCACGTCGATTCTTCTGACGCCGGTCGGCGCGGGGCGCCACTGGACGAGGATCGGGGCCTGATAGGTGCCTTCGACGACCGCGCCCTGGCCGGGTGAATCGGTGTCCGAGACGAGCAGGTCCACCGAGCGGCGCATCCTGAGGAAGCGTGATGCGGGGACCTCGAGCGTACGTGCGAGCAGCCGTTCGATGCGCGACGCTTTCAGACCGAGCTTGTCGAGCAGCCGGTTGAACGCGCGCACCATGTCGTACTGCGCGTAGCCCAGCGCCTTGGCGGGCACCGCGCGCGGGTCGTTCCACGCGTGCCGGGCCTTCTCGGCGGCGAAGCGCAGCGGGTTGCGCAGCACTTCAGCCAGGTCGTGCTGCATCAGCAGCGTTTCGTACTCGTTGACCGTCAGGCTCGCGGCCTGTTCGCCCGATCCGAGGCCGAGCCGGATCCGACCCTTGGTGACGCCGTGTTCCGCGATGAGCTCACGGATCTGCTCGTAGAGTCCCAGGCGCAGTTCCTTCAGGTTCACCGCGTCGATCGGGTGCGCCGACACCGGCACTTCGATCGTCGCCCGCGCCACTTCTTCCTCGCGGTCGTACCCGACCAGCGTCGTCACACGTCGCCGTGGCGAACCCTCGTAGGTGCCGTCGAGATCGACGAAGTAGACCGGGCCCGGACGCCGCGCGTACGACACGCAGGCGTGCAGACCGCCGCCGATGAAGGCGAGATGCGAATCGGCGTTGGTCGGCTCGACCGCGCGCTGTTCGGGCGCCAGTTCCTGCCGGAGCTCGAGCTGATCGTGCAGGTAGCCAGCGCCCTCCGGAAAGACGGTGCGAACGAGCTCGAGGTACGGCGCCACCGTGCCCGCGCGCGTCGTCAGACGCGCGGCAAGACTCTGGGGCAGGTAGCCCGCTGTGGTGTGGCGCGAGACGTACATGCAGCGCGCAAACCCGTCGAGGGCATCGCCGTGGACTTGTGTGGATCGCTCCCGGACGTCGATGACGTCGAGACGCGCACGAGGGGTGACTTCAAGAGCGAGTTCTAGCGTGGGCACTCAGATAGACTTTGTAATGCAAAGCCTCGGAAATGTCAACCATATGATTGCACAATTTGCGATCTCATGTGCGATCTCTACTGTGAATATCGGTCATTCTGGCGAAGGCCCTATCTCAGGCGCAGGTCGACACGACTGCCGGGGTCTTACACCGCTCCGGCCAGCCGCTCGATCTCTGCGCGCTCGGTATACACCTGCGCGGAGACGCGAACCCAGACGCGATCGGCGGCGGCGAACGTGTGGACCTCGATTCCGTGCTCGAAGAGCAGGGTGTCGCGCAGTCGCCCGGCCTCGGCCCGCGTCGTTCCGCAACGGCGCGGCGCGGCGATCGACACCATCGTGCCCAACGCAGCCGGCGGCACTCCCGGCGTCTCGCCCCAGGCGTCACACAGGATCGCGCCGGCGTCGCAGGCGAGCTGGTGATTCCACTGGTAGACGCGTGCGAGGTCGAGGTCTTCGAGAAACGTGATTCCCTCGGGCGCCGCGAGCCATGGCGTGGGATCGCGCGTGCCGACCCAGTCGAACTCGGCCAGGAATCCCTGGTCGAGTCCCCACGAGATGACCGGCGGATGCAGGCCCGCCT
>JADMIO010841958.1_pt1 | contig 58659 bp, 55 predicted proteins | sample 8958161 | NCBI WGS metagenome assembly JADMIO01 (sample SAMN16585339, study PRJNA669376) | soil metagenome | isolation source: Crop rotation soil | place: USA: Cullars Rotation, Alabama | collected 2011
GACAACTTGTCCACGTGGAATTCTAAGCTTAGGATCCCAATGTGCTGGAAAGGTCAGAACGGCAGGGCGTCGGCGTTGGTTGGTTTGCCTTGTGACAGTTCAACGCTTTCGCCAGCAGACGCGCGCTCGTGGTTTTGCCGACGCCACGCGCACCCGAAAAGAGATAAGCGTGATGTAAACGCTGATGCTCGATGGCGTTGCGGAGCGTGCGTGTGATTGGTTCCTGGCCTGTTACTTCGTCAAAGGTCTGGGGGCGCCACTTGCGAGCAATTACTTGATAGGCCATAGGAATCGTTATCGGTTTGTCGTGAGACTACGAGCGAACTGGCCAGACCCCGGACTTTCCCGCAACACACGCTGCTGTTGCTACCGTTGCTCCGTTCCCGGCCTGGCGGGGTTCACAAAGCGAGCGTTGTGCGGAGCCCGGGATCTGATATCTAAATCTGCGTCTTCCGATGCGCCATCATCCGCAAGAGTGCATTGATGCCGAGATGAAGCAGCGCGTACGAGATTATCGCTATAACTATCGGCAGGAGCAACGTGTGGCCGCTATCGGTGCTCGGACTGGCGACAATTCCTCGAAACGGCGCGTAAAAGGGATTGCTGACCGCGACTATAAACTGCACGAACCCGGCGGTGCTGCGTGCCGCCATCAACGCCAGAAGGAATCGCATTCCGAGAAGCGCGTAGATTACCCAGAAGATGTAATCGACAACCTGCGAGACTCGCGCTAATCCCCGGCCACGCTCCACTTCGCGCTCTGTGTCAATGACCTCGTTAACAGCCTTCGAACGAAATTCACCGGCGACCTGATCTACACGCCGCGCTTCGCCCGGAGTGGCTTTCGTTGCGGCACGTTCGCCGATTTCGGCCTGGACTTCCCCTTCAACCTGACTCTTTACCGATTCGTGTTGCGCCGCCCGCCTGGCTTCGTCAATCGCCAACTTATCGTCGTTCATAATAAACCTGGCGGAGAGGGTGGGATTCGAACCCACGGAACGGTTTCCCGTTCACAGCATTTCCAGTGCTGCCAGTTCAACCACTCCTGCACCTCTCCTGAACTGCCGATTGCCGATTTCCAATTGCCAATTGAAAGCCGATAGTCATCACGACAAAGGAAATCGGCAATTGGAAATCGGCAATAGTCTGGCGGAGAGGGTGGGATTCGAACCCACGGTGGCCGTTAAGCCACTCCGGTTTTCGAGACCGGTGCACTAATCCACTATGCGACCTCTCCGCGTCTTTATTCGGTTCTTCTACTCCGGAAAAACTCCTGCATGAGCGCGCGGCATTCCGCTTCCAACACGCCCGCGCTGATCTCGATCCGGTGATTCAGGAAATCCGTGTCACAGATGCGAAACCGGCTCACAACCGCGCCTGCTCGCTCATCCGGTGCGCCGTAAATCAACCGCCGCACCCGCGCTTGTATCAAAGCCCCGGCGCACATCGCGCACGGTTCGATCGTCGAGTAAACATCGACGCCCGTCAGCCGGTAATTCCCCAGCTTCCTGGCGGCCTCGCGAAGAGCGACGATTTCAGCGTGGGCTGTGGGATCGCAGTCGGTACGCGTACGATTTCCGGAAACCGCGACGAGTTTGTTTCCGCTAACGATACAGGTGCCGATGGGCACTTCACCGTTTGCCTGAGCTTCGCGAGCGGCGGCCACTGCCTGCCGCATCCACTGCTCGTCAAAGTCTCTCTCCGCGGCACTCATTACCAATCCTTCAAATAACCGAGCGGCCAATATATGGCGCGCGTGGAAACAGTGTCAAGGAGCGCGATTTCCAAGACTTCGAGTGCGATTTCCTTGCTTCGCTCCGGAGGAGCGACATGTTTATAGCTTTAACGAATAAGATATTGCGCTCCGTGGGAGCGTCATGTCCGCAGCAACGTCGCGCTCCTACGGAGCGCAACCTGGTGTGATTGTGGCCTATAAACATGCTGCTCCTCCGGAGTAAAGAACATTAACCAAAGACAATCCTGCGTGCTATTATCAGTTTTAGGAGTTCCGCGCCCCGCTCTGGCTGGTGCGCTCCATTGATTCAAGTTCCATGTCCACCGAAGCAAGCCAAAGAGGAAGTGGTCCATCAACAGATCGAGTCACCGGGCGGCTCAGAGCGCCGCAGGCGGAGCTTCCGCCGGACGTGTCGCCCGCCGCATTGATGCGCCGCATGACGCCCGGAGAGTTCAATACCGCGATGATTCACTTCTATCGCGGCGAAGTGCAACGCTCAAACACCTGGCGCAATCGACTCGATACAACTACGAACTGGGCAGTCATCACTGCCGGCGCAACGCTGTCGTTCGTCTTCAGCTCGCCGAACAATCCCCACTTCGTCATTCCCATCAACTCGATCCTCGTCGCGATCTTTCTTCTGATGGAAGCGCGCCGCTATCGTTACTACGAGATCTGGTCGAGTCGCGTGAGAATTATCGAGACCGGCTACTTCGCACACATACTGATGCCGGAAAACCGGCCCGCCGACGAATCATGGGCCGAACACCTCGCGGCTGATTTGACCACGCCTCACTTCACGATCACCGAATGGGAAGCGGTGGGCCGTCGCTTGCGCCGCAACTATCTATGGATCTTTGCCCTCCTCGCGCTGAGTTGGAACTTGAAAGTTTATCTATCGCCGTTGCCCGCGCGCGACTTCGACGCCTTCATCGATCGAGCTCAGGTGGGAATCGTCCCCGGCTGGATCGTTTTTACGGTCGGCATTATTTTCAATGCGGCCGTGTTCATCTTCGCGATCGGAACAGTGAGACTGCGCGAAGCGACCGGCGAGGTGTTGCCGAAGCACGAGTTTTCGTTACGACCATTCAAGCGCATGACGAATTGGACAGCCGTCACCACTCGGCGTACCACCGTGCGTGCGAAACGCGCGCGCCAACGCGTTCGCAGCCGCGACACCACCACCACAGCAGAGTTCAAGAAGATCGATATTTCCGAGACACCGGACAAAACGGCAAAAGTAAGCTAGTATCAATTAGCCACGGATCCATGGCTAATTGATTCCATGCTTCAGCTCAACGGTCAACAACTCACTCTCCAGCAAATCGTAGACGTTGCCGAGGGCCGACAACATGTCGCGCTCGCGGCGGACGCACGTGCGCGCGTCGAGCAGGCGCGCCAGGTGGTCCAGGATATCGTCGAGCAGGGACGCACTGTTTACGGTATCAACACGGGTTTCGGCAAGCTGTCAGACGTAAACATCGATCGGGCAGACCTGCTGCAGTTGCAACTCAACCTGGTGCGCAGTCATTCCGTAGGTTTGGGTGATCCGCTTTCAGAAGCAGAGGCACGCGCGATGTTGTTGTTGCGCGCGAACGTGCTCGCATCGGGATTCAGCGGCGCGCGGCCGTTAGTGATCGACACGTTGATAGCTCTGCTCGAAAAACGCGTGACGCCCGTGATTCCTGAAAAGGGCAGCGTCGGCGCCAGCGGCGATCTCGCGCCACTCGCCCACCTGGCGCTCGCAGCTATCGGCGAAGGAGAAGTCTTTTACGGCGGTCAGCGCGTAGCAGCCGCGACGGCACTCGAGCGCGCAGGGATCACGCCACTTCGATTAGAAGTGAAAGAAGGCCTGGCGCTTCTGAATGGGACACAGGCGATGGGAGCTGTCGGCGCGCTGGCACTGCACCGCGCCGAACGACTCGCATGTATCGCAGACGTCGCAGGCGCAATGACCCTCGAAGCGCTCAAAGGCACGCCCGTGGCTTTCGACGAGCGCATCCATGCGGTGCGCCCTCACCCGGGGCAAGTTGAAGTTGCTGCCCACCTGCGAAAGTTACTTCGCGACAGCGAGATTCGTCAGTCGCATCTCGTGGGCGATCCGCGCGTGCAGGATGCGTACAGTTTGCGTTGCATGCCGCAGGTACACGGCGCTATTCGCGCTGCGGTGAGTTATGCGAAACACGTAGTCGAAATCGAAAGCGGCAGTGCCACGGATAACCCACTCGTCTTCGTTGACACGGGCGAAGTGCTTTCCGGCGGCAACTTTCACGGCGCACCGCTAGCACTCGTTTTTGACTATGCCGCAATCGCTTTGACAGACTTGATGAGTATCACCGAGCGACGTATCGACAGGCTGTTGAATCCTGACTCGAACGAAGGACTGCCGCCGTTTTTGACCCCGCAGCCGGGCATTTCTTCAGGCTTCATGATGTTGCAGGTGACTGCGGTGGCGCTTCTGAACGAAGCGAAAGTGTTGGCCCATCCGGCGAGCATCGACAACGTGCCAACTGACGGCGGGAAAGAAGACCACGTCTCAATGGGCATGACCTGCGCAATCAAGCTTCGTGAAATCGTGAATCTCGCCGAGATGGCTACGGCGATCGAGTTGATGTCCGGGGCGCAGGCGTTGGAATATCACGCGCCGTTGAAGCCGGGTCGCGGCGTGATGCAGGCGTACGAGATCGTGCGTCGATTGGTCGCGCCGCTGACGCAGGACCGGTCGATGTCGGGTGATATCGAGAATATTCGGGCAGCGATCGTGCGTGGTGATTTCGAGTCGTTATCAGATACGCAGATTTAAATAAAGGAGCATCTATGGCAGACGCAATGGACGAGCGGAGAAGGGGTCTCGAGGAGGAATACTTTCGTCGCAAGGACCAGGAGGCGATTGAAAAGCTGCGCGCGAAGATGAAAGTGGCTGAGGAAGCGAAAGCTGCGGGTATCTCTTCGATGAAGTGCCCGCGTTGTGACGGCAGTTTGAACGAGAGCAAGTTTGAAGAAGTGATGATCGACACTTGCGATAAATGCGGTGGCGTTTGGCTCGACTCCGGCGAGTTCGAACAAATAACCAGGAAAGACCAGGGCGGCTGGTTCAGTCGCTATTGGGGTTCGAAAGAATAATTAATGGCCCACCGGGTAATCCACGCTCCGCGCGGCGCGCAGTTGAATTGCAAAGGCTGGCATCAGGAGGCTGCGCTTCGCTGCCTGATGAACAATCTCGATCCGGACGTAGCCGAGCGTCCGGACGAGTTGATCGTGTACGGCGGCGCCGGCAAGGCCGCCCGCAACTGGGCGTGTTTCGACGCCATCGTGCGTGAGCTGCAAGCGCTTGAAAACGACGAAACGTTGCTGGTCCAATCAGGCAAACCCGTCGCAGTCTTTCGCACGCACGAGTACGCGCCTCGCGTCTTGATCGCCAATTCAAACCTCGTGGGCGCATGGGCCAACTGGGAACACTTTCACGAGCTCGAACGCCGCGGTTTGATGGTGTACGGCCAGATGACCGCCGGCAGTTGGATCTACATCGGCACGCAGGGCATCGTGCAGGGCACCTTCGAAACGTTTGCTGCCATGGCTGACAGGCAGTTTGCCGGGGATCTTTCGGGCAAGCTCGTCGTTTCAGGCGGCATGGGCGGCATGGGTGGCGCACAGCCACTCGCGGCGACGTTGAACGGCGCTGTGTTTCTCGGTATCGACGTCGATTCAGCACGCATCGAGCGCCGCGTTCGCACCGGCTACTGCGATCGCCTCGCAATGACGCTCGACGAAGCGCTCCACATTTGCGAAGACGCGCTCGATCAAAAACGTGCCGTTTCGGTTGGACTCGTCGGCAACTGCGCCGAAGTCTTGCCGGAGCTGGTGCGGCGCGGCGTTCACGTTGACGCAGTGACAGATCAAACGAGCGCGCACGATCCTTTGAACGGATACGTACCGGCAGGCATGACGCTTGACGAAGCCGCTGATTTACGTGAGTCAAAGCCGGATGAATACGTTGCGAAATCGATGGAGTCGATGGCGCGACACGTCGAAGCGATGCTGGCGTTGAAGCGCTCGGGCGCGGTTGCATTTGATTACGGCAACAACATTCGCAAGCAGGCTTTCGATGCCGGTTGCAAGGACGCTTTCGAGATACCCGGCTTCGTCCCGGAATACATTCGACCGTTGTTTTGCGAGGGCAAAGGTCCGTTTCGCTGGGTAGCGTTGTCCGGCGACGCCGAAGACATTCGCAAGACAGACGACCTCGCGCTAGAGATGTTTCCCGACGATCGCACGTTGAATCGTTGGCTACGGCTGGCGCGCGAGCGCGTTCACTTTCAAGGTCTGCCGGCGCGCATCTGCTGGCTCGGCTACGGCGAACGTGCGGAGATGGGCGAGGCGATCAACGATCTCGTGAAGCGTGGCGATCTGAAAGCGCCCATCGCGATCGGACGCGATCACCTCGATACCGGATCGGTGGCGTCGCCGTTTCGCGAAACTGAAGCGATGAAAGACGGGTCAGACGCAGTTGCCGATTGGCCCATCCTGAATGCGCTGTTGAACACGGCGAGCGGCGCCAGTTGGGTTTCGTTTCATCACGGCGGCGGCGTTGGGATCGGTTATTCGTTACACGCGGGCCAGGTGTCGGTTGCGGATGGCACTGACGAGGCTGCGAAACGGCTCAATCGCGTGTTGACGAACGATCCGGGACTCGGTGTCGCGCGGCACGTCGATGCCGGCTACGAGGAAGCGGAACATACCGCGCGCGAAAAAGAGATCAGTATTCCATTGCTGGGAGCTTGATTGCTTAACTTTGCCACTCAAATCGCCCGCGAAGCCGGCCATCTGCTGGTCCAACGTCTCGGCGTCGCGAAGATCACCAACAAGGGCGACATCAATCTCGTTACCGAAGCCGACATCGCCGCTGAAAACCTAATCATCGAGCGGATTCGTTCTTACTATCCGCAACACGGGATTCTCGCAGAGGAATCGGGCGAGGTCATTCTGGTGGGCGGCAAGCGCAGCGAGTGGAAGTGGATCATCGATCCACTCGACGGCACCACGAATTACGCGCACGGTTATCCGTGTTTCTGCGTTTCGATTGCGTTGGAGCACGAAGGCGTACTCGAGATCGGCGTGGTTTACGATCCGATGCGCGACGAGATGTTTGCGGCGGAACGCGGACACGGCGCGACGCTCAACGATCGGAAGATCCGCGTGTCGTCGATCGATGAGTTGAGCCGGGCGATGTTGTGTACCGGTTTCCCGTACAACGTTCGCGAACGTCCGGACTTCGCGCGTGATTTCACGAACTTCACGATGAACGCGCAGGCCGTCAGGCGCGATGGTTCGGCGGCGCTCGATCTGGCGTACGTAGCGTGCGGGCGTTTCGATGGATTCTGGGAAGACGGCCTGAGCCCGTGGGACATCGCGGCCGGCGCGCTTTTGATCTTCGAAGCCGGCGGCAGCGTCACAAATTTCAAAAACCAACCACTCGACATCTACAACGAACAATTCCTCGCCACCAACGGTCTCCTCCACGAAGCGATGATGAATTTGTTGAATAAAGTATAGGTCGTATAAGACGTATAGGACCTATTCTTACAACGCGGAGGCGATCACTTGCGCGAGGCGTTCGCTCTCGCGGCGGGCGCAGGCGCGGGTCTCTTCCTTGGGACATTGCTCCGGGTAGTAGAGCGGATGGTATATCACCATCACTTTTCCGAGCCTTGGAAAACGCCAGCCCCTGGGCCAGATGCGATTTCCACCCTTGATTGTCACGGGCAGTATCGGCACCTGCGCCTCCAGCGCCAACCGAATCGCGCCGGCTTTGAATCGCTCCAGCGAACCCGTCTCCGTTGCGCGCCCGCCTTCCGGAAAGATCACCACCACGCCTCCATCACGCAGGAACTGCAACGCTCGTCGAATCGCACCCGGATCACTGCCCTCGAGCGCCAGCGGCCACGCTCCAAACCACGTCAAACATCTCCCAACGACGGGCCAACGAAAAGCAGCGCTCCACGCGAGATATCGTGTCGGTCGTTTTATCGGAAGCGAAAGCCAGAAAGGATCGATGTACGTTTGATGGTTGGCGGCAATGATCACTCCGCCTTCTGAAGGCACATTCTCGACGCCGTGAAATTCAATCTTCCATAACACACGACTAAACGCACCGACGATGGGCCTGAGTATCTCGAGCTGCCACTGCGGCAATATCGAACCACGGGCCGTAGCTCGTTCGTCTTTCTTGACCGGAAATGTGCCGTTGCCACTACTCACGCGCGTTCATCTTACAACGGCCATTCCCTATCTATGAACTCGACATGAATTCTGGGAATACCGTCAGCGCCGGTGCTGCGAGAGCGAATGGCCGCATGCGCCGTGATGCCATATTGTTCGCTGATTAACCGGACGAAACGACCTGGCGGTATTTGCAGCGTCGTAAAGAGTGTTGCTCCTTTGGTGCTGATGTCTTCCGTTACGGTCTGTTCACTGTCGGTTATTTCGCCGTTAACGTCGAGTATTTCCAGTCGCATGTCGACCGGGATATTGTGCCGCGTAAGGACACGCAGATCTTCTGACGCAAACGGGGTAAGCATATCGCCGGTGGTCAAAGCGTCGAACACCGTGGCGTTAATGTCATAACGCCTCCACGGCTCTTTTTCATAACTTGCCGGCGGACGTTTTCCGATAAACGCCACGCCAACGTTGAACACGGTGCGATTGTTGGAAATCGAAGTTTTCATGTAGCGAACGATGGCCCAGATCCGATACTGATCCTCGACGTGATCGTACACGCGCAACTGGCGCGGCATCGGGATGGTCATGAATAGCAAACGACCTCTTTCGGTCGGATGCTTGAGTGTGAAACCGGCGCCGAAGGGGGTCACGTTAGTGAGCCTCGTCACCTCAGTCCACTCGAAAGTCGGCGTTTCCCGACCCTGCACCCGCACCGGCAAACTCAGCGCGAGTCGCTCACGAATTCGTTTCCAATTTCGCTGTTCACTCATGGGAGCCGACGGACATTTGGGCGCCGCTGAAAAACGTCGGGAGTGGTTACGAAGCTATTGATTTTATTAGAGTTTTCGCCTATTTCGGGTTTGCCAAATGGCCGCAAAAAAGGCTAAAATACAGACCGTTTTGACAATAATGTATCACCCGTTTCTCTTCTCCCGAAAAGCGCCAAACTCAAGCTCGGTATCTCTCAAAAACACGGGCTCAGACTGCGTGGCGGATTGTACTGGAAAGGCTTTTAGATGGAAACAACTTCTGAACGCAATCATATAAACATTGAAGACGAGATGCGCCGGTCGTATCTCGACTACGCGATGTCGGTCATCATCGGCCGCGCGTTGCCGGATGTTCGCGATGGACTGAAACCGGTCCACCGGCGCGTGTTGTGGGCCATGCACGAACTCGGCAACACCTACAACAAGGCTTATAAGAAAAGCGCGCGCATCGTCGGCGACGTGATCGGTAAGTATCACCCGCACGGCGACATGCCGGTCTACGACACGATCGTGCGCCTGGCCCAGGACTTTTCGATGCGTTACCCGTTGATCGACGGTCAGGGCAACTTTGGATCGGTCGATGGCGATGCGGCGGCGGCGATGCGTTACACAGAAATACGCATGGCGCGTCTGGCGAATGAAATTCTCGCCGACATCGAGAAAGAGACAGTTACATTTCAGCCAAACTACGACGAGTCGCTAAGTGAACCGACAGTTTTACCGGCGCGCGTTCCGAACCTTTTGATCAACGGTTCTGATGGCATCGCCGTCGGCATGGCCACGAAGATTCCGCCACACAATCTGACCGAGATCGTCGACGCGACTTTGGCGTTGCTGAAAGATCCCGAAGTCACTGTCAAAGATCTGACGAAGATCGTGACTGGTCCGGATTTTCCGACCGGCGGCTTTATCTACGGGCGCGAAGAGATCAGAAAGTCGTATGAAGAGGGCCGCGGCGTGTTGCAGTTGCGCGCGCGCGCCGGCATCGATCGCATCGGACGCGGCGCGCAGGAACGCGACGCGATCGTGATCACGGAAATTCCGTTTCAAGTCAACAAAGCACGTTTGCTCGAGCGCATTGCCGAGTTGATCAATGAAAAGAAGGTTGACGGTATTTCCGATCTGCGCGACGAATCGGATCGCACCGGCATGCGGATCGTGGTCGAGTTGAAGCGCGATGCCGTACCGCAAGTCGTGCTCAACAAGCTTTACAAACTGACGCCGATGCAATCGTCGTTCGGCATCATCAATCTCGCCATCGTCAACGGTCAACCGCGCGTTCTGAATCTCAAGCAGATGCTCGAGTGTTTCGTCGAGTTTCGCCGCGAAGTGGTGCGCAAGCGAACTGAGTACGAGCTTCGCAAAGCTCGCGCCCGCGCGCACATTCTCGAAGGACTCACGAAGGCAATCGATGCGCTCGACTACATCGTCACCTTGATCCGCAACTCGCGCTCGGTCGACGAGGCGCGGCAATGGCTGATGGGCCAGTTGAAAACTACGAGCGAGGTCCAGACCTGGAAAGGCGTTCCTTCGGACGTTCAGCTCAAGACATATCTCGCCCGGCTCCAGAAAACGATGGAGACCCTGGCGTTTTCAGAGATTCAGGCGCAGGCGATTCTCGACCTGCAACTGCGCCGGATTTCGGCTCTCGAACGCCAGAAGATCACCGATGAGTATGAACAGATAATCAAGCTCATCGCCGAGCTCGAAGAAATCCTCGGCAATGAAAGATCGCTGCGTCGCGTGATCGCGAAAGAGTTGGAAGAGGTCAAGAAAGATTTCGGCGACGGGCGTCGCACGGAGATTGTTGACGAAGGCGTCGAGCTCTCAATCGAAGATCTCATCGCGGACGAAGACGTTGCGATCACGGTCACGAATAGCGGTTACATCAAGCGGACGCCGATTACGACTTACTCGCGCCAGGGCCGCGGCGGCAAAGGCCGCTTCGGCGCTGCTGCAAAGAACGGCGACTTCGTCGAGCATCTCTTTATCGCTTCGACCCATGCCTACCTGATGATCTTCACGGACGATGGCATGGTCTACAAGATAAAAGTTCATGAGGTGCCTGATGCTGCAGCTTCCGCTCGCGGTAAAGCGGTCGTGAATCTCATCAATATCCCAACGGATCGAAAGCTCGCTGGTGTTGTTCCGGTGCGCGAGTTTTCCGAGGGCCGTTACGTCGTGATGGTCACGCGCAAAGGCGTGATCAAGAAGACGTCGCTGGCTGACTTCCAGAACATTCGCACGAACGGCATCATCGCGATCAACGTCGACGACGGAGATTGCTTACTCGATGTCATTCTTACGGACGGTACGAAGCGCATCTTCATCGCGACTCATAACGGTCTTGCGATTCGCTTCGACGAGAAGAATGCGAGACCGATGGGACGTGCCACTCGTGGTACCCGCGGCATCGAGTTGCGACAGGATGATTACGTCGTCTCGGTCTGCGCTGTATCGAAGGAAGATAAGGAACGAATGCTCTCCGTTTCCGAGCAGGGTTACGGCAAGCAAACTCCGATTACGACTTATCGCTTGCAATCGCGTGGTGGTAAGGGCGTCATCAACATGAAGACGACGGACAAGACTGGCAAGGTGGTCGCAGTCTTTCCGGTTGAAGACGAGTCGGAGATCATGATCATCACGCAACAGGGAAAACTGATCCGCCTCGAAGCCGCCGATATCCGTAAGACCGGCCGCAGCGCACAAGGCGTGCGCCTGATCAAGACCGACGCGGGCGACAGAGTCACCAGCGCCTCCTTAGTCGAAGCCGCAGCGGAGGAAGAGACGGAAGAAACACCTAGTTAGGCGCGGATTAACGCGAATCTTCGACCCAGGCTTCGCCGTTTTCGAAGACTTCTTTCTTCCAGATGGGGACGGTGCGTTTGAGTTCTCGGATGGCCCACTCGCAGGCCTGGAAGGCGGCCTGGCGATGGGGAGCGCTGGCGGCAATGACGACGCTGGTTTCGCCGATCTCGAGGCGACCGGTGCGGTGGACGATCCCGAGATGAGCGATGTCGAATTTCTGGTGAGCTTCGATGCCGAGGCGTTGCATCTCTGTTAATGCCATCGCGTCGTAGGCTTCGTAGACGAGGTACAGCGTTCGTTTCCCGTTGGTCCATTCGCGTGCGTAGCCGTCGAGTGTGACTGTGGCGCCACACTCCGGCAGCACCACGCGCCGCGCCACTTGGCCAACGTCGATCGGGTCCGTCGTCAATTCAAAGAAATCGTGCGACCCGCCACTCACCGGCGGAAACACCGCCAGCTCGTCATTCTCTTTCAAAAGCGTATCCGGCGTGGCGTACTCCTGGTTCACGGCAAACAATAACGAGCGTCCAAAGCGTTCGAGCTGAGAAAACCTCGCGACCAAACTCTGAAAGGCGCTGGCAACAGTCGCGGGCGCGTCGAGTGAGAGCTCGAGTGGATTATTATCAACCACGTCGCGCGCCGCGCCAAAAAACAGCACCCGAATACTCACCCGGTCCGTCATTCGATCTCGATCTTTCTGCCGCCGTGCCCGTTACTCTTCGCCAGCTCGTGAATCCGCGCGCGTTCCTCATAACCCTTCACCGCGATGTTCAGCATTGCTCGCAGCCGTTCCAAACGTTCCGAGGTCGAGCGCAGCTCGAGCAGCTCCTGTTTGACCTCCGCGTCGATCTCCATCGCGGCCGCAACCAGAAACGACAATCGCTGCGGCTCAGTGTTCGAGATGTCAGGCAGGATCGCGCGCTCGTCGTTGATTGTGCGCACGGCTTGCGCGATGCGCGTGAAAGTCTCCGCTACTTCTCTCGCGGGCGCCGCGAGCATCTCCTCGTCTTCGTCTTCGTCCTCAAAATAACTAATCTGCGCCACCAGATACGGATCGCCACGCTCAACGTACGACTCGATGCGATATCTAATCACGCCGAGCGTCAGTATGTTTGAACGACCGTCGGCGAGAGTCTGCATCTCGGTGACTTCGGCGACACAGCCGACGTGGCCCGCGGGTGGCACTTCATTTTCAGTATTCGTCGGATCGAAGTAGGCAAGACCAAAAAGATTATTTGCCAGCTTGATGTCCAGCAGCATTTGCCGGTAGCGTGGCTCGAAGATGTGCAGCGGCAACGGCACACCGGGAAACAGGACCACCGGCAGGGGAAAGAGTGGGAGTTCGTGCAACCCACGCACTTTGTCGGAAGCTTCGCTCATTTGCAACGTGGGATTATGGCAGAGCGGCGAGCAGAAGTCAGTTAGCGAAGCAAAATAATGGCCCCCGCGGTCGTGTTGGGCGACGTCCGCGAGGGCCCTCGAGCACACCGTGTGATGAAGAGGGTTTCATCTCCGGTGTTTTACGGACGTCTAAGGGAGTGACGTCCGGATCTCAAAAATCAAAGAATGTGAGCGAACAACTCCAGCCTGTGAACGGGCGTCAGCTTGCAAATACTTGCGAGCATGTCCGTGATCTCGAATGGCTTTGCGAAGAAGCCGTCGGCGCCGGCGGCGACACACGCCTTGCGCACTTCCGGGTCGGTGTTGGAGCTCATGATCAGAACTCGCGAGTTCGATAGATGACCCTTGATGAACTCCAACAAGCGCAATCCACTCTCGGGGGAATCTTTGTCCGGCGGCATCTGTAAATCGAGTATGGAAATATCAGGTTTATAAAAAGTCGCGCGCCGGATCGCAGTCTGCATGTCGTTCGCCGTTACGACGTCGTACTCGTCACACAACATCCAGTAGAGCTGTTGCGTGATGGCCGAGTCGTCATCAACAATCAAAATCCTGGGCTTCATTACTCTTGTGGCTTGAGCAAAGCCCGTACCGTTTGCCCGTTTGATCTACGAGAGCGAGAAACAAAGCGGATTGCGGTCGTTGCAAAGAATGTTACATGTCGACGGATGTGAACACTCGGTTGTCAGGCGTCCACAATAGTAGACTTATCGCGGTGGCTTGATTGGCTTTGGTGGTGGCGGTGGCTCGTCGTCGTCTTCACCGACTTCATCGACGACCTTCAATTCCGCGCCAAACTTCTGATAGTTCCGGAAGCGCACGTCGTTGCGACTCTGAAGCACAAACTTCGGATTGACCGTCGTCAACAGGATTTCGGAATGCGTGGGCAGCAGATACTTGTGTTCGCTGATGGTCACCCAATCGTAATCGATCAAGCTGCTCGCTGCCGTGATCGGAAAATCAGGCGGAATCTCCGTCGCGATCTGTTCGAACCGCAGCACGCGATCGAGCTCGCGATCGATCCACATGCGGCCACGCGAGCCGACCACCGCGCGCGCGCCAGTGTCCGCGAGGCTCAGCGTCAGTTGCGAAAACTCTTTCTTGATCGTGTATTCGTAAACGACGGTCCTTCTCGTTTGCACCGTATCCGTGTCGACGACGCGAAACTCCGTTTTCGATTCCGGCTTGAAGACGTCGGCGAGCGCGGAAATGTATTCGACGCCGGTCGACGATGCGCCTTTCGGCGCGTACTTGCTGTAATCGCGACTCGCCTGCACGTCCGGCGCTGCCGGCATGCCGTTGACGGTCAGGATCTTGTACTCCTCGCCGACGTTCGCGCGATAACCGACTGCGATGGTGAGATTGTCCTGCGGGATCCAGTTAGCCGTCTGGCCGTAGGCGACCGAGCGTTTGATGATCTGCTTCACGAGGAAGTCAGGCATCGCGTTCGCGGCAGCAAGCGTGACGTTGCGCGTGCGTTCGAGCAGCTCATTCGCCTCGGTTTCGGAAGGCAGCGCCGAAGCGGTCGGGTTCACGCGCCTGCGTTCCGCCTCTTCGATCGTGCGCCGCAACACTGCGTCGTTTCCGCTCTTAGTCGCGATCAGCGAGCGCATTCCGTCAGTCAATTGGAAACCGATGCCACGTTTTCGGATCTGATCGACGATCTCGTCGCGCATGTCAGGATTGCGCTGGAGTTGATAGAGGAGACTGACGACTTCCTGGCTGGTGAGCGGTTTCGGGTCCTGCGCCGATGCCGGCACACACGACCACAGAAGAATAACTGCTAAAAGGAGTCTATTAATGCGGGACATTGCTTTCCGATGGACTTTCGTTAGATGCAGTTGCCCGAAACGCAGAAATGCTGGATGGATTGTCTCAGAACCGCTGCACATCGCTCAAGTTCGTTCACCGGGACGAATTCTCCGGTCCGGTGCGCTTCACGGATGTCGCCCGGACCGATCACGACTGCTTCGCTCCCGAGCGCCATCATCTGCGCGGCTTCAGTGCCGAACGCCACAGTGCCGGATTTGATTCCGGTTGCATGTTCTAAGAAGCTGATCAATGGCGAATCGGGCGCTGTCTCGAAGCCTGTATCCTGGCGGTTCGCGTCGACTTCGCACTGAAAATCCGGATCGGTCTTCATCTCCTCTTCAATCGCCGCTTTGAACAGATCGAGCAGGTATTCGGAAGACTGCGTCGGTATAGGCCGCCATTCGAGTGTGAACCGGCACTCACCGGCGAGCACGTTCTTCGCTGAACCGCCGTGAACCAAACCGACGTTGAGCGTCGTGAAAGGCGGATCGAATGCGTCGTGCTGGTCCTGTTTGACTCTTTCCGCGATCGACTCCAAGCGATTTATCAAGCGCGCGGCACGAAGTATCGCCGACGCGCCAAGTGCGGGATAAGCGCTGTGTGCCTCACGACCTTTCACGAGCACTTCAGCCAGCGAATAACCTTTGCCGGCGCGAATCGGCCTCAGCGACGTCGGCTCGCCCACAATGCTGTAACGCACGCGCAAAGGCTTCGCCTGGGCTAGCTGTTTTGCACCGCGCAACCCGATCTCTTCATCTGCCGTGAATATCAACGCCAGCGGTTTGTTTGGTTTCACGTTTTCAAGTGCCGTGAGCGCTGCGGCGATGAAACCCTTCGTGTCGCACGAACCGCGCCCGTAGAGTTTGCCGTCACGTTCGGTGAGGTTGGTGGCTTCCGTCCAGTTCGGATCGTATGGAACGGTATCGGTGTGGCCCACTAACGCCAGCTCAACCTCTTCAACATCGTCCGTCAACGCAATTAAATTGACCTTCTCAACTCCGTAATCGTCCGAGTACGGAAACCGACGCACGATCAAATTCAATGCTTCACAACACCTTTCGAGATATTCGATAATCTCCGCATTCGATCGCGACGAAACCGAATCGATCCGCACCAAATCCGCGAGTATCTCTTTAATCATCCGTGTAATCTGTGTACCCCGTTTTCAACAATCCGCTTCCCCCCGACAACCACGTCGCGCACCGCCGTTCGCGAAAGCGAGAACACGATGTTAGCCAACAAAGAATCAGGCGTCGCTCCCGCGATGGATAGATCATCAAGATCAACCGTGAAGAAATCCGCCGGGGAACCAGCTTCAATCTTCCCGCCGCCGTGCAAGCCAATACTCGCGGCTCCATTCACGGTCGCGCAATCAAACAACTTCCGCTCCAATTCAGGAGCCAGCACGTTTCGCTGCGTCTTCTGAAGCCGCAGGTGATATTCGAGCTCGCGTGCATCTTCCAGTAGATCGATCTGAATCTGACTGTCGCTGCCGAGAGCTACTCGCACGCCGGCATCGAAATAAGCATCGACCGGCACAACGCCGTCGCCGAGGTTTCGCTCGGTTGTTGGGCACGCGCAAACAACAGCGCCGGCGCGTGCCAGCGAGGCGATTGCTTTTGGCGTCACGTGAATCGCATGGACCGCAGTAAAACGTTTACTGAGCAGGCCCTCAGTCTCGAGCAGCGCTACCGGCGAGCGACCGTATTCCTCAATGCAGGCCTGGACCTCAGCCGGCTGCTCCGCGACGTGCATGTGAACCGGCAACTCACGTTCATTTGCGAATGCGACGATCGTTTTCAGGTAATCGAGCGGGACGGCGCGAACGCTGTGCGGCGCGACACCGATCCATGCGGCGCCGTCTTCCAGTTCCGGCGCGCTGAGCAATTGTTCGAGATGTTTCAAATACACATCGGGAGAGGATTCGATAAAACGGATCTGTTGCGGGTTGGACTCGGTTTGATAACCCGCGCGCGCGTAAGCCACGCGCAGAAGCGCGATCCGGATGCCGACGTCGCGCGCCGCGCGAATCACTTCTCGTTCGAGCAGATTTGGCTCGGAATACGTGGAACCATCACGTTGATGATGAATGTAGTGAAACTCGCCGACCGCGGTGATTCCCGTCAGCGCCATCTCGAGAAAAGCCATGCGTGAGGCGTCGTAAATATCTTCCGCTTCGAGCCGGTTGGCCGCGGCGTACATCTGCTCGCGCCACGTCCAAAAGCTGTCGCTCGTGTGCTGCGAGCGGTGCTCGGTGCGCCCGCGAATCACGCGCTGAAACGCGTGCGAGTGAGCATTGATCATGCCCGGCAACAACGCACGATTGTTTAGACGAATCGCATTCGGCGCGTCTTTACTCTCTACAATCCGCGTGATCTTACCCGCGCTGTCACACTCGACTGCCCGATCAGACTCGAAGCGCCCGTTGATATAGACCAAATCCGGCAGCCATGCGTTGGTTAACATGATTTTAGTGCCAGCACTTCGCGGGCGGCGGTGCGGTCGCCGGTGCAACTGATCCGTCTTGGCCCATCGAGAAACGTCAACTCAAACCCGAGATCCTGGTAGAGTTCGACGATCCTCGTCGTCGCTTGATTCGAAATCACCACCGGTCCGGGATGATCTGCCAGCAGCTTTACGGTGCGCACCTGATCGTCCCACGAAAAACCGCCCGCGCTGTACGTCGTGAACTCTACATCATACGGCGGATCGGCGTAGATGAAATCTTCCGGCTCAAACTCCAGCGCCTCGATATCCTCGTTGCTGAACGTCCACTGCCTGAATACGTCCGCGTACTCCGAGAAATCAGTCGCGTAGTTGATTGCTTTGTAAGTGCCGAACGGAACGTTGAAATCGCCGCCTTTATTGAAACGACACAGGCCGTTAAAGCACGTGCGGTTCAGGTAATAAAACAACTGCGCGCCTTCTTCGGTGTGCGCCTCGCCTTTTCGAATCAGTCGATTGAAGCGCTCGCGATGCCGGTAAAAGAGCGCCTCGTCGTTGCGCATCGGCAGGCGCATCTGCAAACCATTTTGCACGTGACGATAGAAGTTGATGAGGTGCGGATTGACGTCGTTCAGCAACGCCCTCTTCGGCTGCAATCCAAGCACGACCGCGAGTCCGCCGCAAAACGGTTCGACGTATCTGCACTCCGTGTTCGCTTCCCAAATCGGTTTTAGCTGCGAGACGAGCCAGCGTTTGCCGCCGGCCCACTTCAAAGGCGGCTTAAGCATTACGCTCCTTTGAAGCAACGAGCCTGCGCCAGTAGATCTTCGACAGACGCAGTGGGCGATACGCGTAGTAAAGCGAGTGCAGTGACGCCGGAAGTGCAACAGATTGCCAATCCGTGAAAGTAGGAACGAAGATCGCGCGCAACGCGGAGACTAGCGCGTCGCGTTTGCGATCCATGACGCGCAGGTTGTAGAGGTTGGTTTCAGTCGATAACGGTGGGCCAAAAGTCGTAAAAAGTTCTTCACGAATTCGTTTGGCCAGGCGCTGCATTGCTCCATCCGAATCGATCGCAGCCATGACGGGAAGGTGTACGTCTGAGAACTCTTCAACTAATCGCAATCCCAACGCGAGCATGCGCGATGCATGTGCTCTTGTTGCGCGATCGACAATCGTGTCCCAGCTTATCGCCGGGCTCGAACGTATCGACTCTGCCAGGCATGCGATCCACTCCAGGCGCCGCCAAAGATGTTTTGCGCCGTGCATCGACAGGTAGAGCACCAAATCCTCAGTGCTGAACGTCTCTACCGGCGTTCCCGCGAGAGACACCGCTTGCAAACGCGACAACACTTCGTCCCCTTTAACTTTGAAGACAAAACTCCGCGGCGCCAGATCCCAGTGCAGATCCACCACTGTGAACCATTCATCACGCATGAATTGTATCTCGCAGTGATTGCGCACATGTGAAGCTAGCTGCGCGGGAGTTAATTGCGGGGCCATCTCATAGCTGAGCGATTCGAGCAACTTTCTTGCCCGATCGAAATATTGGCTACCAATCAGGATGTCGATATCACCGGCCTGGCGCAGAGAGATCTCGCCATACGCCAACTGTGCGAGCAGCGGTCCTTTGAAGAGCGCAACTGGAATGTCGTGTTCCTTAAAGAGTTTGTAAATGCTGAGTTGTTTCCCGATCAGGTACAGCACGCTCTGCGAATTCGCGACTGACTCGCGTTTCAGGCGCGACAGAAAATGGCCCGGAACGATATCGCCTGCCGCAGTGGTGAGGTGTTTGTGCAGCAGTGGGAGAAGACGGTGAGTGTAAGTGGTAGCAAAAACGTAATCCCAGTTGAGTTGCTGTTGGACCAGCCGCCGTACTTCCACGCGTCTCTCAGCATCGAGCTCGCGACGCGCGATGGAAAGTATCAACTTGTTTTCGGGATGACTATGGTTCATCTCGTCCACTGTGGCTAAGCGTCGACCCACCCGCTACCGCAGGTGGTACTGACCCGATCCTCGCCTCAGACGCAATACTTGTCAGACACTTCGTAAACAGCGTCCAGCGCGTCGTGATGATCTCGAAAGCGGGGCGAGAAGTGTTTCAACAGTTGTGCTGCAATTTGTTCGTTTGAATTCTTCCCATCCATCTGCGAAAGCACGAACCTGGCAATCTCCCCTTCTTCATTTGCCTCGGGTACGTAACTGCCGGCGCGCTTGCGCAGTTGTGACGCCGACAACGGAGCGCCGAGTAGAGTTGATTGCTTGAAGCTACACTTCGCAATCCCCTGCGACAACAGCGTCGTGTCCCAACGCCACGCATAATCATCGCCAATGAGACGTGCTTCCAGCCTGACGTCAATCCGATCCTGGGGCGAAACTTCAAGAGGCTGCGGGAACGGAAAGAAAGCATTGCCGTAGATCAACTCCGTGCGGCCAGGCGTGTTGTAAAAAACTACTTCATCCAGCAGCTCGGCATCAAACCAAATAGCCAGGCCATGCGCTGTTCCTTTGCGCTCGATGGACAAGGTTACCTTTTCGCAAACATTTGCCTCTTCAACCCGATGGTAGTCGAGCTCGTGCCAGCAGACAGGTTGGCCCAACAGGTTCTCCGGCTGAACGCGAATCTTGCCTCCAATATTAACTGCAAGGTTGCGTGCGGAGCTCAACGCGATCCCCTTTCCATTCTCTTCCCAGGGGCTCACCAGATTTTTGTAATGTACCGGTACCTCGACAATTGCCGCCCAAAGCCGGTCAAGACTCGGAATCAAGATTCCGCCGGGCGCAAGTAACCGCGATCGTGCATCAATGATCGAAGGAATGGAATGCCTAAACCATGGCAACACGCCATGAAGATCGGAAACAATCACATCTGCCTGTTCCGGCAGCGTTATTTTAGTGGAGACGTTTTGAATAAACTCGATACTATCCGTAAACCCAAGCTCGCGGGCGGCATCACGTCCAATCTGTATGATGTTGTCTGGTTCGATTGCAAATACGCGCCGCGCGCCGAAACGGCAGGCGATGAGCGCGAACAATCCCGGACCACTCCCGAGATCGATAACCACCGAGTCTGGTCCAATTGTCCTGCGGAGAGCAGTAAGGTACGCGTCCGTCCGCGGACCGTCAGCGATCATCTTGCCGTAAGCCAGAACGTTATACATTGGGCGCCAGTTCAAACTGGTTCATTGTTCACTAAAACTCTCCAGAATCGTTCGACATAACTCACCAATGCGGCTCGGGTCCGAATGAGGTGTTACTCGTCTGACCGGAATTGAATTGAGTAGTCGCGGCAACAATTCAAACTCGCGCACACGCATTTCCCTGTCCATCAGATAAGTAGCATAGGTGTTGGCGATCAACGACATCAGTGCTTCAGCCGGTGCGAGGTTGCAGACGAATGGAGCAGCAGAATCGCCCCGGCGCTCTGCCAGCACATAGATTGCCGCGAGCGGAAGTGGGTGTTGCTGAAACTCGTATTTGTCCTGGGTTAAATCGAGATAACACTTGTCCCAGGTTGGGGTAAGTTTTGGCAGTGTCGCCGTAGCTCCATACAAGGCTTCGACTGATGCCGGCCACAACCTGATCGACGGATATGCCGGTTGGACCAGAAACGTATCGCCAAGATCTCTCAGGGTTACAACGTCCTCCGCCAACACGCGATAGCCAACCTCCGCGAAAGCTGCGGCAGTAGTTGACTTGCCCGATCCAGCCGGACCGACGATCGCAACAGCGCGGTCATCCACCGCAACTGCGCACGCGTGCAGCGAGATGAATCCGCGCAGCAACAACACGAAGCCCATGATTGGACCAAGCAGATACGTGGCCGTGTCTTCAAGTGTCAGAGTTTCTGCCGGCCAGTCGGCCCAAATCCGAGTACCGGAGTTGTCAATTAAGAATTGAGTGCCATCGGCGTATTGAAGATGATAGTGGTCCGGCAGTGACCAAACTGTGAGTCGAGGCTTGCCACCTGGCCCAGGCTCGGGATTGAGGTACCACAACGTTCTCTGTTCTTCCGGCAACCTTAAAGGCATGCTGCCGAAGTGAACTTGAACGTCTACCCGCTGTGATTGTTGGGTGGACAGCAGCAGTCCGGGCACGCTCTGGTTGAGATGAAGCTGTAGACCGTAGATAGCTGAGTAATATGACACGAATTCGAAAGAAAATTCAGCCCGTCTTGTCTTTTCCCGCTCCGCCGTCGTTCTTTCCGATTACGCCGCCCAACGCCCGCGTGATCTCACGGATGTTGCCGTAGTGTACAAGCCTCGGTTCGGTGTAGGGTTTTCTGGGGCGCGGTGATTGCTCGGTTTTGGTCGACGGATGATCAGGTGTCATTCGTGTGCTCCATTGAATGGGAGTGTGCCAGCCATTGATTCAGGCTGAAAGGCCTTACATTGATCCAGACCTGATTGCTGTCCAGTGCTTCCGTTACCCTTGGAATTGACTTGCGATCGACGTAAGACAAAATCTCTGGGACTGCTCGAAACTCGTCAATCTCTTTGAACTTGGCGGTGCGTCTCAACTGAAGTCCGGGATCGCCTCCGAGAGGCGACTTCGGACGCAGCCGAACCGCGTCGGGTAAGATGCCATCCATGGCCTCACGCAATATTTTCTTATCAAGAAGCCAGGGAATAATTGGCAATGCGAAAAGATAGTCTACCATGCGTATATCAATCAAGGGATGGCGAACTTCGAGCGGTAATAATGTCACGCCGGCGTCGAAGCGCGTCAGGAGCGAGTCCCAACTCGGAGCGAAAAGCGCGCGGAAAGCGTGTGGGCGCAAGGGATGAAGCGGCGGCTGATCGGCGTACACATGTTGCCAGCGTTCAGCTAAACCAACCCTGCGCGCAAAGTCTTTATTGAGCCACGATGGAAAAAAACTCCTGTTCCAGTGTGGATTTCGCCAGCGCCTCAATTGCGTTCTGACTCCGATGGGTGGAGGGCTGCGCGTGAAGTAAACATAACGGGCGAGGTCGGCAAACAGGTTCGCGATCGCGCCACGCCTGATCGATGCTGCAAACGAATGCTTCGGAGTCTCGACCATCAACGTGTCGCCGTCCCAGCCCGTGAGCGCAACTCGATAACGATCGGCGATTCGTTTTAGCAGCTCATCCGAAACGACAAAAATCGGATCGACGTCAAAAGGTTCGGGCGCCACTCCCATCGTGCGATCGTTCGTCGTTTGATTGATCTTATCTCCTTCGAGGAACTCGATGGGGATCTTGAGTGCTTCGGCGACGAGGCTTGCGTACTTGCGTTCGTCGTCGGCAAATGCGCCATCGTAAACAACACAATACGCGGTCAGGTTGGAGAGCGTTTGTGCCGCCGCCGATGCAACTGCCGGAGAGTCCAGGCCTCCGCTCATCGAGATTCCGGCGCCCGTTGCGCGCAGGCGATCGTCAACTGTTCGGTGCAACACTTCACGAAAGCCGGCGATGATGTCCCCCCGTTTTCTGTTGCGGACGGGTGTGGCGGAAGGTTTCCAGTATTGCTGGAGACGAATTTTGCCGTCGGAGAGAGTAAGAAAATGCGCCTGGGGCAGCTTTTGAATATCGACGAACGCAGTCGTGTTTGGTTCCTGATTCAGACCGAATAATAGAAAGTCGCCAATGGCTGTTTCGTTCAGTTTGTTTGAGACGGAGGGGTGCAGGCGCAGGCAGTTGACTGTGTTGCTGACGACGTATGATCGGTTGTTGTGGCTGTAGTAAAGCTGTCGCACGCCGAGAGGATCGCGCGCGCAAAAGAGACGTTGTGCGTGGCTGTCCCAGATTGCAAAGGCAAAGTCCCCGATCAGGTGCTGGAGACAATCTTCACCCCAGGCTTCGTAGGCGTAAAGAATCAATTCGGCATCATTGGGAGATGGTTTCGGAGTGAGTTTTCGTTTGAGCTTTTCGAGCAGTTCGTTTCGCGCATCGATGCGGGCATCGGCGGTGAGCCAAACTTTGCCGTTCAGTGAGAGTGGCTGCTGTTCCGTTTCGGCGTCGCGAGTGGTGCGAAGCAGTGTGTGGCCTAGTCCAACGTTTCCGTCGGTCCAGATGTGTTGTGCATCCGGACCGCGAAAGGAGAGGTAATTTGTCATGCGACGAAGCAGATCGCGATCGACCGGCGCACCGTCGAGGTTGATGATGCCAACGATACCGCTCATTAATCTGTAATTTGCACGATTCCCTGCTCGAGTAGATTCTCGACAAGTGTAAGTAGATCTTTACGCAGCACCTCTTTATCAACGTCATATTCCTGGGCCAACTTTTCGTATGCCGCTTCAATCGAGTCTGAGGTGTTGAGGAGCGTGAGTATTCGCGTGCCCACGTCGTTTAGTCCGAAGTAGCGCTCGCTATCGAGATTCAGAATCACCGACTCTTCCTGAAGATTCGAGATCAGGACATCGTCAGGCACTCGCACGCGATCCGAGAAGGAAATCGTCATGGCCGCGCATTCTAACAGAAGCGCGCGATTCTGTTATTCTCTGCAATCAAAGGAGCCCTACTCATGCGAGCATTAACGAAGCTTCTTGCTGTTTTACTCGCAAGTTCTTTGGCCGTTTCCGCACAAACCGATCTCAGCAAAGAGCCGACGCTCTACGTCGTTGCTTACGCGCATCTCGACACGCAATGGCGCTGGGAATATCCGCGCGTCATCAACGATTACATTCCGAAGACGATGCACGACAACTTCGCGCTCTTCGAGAAGTATCCGAACTACGTCTTCAACTTCAGCGGCGCGAATCGTTATCGCATGATGAAGGAATACTGGCCGGCGGATTACGCGCGCGTGAAGCAGTACGTCGCGGCGGGTCGCTGGTTTCCGGCGGGCTCGTCCATGGAAGAGAGCGACGTTAACGTGCCTTCAGCGGAGTCGATCTTTCGTCAGATACTTTACGGCAACAGGTTTTTTCAACGTGAGTTTGGCAAAACGAGTGCTGAGTACATGTTGCCTGACTGTTTTGGTTTTCCCGCATCGTTGCCGAGCATTCTCGCGCACGCTGGCGTGAAAGGTTTCTCGACACAGAAGCTCACGTGGAATTCGGCGGCGCGTGCTGGTGGTCCAGGTTCGATCGAAGAAACACCACGCGGAATTCCGTTCAATGTCGGCTACTGGGTTGGGCCGGATGGCCGTGGGGTTATTGCGGCACTGAACCCCGGCAGCTACGGCGGACAGATCAGGGAAGACATCAGTAAGAGCCCGGTCACAGCGGGTAACAATGTGGTTGACTGGCCGCGGCGCGTCGAACGAAACGGGAAAGTGAGCGGAGTTTTCACTGACTATCACTATTACGGCACCGGCGACACCGGCGGCGCGCCGCGTGAAGATTCCGTGCGCATGATGCAGGACATCGTTACACGAAACGATGGACCATTGAAGGTCGTTTCAGCGACGGCGGAGCAGATGTTTCTCAACATTCGTCCGGAACAGATCAAGAGTTTGCCGCGTTACGAGGGCGACTTGCTGCTAACCGATCATTCCGCCGGTTCGATCACGTCGCAGGCTTATCGGAAACGTTGGAACCGGAAGAACGAGCTGCTTGCCGATGCGGCGGAGAAGGCTTCTATCGGTGCGATGTGGTTGGGCAGTCGCGTGTATCCGCAGGAGCGATTGAATAATGCGTGGACGCTCGTGATGGGTGGGCAGTTTCACGACATTCTGCCGGGCACGGCGACGCCGAAGGCGTTTGAGTTTTCGTGGAACGACGACGTGATTGCGATGAATCAGTTTGCGGGTGTGCTGACGAGCGCGACGGAAGCGATTGCGAGCGCTTTGGACACGCGCACGAACGGGCAGACGATCGTTGTTTACAATCCGTTGAATATCGGACGCGAGGACGTGGTTGAAGCGAGCGTGTCGTTGGCGAATGGAGCGGTGCGCGTGGTCGGGCCGGATGGGCGTGAAGTGCCGGCGCAGGTTGTTGGTGAGAAGGTGTTGTTTGTGGCAAAGGCGTCGTCGGTGGGCTATGCAGTTTATGACGTTCAGCCAGGTCAATCTTCTGTGTCATCGACTCTGAAAGTTTCAGAATCGTCACTGGAGAATCATCGCTACCGGATCACGCTAAACGCTGATGGTGATGTTGCGAGTATTTTTGACAAACAGCTCAACCACGAGCTGCTCGATGGTCCCATGCGACTGGCAATCAAGGGCGACACGCCGGCGCAGTGGCCCGCGTGGAACATGGATTGGACCGATCAGGTTAAGCCTCCGCGAGCTTACGTCGGAGGCACGGCAAAGGTGCGGGTGGTTGAGAGTGGCCCGGTGCGCGTTGCGATCGAGGTGACGCGTGAAACGGAAGGTTCGAAGTTTCAGCAAACGGTGCGCTTGTCTACGGGTGACGCGGGCAATCGCGTTGAGTTTAGCGACGTCATCGACTGGAAGACCAGCAACGCAAATCTCAAGGTGACGTTTCCGCTTACGGCAGCGAATGTGAACGCGACTTACAACGAGGGGATCGGGACGATCGAGCGCGGCAACAATGACGAGCGGAAGTTTGAAGTGCCGTCGCACCAGTGGTTCGACCTCACGGATCGCAGCGGAACGTTTGGCGTTACGATCCTTACCGATTGCAAGTACGGCTCGGACAAGCCTGATGATAAGACCCTGCGATTAACGTTGTTGCGAACACCGGGAATCGGAGCCCGTGCGGGTTACGCCGATCAATCAACGCAGGACTGGGGACGGCACGAGATCGTTTACGGCCTGGCATCGCACGACGGTGATTGGCGTCATGCGCTCACCGATTGGCACGCGCAACGACTCAATCAACCGTTGATCGCGTTCGAAAGCACAAAGCATCCGGGGAGATTAGGAAAGACGTTTTCGATTTTGCACGTTAACAACAGTCGCGTTCGGGTGCTGGCATTAAAAAAGGCCGAAGATAGCGACGAAGTGATCGTGCGGATCGTGGCGCAAGATTGGCATGGTGTACCGGATGTGCGCATCGCGTTTGCGGCGCCGGTCGTTGCGGCGCGTGAAGTTAATGGGCAGGAGTTCCCGATCGGGAACGCTTCGATCGTGCGAGGCGAGTTGGCGACAAGTCTGGGAGGCTTTCAGCCGCGCACGTTTGCGGTTAGGTTAGCTCGACCACCAGTGCAACTAACTTCGCCACAATCGAAAGCGATCAGTTTGCCGTACGATCTCGCGGTTGCGAATCGTGATGGTGAGAGGATGAAGGCTGGCTTTGATGGCGAGGGATTCGCGCTGCCCGCGGAGATGCTGCCGCGCGAGCTTCCGTACGCGGGCGTCGTCTTTCATCTCGCGCCCGGCGACAAGGCGAACGCCGTAGTAGCGCGTGGGCAGGAGATTTCAGTGCCTGCTGGCGTGCACAGGCTTTACGTGCTCGCAGCGTCGACGGGCGGCGATCAGAACGTGGCGTTTCGTGTTGGTAGTGAATCGGTGAACGTTAGCGTTCAGAATTGGAGCGGGTTCATCGGGCAGTGGGACGATCGGCAATGGAAAGAGACCGAGGTGCGGCTTCAGCCACGCACGCCGCCGCCGGACATTCCACCCGACATCGCGGCGCTGTTGCAAAGATCGCGAACGCGGCGCGACCCTTACGGCGAGATGGTCGGCATCACACCGGGCTTCATCAAGCGCGCGCCACTCGCGTGGTTCGCGTCACACCGGCACACGCCGGCAGGCGCGAATGAGGCTTACGCGTATTCTTATCTATTCGCGTACACGATCGATGTACCGCCCGGCGCGAAGACGCTGACGCTTCCAAACAACGACAACGTGCGAATCCTGGCAATCACCGGCTCAGATGAGCGCCTGAGCGTAAAGCCGGCCCACGCGCTCTACGACACATTGGAAAATCCGTGAAAAGAATCCGTGTAAATCTGTGGCTTTAAAGCTATCGAAGATCTCGAAATCGTTTGGTCCAACGGTGGCGCTCGACGGTGTCGATCTCGAGCTGCGCCAGGGCGAGGTGCATGCGCTGATCGGCGAGAACGGCGCCGGCAAGAGCACGCTGATGAATATCATCGCCGGCTCGCTTCAACCAGATCGGGGCGCGATGGAGATCAACGGCAAGCCTTACGCTCCATCAAACCCGCTCGATGCACGCACGCACGGCATCGCCCTCATCCATCAGGAACTCTCACTCTGCCCGCACCTCAGCGTCGCCGAAAACGTGCTCATGGGTATCGAGTCGTCGCGCCTGGGCTGGCTCGCTCGCGACGAGCTCATCTCCCGCACCAACGACGTTCTCAAAACTTTTCATCACGCCGGCATTCGTCCCGAAAAACGCGTCGGCGATCTCTCAGTCGCCGCGCGCCAGATCGTCGAGATCTCTCGCGCGCTCGCAGCGCACGCGCGCATCATCCTCATGGACGAGCCGACCAGCAGCCTGCAACGCGAAGACGTCACGCACCTGTTCGCACTGATCCGGAAGTTGAGCGCCGAAGGAATCTCCGTGATCTACATCAGCCATTTTCTTGAAGAAGTGCGCCAGATTTCGGATCGATTCACGGTGCTGCGCGATGGCCGCAGCGTCGCTACCGGCGAGATCGCAAACACCACCGACGACGAGCTCATCGCGAAGATGGTCGGACGCGCGCAACAGACACTATTTCCCGTTCGCACTCCATCGAGCGAAACACCGCAAACGATTCTCGAAGTGCGAAACCTTTCGTCTCCGCCGCTGCTGAAAGACGCCAGCTTCGATCTGCGTTGCGGCGAGATTCTCGGTATCGCCGGTCTGATGGGCTCAGGTCGCACGCCACTGCTGCGCGCGATCTTTGGTCTCGAACGTTCGGAAAGCGGCAGCATCACGGTAAATAAAAAGAGTCTGTCGAGTGGACGCAGCACGCCCGCGATGCGTCTAATCGAGGGCCTCGGGTATCTCAGCGAAGATCGCAAAGGCGACGGCTTAACATTGAACCAGTCGATCGCCGACAATGTCACCGTTACGAAATTCGATTCGTGCTCGCGTTGGGGCTGGCTCGATCTCAGTGCGCAACGCAAGCAAGCTGAGCGATTAGTTAATGCACTGAAGATCAGAGCGCAGGGCGTGCAGCAGGAAGTTGGCTCGCTCTCGGGCGGCAATCAACAAAAGGTCATCGTCGCGCGTCTGCTACACCAGGAGGCGGACATCTTTTTGCTCGACGAGCCGACGCGCGGCATCGACATCGGCAGCAAAGCGCAGGTTTACGAAACCATCGCGGCCGTCGCGGCGAAGAATAAAGCGGTGTTGATGGTGAGCTCGTATTTGCCTGAGCTGTTTGGGATGTGCGATCGACTGGCGGTGATGAGTCGTGGAAGACTGTCGGCAGTGAGGCCGATAGATCAATGGACTCCGGAGAGCGTGTTGCAGGCGGCAATCGGGGCCACGGATTTACACGGATGAAGGACACGGATTATGAGATTTAGATTTGTTGTGCTTGCGATGGCGCTCTGTTTGGTGGGACAGGTGCAGGCGCAGTCGGCGTTGCAGGAGATGGTCAAGACGGAGCAGGCGTTCTCGAAGATGGCTGAGGAGAAGAACGCGCGCGATGCGTTTTTGGCGTTCATTGCCGACGATGGGCTGTTGTTTCGGCCCGGAGCCGTCAACGGAAAGAAGTGGATGCTCGAGCATCCGGTGCCGCCATCGTCATCAGGTAAGAAACCTTTGCTTGCCTGGCAGCCTGCGTTCGCGGGTATGGCGGCGTCGGGTGATCTGGGATTCACGACTGGTCCATGGGAAGCCAAAGAAGACATCAAGGATGAGAAGCCGCAGGGGTACGGTCATTTTATGACTGTATGGAAGAAACAGGCGGATGGCTCGTGGAAGTTTGTCGTCGATCTCGGTATCAGTCATCCGCAGTCGGGTGGACCACAGACGTTGTGGACACCAACTGACACGAACAAAAACGTTTCGTTTAAGCCAGTCGATGCTGCTGGCGGGCGCAAATTGTTGCTCGATCGCGACCGGCAGTTTGCAAATGATCAATTGAAACAGGGACTCGCGAAGACGTTTCTCGCGTATGCGTCGCCTGAAGTGCGTCTCTATCGCGCCGGCAATCTTCCGTACATCGGCAGCCAAGCAGCGGCTGACGTGCTGGCTAAGACCGAAGGCCAGATCACCTGGCAACCCATCGACGGCGACGTGTCGCGCGCGGGCGATCTCGGTTACACACACGGCACTTACGAACACACAGACGATACGAAAAACGTGATCGAGCGCGGCAGCTACGTTCGGATCTGGCAGAAGCAAGGCGGTACGTGGCGGGTTGTGATGGATGTAACCAATGTCCACCCAAAATAGCGAACGCACTTTTCGAGCACCGGGGCGGGTCAATCTCATCGGTGAACACACCGACTACAACGACGGCTTCGTGATGCCGGTCGCGCTCGATTTCTCCACGTGGGCCACCGTCTCACCGCTCGACAATCGCAAACTGCACATTCACTCAAAAAATTTTGACGAAGAAGTCGAGGTCGATCTCGACGATCCGAATCTCGCGCGACGCGGGCACTGGAGCGACTACCCGATCGGAGTCGCAGTCGTGCTCGATCGTGCCGGTCACCGCTTGCGTGGCGCGAAACTTCGACTTCGCGGCGAAGTGCCGATCGGATCGGGGTTGAGCTCGTCGGCGGCGATCGAGGTCGCTACTGCCTGCGCGCTCGTCGCTAATTCCGGTTTGCACGTCGACGAGCGCGAGCTGGCGCGTCTCTGTCAGCGAGCGGAAAACGAGTTTGTCGGCGCGCGCGTCGGCATCATGGACCAGTTTATTTCGCTATTTGGCCAGGCGCACAAAGCTTTGTTGCTCGACTGCCGCTCGCTCGAATTCCGGTTGCTGCCGTTTCCCGACAACGTTCGGTTGATAATTTGCAACACGATGGTGAAGCACGAGCTGGCGTCGAGCGCTTACAATGAGCGTCGCGAGCAATGTGAAACGGGTGTGGAATACCTGTCACAGTTTTATCCGCACGTGACCGCGCTGCGCGATGTGACGATCGAACAACTCGAGCAGCATCGCGACGGTCTGCCCGAGGTGGTTTATCGACGTTGCCGCCACGTGATCACAGAAAACGCGCGCGTTTTAGCCGCTGGTGACGCGCTGGAGCAAAGCGATCTGAAGCGTTTCGGAGAGTTGATGGCCGAGTCGCACGTGAGTTTGCGTGATGACTACGAAGTCAGTTCTGAAGAGCTGGATCTGATGGTCGAGCTCGCGCAAAAAGTCGACGGCGTGTACGGCGCGCGCATGACTGGCGGCGGGTTTGGTGGCTCAACGGTCAACTTAGTGAGCGCCGAGAAGACGGAAGAGTTTCACGCGCGTGTCGCGGAAGGTTACGAGCAAGTGACCAAATTGAAACCCGAAATCTATATCACTACTGCCGCTAACGGAGCGGAAGAGGTGTTCATTTGAAGCTAATCATCCTGGCTGCGGGTTATGCCACGCGCCTTTATCCATTAACGAAGAACGTGCCTAAGCCGCTGTTGCCGGTCGCGGGCAAGCCGATGATGGAGCACGTCCTCGACAACATCGCCACCATTCGCGCCATCGATCAAGCGTACGTCGTCACGAACGCAAAGTTCGTCAGCCACTTCGAGAACTGGGCCGAAGGCTACTGCCATCCCGATCTGCAATTCAAGTTCACGATCGTCAACGACGAGAGCACCGACGATTCAAACAAGCTCGGCGCTATCGGCGACATGCACCTCGTAATGACGAAGCATCAAATCGACGACGACATCGTCGTAGTCGGCGGCGACAACCTCTTCAGCCAGGACCTCGCTGAGTTTGGTGAGTTCTGCAAACAAAAGAACGCGGCGGTGACGGCAGTTTACGACGTCGGCGATCTGGAAGAGATCAAGAAGTACAACGCGATCGAGATCGACGAAGAAGACCGCATTACCTTCTTTGAAGAGAAGCCGAAAGTTCCGAAGAGCACGTTGACGGGCATCGCGCTTTATTATTATCCGAAGTCAGTGCTGCCGCTGATCCACCAATACATCGAGGAAGGCAACAATCCCGATCAGCCGGGCCGCCTGGTCCAATGGCTCTATCCGCGCGTGCCGTTCTACACGTGGAAAGTGCCCGGTCTCTGGTACGATGTCGGCTCGATGGAAACTTTGGAAGAGGCCAACCGCGTATTCAGCAACCTGTGACGATAACCAAAACACACTTCGGCACTACTGACGGCGCCGAGGTTTATCTTTACACACTCACGAACGAGCTCGGATACGAGGTCTCAATCATCAATTACGGCGGCGCGATCGTCACGCTGAAGACTCCCGATCGCGCAGGTGTTTTTGGCGACATCGTGCTGGGTTACGAAACGCTCGGCGATTACGTGCAGTACCCGCGTTACTTCGGTGCGCTCATCGGACGTCACGCAAATCGCATTGCCGATGGCCGGTTCACTTTGGACGGAGTCGAATATCAACTCGACAGAAACAACGGCGCGAATCATTTGCACGGCGGTTTCAAAGGCTTCGACAAACGCGTTTGGAGCGCGGCGGAAGGTGACAACGTTTTGCACCTTTCGTATTTGAGCAAAGACGGCGAGGAGGGTTATCCGGGAAATCTCGAAGCGTTTGTTGATTACCGTTTGTCGGGTAACGAGTTGAGCATCGAGTATCGTGCGTTCACCGACAAAGACACGATCGTGAACCTGACTAACCATTCATATTTCAATCTTGCGGGCGCGGGCACGATCCTGGACCACCAGTTGACGTTGAATGCCGATAATTTTACGCCAGTCTCGAGCGATCTAATTCCGACTGGTGAGCTTAAATCCGTAGCTGGGACGCCGATGGATTTCTGTCAAAGCAGACCGATAGCATCAGAAGTCGAATACGATCATAATTTTGTCTTGAACGACTGGGATGGTTCACTGAGACTTGCAGCACATCTCCATGAATCGACGACCGGTCGTGTGCTTGAAATTCTGACCACGCAGCCGGGCATTCAGTTTTACAACGGCAATTTTCTCGATGGCAGTGCAGTAGGGAAGAACGGAATTGCTTACGAAAAATACGCAGGCCTCTGTCTTGAGCCACAGCATTTTCCCGACGCTCCGAACCACCCAAACTTCCCTTCAACCGTCCTCCGCCCCGGCGAAGAGTACAATCAGAGAACCATAATCCGTTTTTCATCCGTGTAATCCGTGGCTAAATTTCTTCTCTTAATACCTCTGCTATTCCTCAACGCGCGCGTTGCCTTCGATCACAACCCGAACAGCACTGCTAACCGCGAGTTCAAGTTCAAAAGCATCCCCTCACCCGCCAAAGACGACGCAGCCGCAAGTGCAAAGTTAACCCTGATCGACGGCGACCTGGACCAGGGCGCCGCCGACTTGTCCGCGCTCGTCGATGGCCGATTGCCGAGCGACGAAGACGAACCCGCCGCAAACGTTTTCTTTCGTGCCGGCAGTTCAGGCGGCCGCTTCCGCATGGACTTCACAACACCAATCGACATCGCTCAAGTCAACACATACTCGTGGCACCCAAACTCACGTGGTCCACAGTTGTACAAACTCTACGCCGCTGACGGCTCCGATCCGAAATTCAACGCGTCTCCGAAACGCGGCGTCGATCCGGCAAGCTGTGGCTGGAAATTTATTGCTTTGGTGAGCACGCTGCCCGACAGCGGTGACGGAGGCGGCCAGTACGCTGCGAGCGTCAGCAACGTCGGCAAGTATCGCTATCTACTCTTTGATTGCTACGTAACGGAGCTCTACGACAACTGGGGCAACACCTTCTACAGCGAAATCGACGTAATCCGTAAATAATCCGTGTTCATCCGTGGCTAGCTTCATACGCTCGAATCGCGTCTTCATACCGTAATGTAAGCCCGATATCATCCAACCCTTCCAACAAGCAATACCTTTGAAACTCCCCAATCTGAAACGGTATCGACAGCCCACTCGCATCCTCAACAACCATCCGCTCGAGATCGACCGTTAGCTGATAACCCTCCCGCTCCTTCGCGCGCGTCATGATCTCTTCAACGTCAATCGCTATCGGCAGCATCCCGTTCTTAAAACAGTTATTCGCGAAAATTTCTGCAAACGACGGCGCGATAATCACCCGAAATCCAAACTCACCAAGCGCCCACGGCGCGTGTTCGCGCGACGACCCACAACCAAAATTCTTCCCCGCCACCAGAATCGATGCCCCTTGATAACGCGGCTCGTTCAGCACAAACGCCGGGTTTGGCTGCCCGTCAGGCAGATAACGCCAGTCATAAAACAGAAACTCTCCAAACCCCGTGCGCTCGATGCGTTTGAGAAACTGCTTCGGAATGATCTGATCCGTATCGACGTTCGCGCGATCGAGTGGCGCAACCAGCCCGGTGTGTTGGCGGAAAGCTTTCATCACTTAAACTCCCACTCTCTCACGTCCGTGAAATGTCCCCTGATGGCAGCGGCTGCGGCCATCATCGGACTCACGAGATGCGTGCGCCCGCCGCGACCCTGGCGCCCTTCGAAGTTTCGATTGCTCGTCGATGCGCAGCGCTCGCCGGGTTGCAGAGTGTCGGCGTTCATCCCGAGACACATCGAGCATCCCGCCTCGCGCCACTCGAAACCCGCTTCGTTGAAAATGCGATCGAGCCCTTCGCGCTCCGCGGCCTTCTTCACGTCCTGCGAGCCTGGCACAACCATCGCACTCACGGAAGAGTTAACTCGATAGCCTCTCACAACGCGCGCGGCTGCACGCAGATCTTCGAGACGCGCATTCGTACACGAACCGATGAACGCGCGATCGATCGAGATGTCCTGAATGTGCGTGTGCGGCTTGAGCGCCATGTATTCGAGTGCGCGTTCCGCTGCCTGTCGATCGGCAGCGCTCTTTGCTTCAGCCGGATCGGGCACGTAACTCGTCACTGGCACAACCATGCCCGGACTCGTTCCCCACGTCACAAACGGTTCGAGTCGCGCAGCATCAATCGCCACTGTGCGATCAAACACAGCGTCATCGTCGGTTTTGAAGGTTTTCCAGTGAGCGACCGCCTTCTCCCAATCAGCAGGCGCAAATCTGCGGCCCTTGAGATACGCGAACGTCGTTTCATCAGGAGCGATCATGCCCGCGCGCGCGCCGGCTTCGATGCTCATGTTGCACAAGGTCATTCGCCCTTCCATCGAAAGCGCTCGCACCGCGTCGCCTACGTATTCGATCGCGCATCCAGTCGCGCCGTCAGTGCCGATCTGTCCGATGATGCCGAGTGCGAGATCCTTCGCCGTAACGCCCTCAGGAAGCGTTCCCACTGTTTGCACCCGCATTGTTAGCGGCTTGTTCTGTGGCAGGCACTGCGTCGCGAGCACGTGCTCGACTTCGCTCGTGCCGATGCCAAACGCAAGCGCACCGAACGCACCGTGAGTGCTCGTATGACTATCGCCACAGACGATCGTCATGCCCGGTTGCGTGAGGCCAAGCTCCGGACCAATGACGTGAACGATTCCCTGCTCGGGCGAGTGAATATCGAAGAGCTGAATGCCGAACTCCTCGCAGTTTCTGCGGAGTGTTTCGACTTGCTTCGCAGCCGTTGCATCCACGATCGGCAGGCTGCGATCGGTTGTTGGAACGTTGTGATCGACGGTGCCGAAAGTAAGATCCGGGCGTCTCACTTTCCGCCCCGCATGGCGCAAGCCATCAAACGCCTGGGGAGACGTCACCTCGTGAATGAGGTGTAGATCGATGTAAAGAAGTGTTGGCTCGTCACGCGCTTCACGAACAACGTGCGCGTGCCAGAGCTTGTCGAATAACGTCTTCATGAACTAAACCGCGTGATAGGCGTGGCGCATGTCCGCGATTTCAGTTACCGCTTCGCAGATCACTTCGCCAAACTCACCCGTCGTGATGACATAACCGCCCGTGCCTTTCGCGATGTCGGGCGTGCGATAACCCGCTTCCAGCACGTGCTCGATCGCGAGCTCGATGTCACTCGCATCCTGTTCGAGATGGAACGAATGGCGCAACATCATGGCCGCCGACGCGATCGCGCCGCAAGGATTCGCGGTGCCGGTGCCTGTGATGTCCGGCGCGGAGCCGTGGACGGGTTCATACAACCCAACCTCGCCGCCAATCGATGCTGACGCGAGCATCCCCAACGAGCCCGTAATCACCGCCGCTTCATCGGAAAGAATGTCGCCGAACAGGTTCTCAGTCAGCAAGACGTCGAAACGGCGCGGGTTCGTGATCAAGTGCATCGCACACGCATCGACGTAAAGATGTTCGAGCGTGACGTCCGGATAGTGCTGCGACACGCGTGTCACAGTTTGGCGCCAGAGTTGAGAAGTCTCCAGCACGTTTGCCTTGTCAACCGAAGTCACTTTGCCGCGACGTTTGCGCGCGGCTTCAAATGCAACGCGCGCGACACGCTCGATCTCCTCGACTGAATAGCGCATCGTGTTAAGCGCGGTGGTCGAGTCGTTGCCTCGCGGTTGACCGAAATACAGACCGCCGAGCAACTCGCGCACGATCAGAACGTCAGCGCCGTACGCAATCTCAGTGCGCAACGGCGAGCACGCGGCAATCGACGAAAAGGAGATCGCCGGACGCAGGTTCGCGTAGCCGCCAAGCGCGCTGCGCAACAACAACAGCCCCGCCTCAGGCCGTTGATTCGGCGGCACGCGATCGTATTCCGGAGATCCGACAGCCCCGAGCAACACCGCGTCAGACGTGAGACACGCATCGAGCGTCGCTCTCGGCAACGGCGATCCAAACTGCTTGATCGCCACGCCGCCGATCGCGTGTTCTTCAAACTCGAACCGGTAACCGTGAATTGCTGCAACTGCCTGCAGCACGCGTACGGCTTCGGCAGTGACTTCTGGTCCAATCCCGTCGCCGGGAAGTGTTGTAATTCTAGCTCGCATTGCTTTCTTAAAACCTCAGGCCGCTGCACCAACCACGTTGTTGAGCAGGGAAATTAGATCCTGATCGTAGACTCGTTTCTTTCGATCGGCAAGGTTTGTAAAGTTTTTGTAGGCCGCATCGAGCTCGGCGGGCGTGATGTCGTAACCGAGCTCGGCGTAGCGCAGCGACAGCGCATGCCGGCCGGAATGCTTCCCGAGCACGAGCGAGTTTGCCGGAACGCCGACTGACTCCGGCGTCATGATCTCGTAGCAGAGCGGATTATTGATCACGCCGTGCTGATGAATGCCGGCTTCGTGCGCGAAAGCGTTGCGCCCCACGATCGCTTTGTTTGGCTGCACGTCGAAGCCGACGATGCTCGAGAGCAGTTGGCTCGTCGGATAGAGCTCGGTGGTCTTGATGTTCGTCGCAAACGGCAGACGATCGGCGCGCACGTGCAGCGCCATGACGATCTCTTCGAGCGACGCGTTGCCCGCGCGCTCGCCGATGCCGTTGATCGTACACTCAACCTGCCGCGCGCCAGCTTCAATCGCCGCGAGACTGTTTGCGACAGCTAGTCCGAGATCGTTGTGGCAGTGAACACTGACGATCACGTCTCTGTCCCGGACGACTCGTTCGCGCACCTGTTGGACCAGGTGCGTGTACTCCACCGGTGTGGTGTAACCAACAGTGTCCGGCACGTTGAGCACTGACGCGCCCGCATCGACCGCCGCTTCGAGCACTTCACAGAGGTAATCGATGTCGCTGCGCGTCGCGTCTTCCGCTGAAAACTCGACGTCTTCGGCGTAGCTGCGTGCTTGTCGCACCGCGTTGCGAGTCATTTCGATCACTTCGGCGCGAGACTTCTTTAGCTTGTGCTCGAGATGGATGTCGGAGGTTGCGCAGAAAGCGTGAATTCGTGGATGGACAGCGTTTTTCAATGCCTCCGCGGCGCGGGCCACGTCCTGTTCCGCGGTTCGGCAGAGCGCAGCCACTTTGACTTCGCGGCACTGGACCGCGACGGCCGTGACAGCGTAAAAGTCGCCTTCCGAAGCGATCGGAAAACCGGCTTCGATTACGTCCACTCCGAGGTCCTGGAGCTTGATGGCCATCCGGACTTTCTCTCGCAGGTTCATCGAGCAGCCGGGCGACTGTTCGCCGTCGCGCAAAGTTGTATCAAAGATGCTGACTCTGTTTTGTGGCATGGAAGAGGATGCTACGGAGGGTTGGGCCAAGAGTCAAAGCTATAATGTTAATAGGATTATGAGTTTTGTTAATAGATCCGATAGGACCTATTTAGCCGGGACTTCCGCAATGCGGCGGGCGTATTCCTCGAATTGGCCCGTGTAGTAGAGGCGGGTGAGATCCTTCTCAAGCTGGGTATCGCGCACGCGCATCCGAATTTCGCGGAAGATCTTTTCTTTCAACCAGTAGCCGTGATCGTAGCGCTCGCCAATCGCCGATGCCGACGCGAGCTTGTCGATCTCCGGCGTGGTCAGGCCGCGGCGCCAGGCAGCGCGATAGACCATCAACCCTTCTTGAAACGATTGGTTCGCGATCTGCGTGAACAAGACATTGAGCCCTGGCCAGCCTTCTTTATGCGTATCGATCAACGGAACAACATCCGGATGCGGGTTGCTCGGCGTGCGGTAGTCGAGCAACGACACCTTGAGATCGATCGTGCGATCGCCGTCGTAATCGTACTCAATCGTGTCTAAAAATCCGTTCTGATCCGTGTCCGTATACTTCACCACTTCCTCGACGCGCGGGGCGATCGGCTTCGGCGACGGCGTCTTACTACCGCCATGAAACTCAGCATTCTTATCGACCGTCCACGCGCCCCACTCAGCGCCGGCGAGGTGAAGTTTCCGATCAAACACGCCGACGTAAAGCTTGCCGCCGCCCGAATTGTCTTCGTCAAACTCACCACGATCGCCGAGCGAATCGGCTTGCGGATGGCCCGAGATCCCCGGCCGCTCGTTCTCTGCGGCCATCGCTAACTCAGCGTAGTTGCCACGGCGCCACTTCTTCGTCGAATAGAGATCGATCTCCTTTGGACCACCAAACCCGTGCATCGGGTAATACATCTCCACGCGTTCCCAGCGATGATCGTCGTCGTCTTCGTCAAACACGAAATACATGCTGGCCCAACGCGCGGTGAAGAACGCGTCGTAGCTCTTCTCGTGCGGCATGTACATCAGCTCGTCGATCTTGCGCCAGTTGTTCCACTGAAAGCACTTGTCAAACTTCGGATTGCCTTTGAGCGCGGGATACTTGTGTACAAACGATCGATACGGAATGCCTGGACCACCCGCGCCGCGCAGTGACATGTCGTAGTCCGTTTCGTTGCCTTTCGTGGAATCGTTGTCGAGATCGAACGTTGCAAAAGCCTCGCTCAACACGCCGGAAAGTTTGGTGACGTCTTTGTCGAGCGGCGGCACGGGATCGAGCCAGCGGATGGCCATTTCGCTGGCGCCGTCGTTGTCGAAGTCAAAGAAAGCAAACGGATTTTCCCAGTTCAGACGCGGGTCGAGAAGTGATTGGGGAGGGCGGTGTACTTTCAGGAAAACAGCATTGCCGTTGTAGTCCGGGAGCCAGTCGGTCGTGCCGGTATAACCCCAGTTGTCGTTGCCGAAGTCGTACTTTTGCCAATCGAGCCAGCCGAGCACGCCGTCTTTTTCAACGTCGATAAAGACCATCCAGTGCGAGTCGCCGGGATCGTATTTTCCGTTGGACCACTCACGGCCCTGCGTGACGAACGCTTGTAGATCGGCGCGACCATCGCCGTCGTTATCGGCCCACTTGATGTTGATGTCGAGCGGACCGTCGTAGAGTCCATCACCGTTCTTGTCGATCTGCATCACGTCGCCGACCTGGTCGCCACGCGTGTCGGTGGGGAGCATGTCGCCGTTTTCGTCGAGCCAGCGAACGCGTTTGCCGTTCCACCAGCGCTCGAGAATGTCAGGCTTGCCGTCGTTATCGATATCGAGGCGAACGATCTCTTCGGAGGGCGTGGCGGACTTGAGCGCGGTCTTGCGCAGATCGGCGTTGCCGTTCTGGAAGAATAATATGAGTGCGATGAAGGTTATGACCAACGGCTACAAAGAAAACGTTCCGTAGAACGCGCTGTTCTCGCCGGAGCGCGACCATGGTTCGCCAACGCTCTTGCCGGAGTAGAGTGCCTTGGACGTGTAGCCTACTTTGCGGTTTTCCAGGCCGACGAGCGGTGTGTACCAGACGAGGTTCGGCATCTTGCAGCACAAATCGTTTGGCATTGCTTCGACGTTGATCGCAGCTTCGTTCGTGACTACGGCGTACGTGCGGCCATTACGCTCGAAGCTGATCGGCGCCGTGCGGACGTCAACGACCTCGCCCAGCGACGCCGCGTACTTTTCCCTGAGCGCGTTCATCATCGCGAGCGCCTGCGTGCGCGAGGCCTGCGAGTCGATAATGATTTCCGATTTACGAGCGATGTTGCTTTCACCGAGGTTCGCGTCCGCACTGACGATCGCCATCACGCGCACGCCGCTAAGATCCACACCTTGCCATTTTCCGGAGGTAACATTCCACGCCATCATCGCGTCGCGTCCGGTGGTGACGACCTCACCATTGTAGTGACACGCACCCGCAAAAACGCTCGCCGTTCGCACCTCCACGTAGTCTCCGCGAAGGCTGATATTTTCCGCCTGCGAACTGAACACGAGCGCGCTCACCGCGACCATCATCACTAACGCTGAAATTAATCCTTTTCTCACTTCCATCACCTCCCGAGGATTGCATTATAAGCCTTTGATGGCCGATGTATAGCACGCGCGGCCGGGGCCACAGCGGTCCGGCTCGACGCGCCGGTTGTCGGGACCGATCACTTCCTGAGTTTCACAGCACCAGACGTGGTTTGTCGCGTCGAGATATTCGTCAGCGCTCGTCGCCAGGCGATCGAGCATGAAATACTTCTTCGAGCGCAGCGATCCGCAGAATGGTGATTGGAGTGGTTCGACTGTTTCGTTTGCCATCTATACACCTCCCGCCTTGGCCAGCGCGCGTCGCACGAGCGTTTGGGCCAACGGCACTTTGTACGCATTCTTCTCGAGCGGCCGGGCCTCGGCGAGCGCGATCTTGCCCGCTTCGGCGAGCACGTCCGGCTTCAGCTCTTTTCCGACAAGGAACTTCTCCGCTGCCGGAACACGCCACGGTATTGGCGCGACGCCGCCGAGCACGATCCGCGCTTCTTTAACCGTGCGGTTCGCCATTTGCACGGCCACTGCAGCAGAAGCAAGCGCGAAGTCGAGCGATTCGCGCTCTTTGAATTTTAAGTAAGTCGAGCGCGCGGCGAGTGGCGACGCGGGGACCTGAATCTCCGTGATGATCTCTTCGTTCTTCAAAACGTTCTCACGACGAATGTTTCCTTCGGACGGCAACGTGAAGAACTTATCGAGGGGAATCACGCGCTTGCCCGCGCTGCCTGTGACCGTCACCGTTGCTCCCAGCGCGAGCAGCATCGGCGCCAGGTCCGAAGGATGAACGATGTACGATGGACCACCGCCGATGATCGCGTTGTACTTGTTCTCTCCTTTTGCGGCGTAACACTCGGAGCCGCCCTTCTTCAAACAGACGACTTCTTCGAGCCGGAAATACCAGCAACGTGGCCGCTGGCAAAGATTGCCGCCCACTGTGCCGAGATTGCGGATCTGTGGCGTCGCGATCGAGTGCGCCGCTTCCGCCAATCCGGGAAAACTCTTGCGCACACCGGCGTGCTCTTCGAGCTCAGTCAACGTCACGAGCGCGCCCACCGTGAGCCCGCGCGCGTTCAAAGTGATCTTGTTTAACCCACGAATGCTCTTGAGATTGACCAGGCGCGTCGGACGCGACGTGTAGTCTTTCATCGTGGTCAACAGATCCTGCCCGCCGGCGATCGGTCGCGGCGCCTCGTCGATGTCGCCAGGCGAAGCGACGGTGAGCATCTTCACCGCTTCGTTGACTGACGACGGATTAGTCCATTCAAAGGCTTTCATGTTCGTTGTCCTCTTAGTCAGCGCTGCTGATCGTGCTCGGATTCGTTAAACCCATCAAAATTTTGTCGGGTGTTATCGGCAGCTCCCTAACGCGCACGCCGCACGCGTTGAAGACCGCATTCGCGAGCGCGCCCACCGCGGGAATGATGCAGCCTTCGGCGATTCCGATTACAGCTTCGCGTTTATCGTCGTCGTCGATGATCGGGACCATCTCGGGCATTTCGAGGCTGCCCGGCAGTTTGTAATCGCCGAAGCCGGGATTGAGCTGCATGCCGAGTTGCGCGTCCATCACGCGCCCTTCCCACAATGCCATCCCCAGCGACTGGATCATGCCGCCATTGATCTGGCTCTCCATCGTCAGGCGGTTCAACGGCAAACCGCCATCCTGAATGTGGACCATCTTGATTGGCTTGACGTGACCGGTTTCGACGTCGACTTCCACTTCAGCAAAACAAACGCCGTGAACGCCTCGCGCCTGCAAATCCGCGCGCCACTCCCCGTGCGAAGTGATGCCTGCTGCGGGCAATGATGCAGTGGCCTGCTGCCACGACAACGACTGACCGTTAGCTGAAACCTTGCCGCCCCCGAAGACGACCTCTTCAGGTTTCGGATTACCGAGCAGAGACGCGACGCGCTCGGCCATCATCATGCGCGCTTTTATCGCCGCATCTTTAACCGACGGCGACAACGACGGCGCCGTGGTCGAGCCACCGGAAGGATTCGCAGAGCCGAGTTTCGAATTGCCGATACGCTCTTTGACGTCTTTGATCCCCAGGCCGAGCTCTTCGGCAACTATCGCTCGCGTGTAAGTGCGTGTCCCCGTGCCGAGATCCTGCGTACCCACCGCCACAACGACTGATCCGTCGCGCGAGATCGTCACGTCAACCTTGCACTGATTGTTTCCGCCGCCGCCCCACGTGCCGACAGCGCATCCCATTCCTCGTTTGAGTGGACCAGCATTGCCGCCCGCAACCGGGTTTCGTTTGGACCAGCCGATCTCTTTCGCGCCACGGTCCAACTGCCGGTGATACACCTCGTCGCGCAAATTCTTTTTGCGAAACTCGACCGGGTCCATCTTGATCTTGTAAGCAAGCTCGTCCATGAGCGACTCGACCGCAAACGACGCCTGCGGATGACCCGGCGCGCGCATCGCGATCGACGAGTCTTCGTTCGTGTGCAGCGCGTAGACCTCGCGATACGTGTCGCCCATCTGGTAGATGTACGGCTGGCCAGCCTGCGAGCCCCCACCGAGGCCGCCGAGCCGATACTGCCGCGCCTGTAGCGCGACGATCGTTCCATCCTTCTTCACACCCGCTCGCAACTTCTGCCACGAACCCGAGCGATTGCCCGCCATCACAAACTCGTCGTAACGAGTAAACATCAGCTTCACCGGCGTCTTTGTTTGTTTCGACAAACGACACGCCAGCAATCCTTCGAGACCGAGCCCGAACTTCGAGCCAAAGCCGCCGCCCATATGTTCGACACTGACGGTCACAGCGCTCTCAGTCAGTTCCAATTCTTTCGCCGCGTCAGCAGCAATCGTGAACGTGCCCTGCGTCGACGCGTAGATCGTCGCGGAGTCGCCGCCGCGATAATCGACGACCATGCCGTGCGTTTCGAGACACGTGTGATGGACGCGCTGGGTGATGTATTCACCTTCGACGATCGCGTCGGCAGTGGCGAACGCGGCTTCGGCCTTCGCCGGATCGCCGTTCTTGTTCTTCTCCTGAAGGTTGTTCTCTTCGGCGACCACTTTGGGCGCGTCAGGTTTAATAGCGGCGTGCGCATGGACCACGTGCGGCAGCACTTCATAAGTGACTTTGATCGCGCGCAGTGCGTCGCCTGCGATCTCGGGCGTCGTCGCCGCGACTGCCGCAACCGGAGCGCCCGCGAAACGAAGCTCAGTCAGCGGCGCCGGAATGATCGCTTTCACACCGGGAATCTTTGACGCGGCATCGGTATCGAGCTTCGTCACGCGCGCGTGTGCGTGCGGGCAACGAAGAACGCGCGCGTAAAGCATGCCCGGCAGACGCTGATCGTACGTGTAGCGCGCGACTCCGGTGGCTTTCAGCGGGCCATCAACGCGAGTGACGCGATGATTGAGCAACGTGTGCTTGTCGTTAGGCCCCCAGCCTGGTCCAGCATCCGCGTCGACTTCGATCTCGACCATCTGCTCGACGCCGTTGACGACGCGCGGCACGCGGATCTTCTTCTTTGGTTTCGGTGACGGTGTGGGTTGTGCTTGTGGCTGCTGTTGCATAAGACACTACACTCCAGAATTTTTTGCCGCGGCCAGTGCCGCTTCGAATACACGCGGATAGGTTCCGCAACGACAGAAGTTTCCCTTGCACGCTTCGCGAACTTCCGCCAGCGACGGGTTCGGGTTCTTCTTCAGGTACGCGGAGATCGTGGTGACGAATCCGGGCGTGCAGAAGCCGCACATCAACGCGTCGTTCTCGACAAACGCCGCCTGCACAGCGTTGGGATTCTCGGGCGAGCCGAGGCCTTCGACCGTCGTGATCTTTTTATTTACTGCGTCGACGGCGAGAACCAGACAGGAGTAAACAGGCTTACCGTCGAGGAGGACGGTACACGCGCCGCACGTGCCGACGTCGCACACGAGCTTTGGTCCGGTTACCGCGGGTTCGAGGTGATTGCGCAGTGCGTTGAGCAAGGTGGTGCGCGGCTCGACCTCGACGTCGCGCTTAGCGCCGTTCACGTCGAGCGTGACTTTGACGTTGCCCGAAAGCGCCTCGGATTTCTCTTGCGCCTCTCCTTCAACCCACAGGTGATCGGCGATCGCGGCGCCCGCGCCGGCGATACCGACACCTTTCAGAAACTTGCGTCTACCTGGATTGTGATCACGAGACTTGGTCATCGCTTCTCCCTTGACAAGAAAACGAGTGCTCACTATGTTCGCCAGCAAGACAGCTATTGGTAAAACCATTTCTGATTGCGGAGCGAGCACTCGGAATTGAGTCGGTCGGCATAAATTAGCACTAAAGCAGTTTCACGCAAAGATGCAAAGGTCGCAAAGGGGATTTACTCATGAGCAAAAAACGAAGAGCAGCCGTAGGTGTGGCGATGTTGTTTTTGTTCTGCCTGACAGCTAATGCGCAAAAGGCTGACTGGTCAGTCGCGATGGTTGAGTCGACTATGAAGCGCTATCCGACTGCGAACGATCTCGGTTCGTGGGGTTACGCCAAGTCGCTTTACCTCTACGGCCAGTACCTCGTCTACAAGCGAACGCGCGATCCTCGTTATCTCAAGTACATCAAAGACTGGGTCGATCTTCACGTCGACGAAAACGGCGTCGTTCGCAGCGCCAACGCGCAGGGCGAAGTACACGAGATCACGTTCGACAACCTCGACAGCATGCTGCCGGGCAATCTCCTCTTACTGCTCTACCAGGAAACCAAAGAACCAAAGTACAAGCTCGCCGCTGATCGCATCCGCAAGCGGTTCGACACCTATCCGCGCACGAAAGACAGCGGCTTCTGGCATGCCACCGGCAAAACGCGCGAATGGCAGTTGTGGGGCGACGGCGTCTTCATGTCGATGCCCTTTTTAGTGCGCTACGGAAACATGTTTGGCGACAGCAAGTACGCCAACGACGAAGCCGTTCTTCAATTGCTGACTTACTGGATGCACCTGAGCGATCCGCGCACCGGCCTGATGTTTCACGCCTACGACGAGAGCGGCCAATCGACTTGGGCGGACAAGGAAACCAAACATTCCGCCGAGTTCTGGTGCCGCGCGATGGGCTGGTTCGGCATGACGCTGATCGAAGTGCTCGAGCTTTTGCCACCCACCCATCCAATGCGACCGCTTTTGATTGGTCACGTAATGCTACTCGTTAAAGCGTGGGGACGTTATCAGGACGAGAAAACCGGACTCTGGTATCAGGTAGTGGATAAGGGTGACAACCCTGCCAACTGGCTCGAGACCTCGAGCTCGAGTATGTACACGTATGTCACTGCGATGGCAGTCGATCGTGGTTATGTAGAAAAGAAACTTAGCAGCGTAGTTCAGAAAGGGTACGCCGGCGTGCTCACGAAGATCTCCATGGATAAGGACGGCCAGACCAACCTCACGGACATTTGCGAAGGCACGAACGTCGCGGATCTCGCTTACTACTTCGCGCGCCAGCGCAACACAAATGACTTTCACGGCCTCGGCGCGTTTCTCATCATGAACGAGAAGTTCATGAACAAAACGCTCAATGGCAGCAGCAAATCCCTTTGGCATCCATAAAGCTTTTTCTGAAAAGTCTTGACCTGAGACAGAATTGGTATTATAAATTCCGCGCTTTTCTCCAGATTGTTATGACCAATTCCAATGTCACGAGGCTCAAAATCATTCAGCCGGTTCGTTCCGGGCAAACGACCGAGCAGGTGGCGGCACGGGTTTACGAACTGATCAAGCAGGAGGGGCTCAAGCCTGGCGATCGTTTGCCGCCCGAGCGTGAGTTATCAAAACAACTGGGCATCAGCCGTCCCTCTTTGCGCGCGGGTTTGAGTTCTTTGATCTCGATGGGCGTGCTCCAGTCGCGGCAGGGCTCCGGCACTTTTCTGGTTGACGGACCGCCCGCGCTCGATAGCGAGCCTTTGCGACTGCTCGCGCAGCTACACGGTTTTAGTTTCGACCACATGTTCGAGACGAGATCGATTTTGGAAGTTGGCGCGGCAGGTTTGGCGGCGGAGCGTGCGGGAGGTGAAGAGCTCGCGTCGATGTCGGAAGAGATCGCGGAAATGTTTGCGTCGTTGAACGATCCGCAGGAATTCCTTGTACACGACGTTGCGTTTCATCGCGCGGTGGCATCCGCCTCCGGCAACCCGACACTCGCGACCCTCGTGGAGATGGTCTCGACGGTTTTGTATGAGCGGCGCCGCGAGACGATCGCGCGCGCACATGATTTCAACGAGGCGGTGGAGTGGCACCGCCGCATCTATCGCGCGATACGCGCACGCAAACCGGAAGACGCTCGTGAAGCGATGCGCGAGCACATCATGCGGGCGCAGCGAGCGTTTGCTTTGGAAGAGAAGCAGCAGGCCAGTCGCGATCAGCGCGAACAGAAACTCTAGCTCAAAGTCGCTTTATTTGGTTTAGTTAAATTGTCTCAACTAAGGACAATTTAGCCGCGGATCCGCGGCCAAAAATCTATTGAGGAGGCGCGTCATGTTTTTACTGAAACGCACAGCCATGTTGTTGATGCTAGTTATCATCGCCGCTTCGATTGCGCTGGCGCAGGCCAACGCGAAGGTGAGCGGGACGGTTACCGATCCGAATGGCGCGGCCGTGCCGGGCGCGACAGTGAAACTCATCAACCAGGCGACGAAGATCGAGGTCGATGCGACGACGAACGAAGATGGTTACTTCAACTTCGTGAACGTGAACCCTGCGATGTACACGTTGCGGGTTGAGGTCACCGGGTTCAAAGGCGTGCAGAGCGCACCTTTCGACGTCGGCGTCAGTGAAGCTGTCACGCAAAATGTCGCACTGACCCTCGGCGCGGTTTCGGAGACTGTCGAGGTCATGGCCGGCGCCGAGCTCATTCAGCAAGCCTCGTCAGATCTCGGCACCGTCATTCCCGAGAAGGTGGTCCAGGACCTGCCGCTGAACGGCAGAAACTTCACGCAGCTTCTGACGCTGACGCCCGGCGTAACACCCGTCTCGACTTCTCAAAACCGAAACGTCGGTGGCGTCGAAGGTAACGTCGGCATCCCGGGCTCCGGTTTCTCCGATCCGTCATTCCACGGACAGGAAAACCGCTCGAAGCTCTATTTTTACGACGGCATCATCAACACCAACGTCCGCGGCCCGACGTACATCGTCATTCCCAACATCGATCTCGTTCAGGAGTTCAAGGTTGTCGGCCACGACTCGCGCGCTGATTACGGCGGCGCTGCCGGCGGCGTCGTTAACATGGTTTCGAGATCGGGCGGCAACGACTTTCACGGCTCCGCTTTCGAGTACGTTCGCAACGACGCGTTCGACGCGCGCAATCCGTTCGACGTTTGCACCACCGCGCGTTGCAAGCCAGGCCAGGGCGTTCCCGATAAGCCTGTGCCGTTTCGTCAAAACCAGTTTGGTGCGACTCTCACTGGTCCAATATTCAAAAACCGCACCTTCTTTTCAGTCGGTTACGACGGTTGGCGCTACAGCCAGCCAACGCTCGCCTTGTCTTACGTTCCCACGGCAGCCGAAATCAACGGCGACTTCACGAACACTCCCTTCCGTCGCCGAATTTACAATCCGTATTCAACACGGCAGGTTGGCAACAACTTCGTCCGCGATGAGTTTCGTTGTGATGCATCCGGCAACCCGCTGCCGGTCAATTCGCTAAAACTGCAGGACCAGACCATCGGCGCTCCCTGTTTCAAAATTCCGCAAGCGTTGATCTTCGCGCCCATGCAGAACTTCTTCAGGACCTATTCTCCCGCGCCAAATCTCTCGGGCGATCCGACAAACAACTTCGCGCAGACGCCAGTACGCACAGAACGATCTCGAAGCGACTACCTGGCCCGATGCGACGGCGTTTTCCGGTAATGCGAATGCCAGCGCCAACTTCGCGAACGGTACCGCATTCAACATCATCCAGCTTCAGGGCCAGGGTTTCGCGACTCCTTTGCCGACAACCAATCCCTGGAACGTGAGTGGCTTCCCAAACACGCCGCGTTACAAGGACCCGTATTCACAGCAGTGGCACGTCGAAGTGCAACGCGAGCTGACGCCGACTTCGATGGTGTCCGTGGCTTACGTCGGCAGCAAGAACGGCAGGTTGCCGTACGCCGGCTTTGCGAACGCGGCGAGGCAAGCTTCGCCAAACGGCACGTCGAATTCCGCGATCGATGCGCTGCGGTTGATGCCGTGGGTGAGCGCCGGCATTACTTACACCACCAACATCGGCCACGCAAACTACAACGCACTCGAGTCGAAGTTTCAGCGCCGTTTCGCAAAAGGGCTCAGCACGCTGATCTCCTACACGTGGAGCAAGTCGATCGACACGAGCAGCGGATACTTCAACGTCGAGAATGGACCAGGTGGCGGATCGACGATTCAAAACTTCTTCGACCCGAGCACAGCGCGCGGCGTGTCGTCCTACGACATTCCGCACTTCCTTTCGTGGGCCACGGTTTATGAGTTGCCCACCGGCAAAGGCAAGCGTTGGTTCAGGAGTGGTCCAGCGTCGTGGATTCTGGGGAACTGGCAGACCAACTTCATCATGCAGGCACGCTCGGGCGCGCCTTTCAACCTGCAAGTCACCGGAGATCTGGCTAACCTGCGCGGCAGCGCGCCCACCGCGCCGGGAACGTATCTTCGTCCAAACCTGATCGCCGATCCGTTTGCCGCTGGCCCCGTGGCGGCGAATCCGGATCCGGCTTGTAAGAAAACGATCTCGCAGGGTGGCAAGGCCGCGGACGAGGTGCGCACGATTGCGAGTTGGATCAATCCATGTGCGTTTGGCATTCCGTCAGGCTCGTTCGGAAGTCTCGGCCGCAACGTCTTTCGCGGCAAGTCAGTCTTTAACACCGATCTGTCGTTGTTCAAGAGTTTTCCGATCCGCGAAGACTGGGAGTTGCAGTTCAGAATGGAGATGTTCAATGTCTTCAACATTCAGAACTGGGATACGCCGGCGAACGCGAACCTGACGTTGAACACAAACGCGACGACCCTGGCCAACAACGTCGGGCGCATCTCGACTCTCGCCGCCGGTACTAACCCGCGGCAGATCCAGTTTGGTTTAAGGCTGATGTTTTAATGCGGCTGCTGTTGTGCTTTTTGTGCCTTTTTGTGGCGCAAACTGTTTTGGGCCAACGTGGCCGCATCCGATTCCCGCGCGCATTCGCGATGGCGCTAATCGAGAGTTGATGGTGATGACGCTGGGCGCCGCCGTTGTCGCTCGAATCAGGCGCGCGCGCGTGGGTGACGTTGCAGGGGCTCACCGGACAGGCAGCGTTAATGAGCGACCAGGACTGGGCTGAGGTGAGTTGGGAAGTTCGTTTCGGGGATGCGAAGTTGATTAATTAGCCACGGATTTACACGGATTCTAGAAGGATGATTTCTCGAAGGCGGATGCTTCAGATGGCTCTCGTCTCGCCGTTGGCGGCGGTGTTGCCACGTCTGGGGCTGCGCGATTCGTTGCTGAGTGCTCCGAGCGCTGTAGTTCCATTGGTTGAGGACGCGGACGTTTCGCGCGTGAAGGTCGAGCGGCGCTGGAAGGGCTCTGTTTGTCATTCGCGAGTGGTGAATCAGGGAGCGGAGCCGGTCAGGATTAAAGAGATCGTATTGTTCGATCTGGTTCTCTCACAGCCTGCGACGACGCGTCTCTACGGCGAAGGCTTTCAAATGCTTTCGCAGACTGGCGGCACGTTGGACCAGCCAACAGATCTCGGAAACTACACCGACGCCAAACACTACAAGCTTCCCGCGCCAGCCAACGCAAAAGCATTCTACGGAATGATGATGCTGTCGCCTTCGACCAGCGACAATCACCTGCTGGCGTTTACTTCGTGTCGACGGTTTATGGGTCAATTTTATTTGAATTATCCGTCGCTGAAAGTTGTCGTCGATACGGAAGGCGGTGAATTGCGTCCGGGTGAAAGCTGGCAACTCGAGACGTTCACCTTTCAATCAGGCAGTGAGCGCGAGCAGTTGCTCGACGGTCTCGCGTCACAGCTCGTTGCCAATCATCCGCCATTGCGTTTCCCTGCGCCGCCGACGGGCTGGTGTTCGTGGTACTGCTTCGGCCCGCGCGTCACCGCCAAACAGGTTTTGGACAATCTCGACTTCATCGCCAAACACACACCGGGTTTGCGTTACGTCCAGATCGACGACGGCTATCAACCTGCGATGGGCGACTGGCTCGAGACTGGCGCAGCGTTTGGCGGTGACGTGCAGGGCGTTCTCAAACAGATTCGCGAGCGTGGCTTCGAAGCTGCGATCTGGGTGGCGCCTTTTGTGGCTGAGGAAAAGTCGCACGTGTTTCAACAGCACGCTGATTGGTTCGTAAAAGACGCTGACGGAAAACCCTTGCGCTCGGATAGCGTGACGTTTGGCGGCTGGCGGCGTGGTCCATGGTACGTGCTCGACGGCACTCACCCCGCAGTTCAGCAACACTTCGAGAAATTCTTCCGCACGATGAGGCGCGACTGGGGCTGCACTTACTTCAAGCTCGACGCAAACTTCTGGGGCGCGATTCATGGGGCACGCTTTTACGATCCACGCGCAACGCGTATCGAAGCTTATCGTCGCGGCATGCAGGCGATCCTGCGAGGCGTCGAGAACAGTTTCGTACTCGGCTGCAACCATCCGATCTGGCCGTCGCTCGGACTGATTCACGGTTCGCGTAGCTCGAACGACATCAAGCGCACATGGGAACGGATCGAGACCACCGCACGCCAGAACCTGAGTCGCAACTGGCAAAACGGACGGCTCTGGTGGAACGATTCTGACGCGGTCGTTCTAACTGGCGATCTGCCGGACAACGAGTTTCAGTTTCACGCTACCGCGATCTATGCGTCGGGCGGGATGCTCTTGTCCGGCGACGATCTCACGAAGATCAGCGCGGAGAAGTTATCGATGCTGCGCAAGTTGCAGCCGCCCACGGGCGTTGCCGCACGTTTCGAAGACGATTCGTTTCGCGTCGGTCGGATGCAGGTTGGAAAGCGTGAAATCGTTTCGGTATTGAACTGGAACGACACTCCGCAAACCATCTCGATTCAACTAAAGCGCCGCTCCCGCATCACCGACTTCTGGACCAATACCGCCCTCGGCACACACTCCGGCGCCTTCGAAATCAAAGACATGCCCGCCCGCTCCGGCCGCTTGTTGATTTGTGATTGATTTTCTGGTTCTTTGTACGGGCAATGCACCCATCGACTCTTCGCAACAAGCTCTCCGGCGTGATCGCGTTTCCGGTGACGCCGTTCAAAGAAGATCTGTCCCTCGATCTTCCGGCGCTGCACGAGAATCTCACGAGCTTGCTGCAATACTCGATCTCCACACTCGTCGCGGCCGGCGGCACAGGCGAGATGTACTCGTTAACACCCGCTGAATACACGCGCGTAATCGAACTGACCGCGCTCGCCGTCGAGGATCGCGTTCCCGTGATCGCGGGCGTCGGGTTCGGGCAGCGTCTCGCAGTCGAGATGGCCCAGGCAGCGGAGAAGGCGGGCGCCGACGGCATCCTCGTCTTTCCACCGTACTACCCGCACGCCGAAGACGAAGGACTCTTTGAGTACTACCGCGCCATCGGCAGAGCCACGCGTCTCGGCATGATTATCTACAGCCGCGATTGGACCAACTTCAGTCCAGCGATGGTGGAACGTCTGACCTCGATTCCAACCCTCATTGCCTGGAAAGACGGCCAGGGCGACATCCGTCGCTTGCAAGCGATCATGAATCACGTCGGCGATCGCCTGCACTGGATCGGCGGCGCAGGTGACGACATGGTTGCCGCTTACTACAGTATCGGCATCAGGGCGTTCACATCGAGCATCGCCACCGTTGCTCCGCTACTGTCGTTGAAGCTTTGCGAACTCGGCGAAGCCGGCGACGCCGAAACACTCATGGACTTGCTCGAACGCTGCGTCATCCCGCTTTACGCGCTGCGCAGCCGGCGCAAAGGCTACGAAGTGTCGGCCATGAAAGCGATGATGGACATGGTCGGCCTCAACGGTGGTCCAGTGCGCCCGCCGCTCGTCAACGTCAAACCTGAAGAAGAAGACGAGCTCCGCACCATCCTCGCCACCTGGGAAAAGTTTTTATAACTAATCCGTATCCAATCCGCGCTATCCGTGTTAACATCCGTTACCGTTAACGAAACCCCAGGAGAGACTTGATGAACAGGCGAAACTACCTGGCTCTGATGGGCGCAGCCGCAGGCGCTCTCGCAACCAGTTCCCGACTCGTTTCAGCACAGCAACCTGATGGCGCCCCGACAACCTCCACTGTCGAGGATCGCGAGCGCCGCATGAAGTGGTGGCACGAAGCGAAGTTTGGCATGTTCATTCACTGGGGTTTGTACAGCACGATCGGCCGGCACGAGTGGGTGATGGAAAACGAAGGCATTCCGGCGAAGGAGTACGAGCAATACGCCGACCGGTTCAAGCCCAAACAAAACTTCGCGCGCGATTGGGCGCGGCTCGCGAAGCGCGCGGGCATGAAGTACATGGTGCTCACCAGCAAGCATCACGAAGGCTTCTGCAATTTCGATTCGAAGCTGACGCACTACTGCGCCACGAAGAAAGCGCCGGGCCGCGATCTGGTGCGCGAGTATGTCGAGGCTGCGCGCGCCGAAGGTTTGAGATTTGGCTTCTACTACTCGTTGATGGACTGGCACCATCCCGACGGCGCGAACTGTGCGAAAGACGAAGCGGCGCGGCGGCGGTTTGTCGATTACATTCACGGGCAGGTGCGCGAACTGATGACCAACTATGGCACGGTCGACATTCTCTGGTACGACGTGCCGTGGCCGCTCGATGCGAAAGGCTGGGAGTCGGTTGAGATGAATACGATGGTTCGCAAGCTCCAGCCGGACATCATCATCAACAATCGCTCGAAGATTCCCGAAGATTTCGATACTCCCGAACAGCGCATTGAAGCGTCAGCGAATCGGCCGTGGGAATCGTGCATGACCTTGAATGATAGTTGGGGTTATCACGTCGCGGATCGCAATTGGAAGACTCCGACCACGGTGATTCGTAACCTGATCACGTGCGCGCGCGACGGCGGCAATTATCTTTTGAATATTGGACCAACGGAGGATGGTTCGATTCCGGTCGAGTCGGTGCGCGTGCTGGAGACTGTCGGTGACTGGATGGCGAAGCACGGCGACACGATTCGTCTTTCGAACAACTGCCAGCCGCGTCGTGGCAATTATTTGAGCTACACGCGGCGTGGCAACACGCTCTATGCGCACGTTCATTACTGGCCGGGTGAGACGGTTGTGATCGCGAACCTGCTGAACAAGGTGAGCGCGGTGAGGATGCACGGTAGCAACGTGCCGGTGAAGTTCGTGCAGGACGACTTTCGAATTCGCCTCGTCGGGTTACCAAAGCAAGCACCTGAACTGGTTACGACCTTCGAACTGGAGTGCGACAGCGAACCGCGCCAGAGTCATGAGGGCAAGCGCGCCGAAAAACCCCGAGCCGTATCCGCGTAAATCGGTTTTTATTTCCGTGTTAATCCGTGTTCCATGATCGACTCCCACCAACACTTCTGGCAGGTTGGGCGCTTTGATTATCCCTGGATGACGAGCGATCTCGGCGTGCTCTATCGCGACTATCTCCCGGATGATCTCGCCCCGATCCTCATCGGAAACGGCGTTGCGAAAACCGTTTTGGTCCAGGCGAGCAACAGCGTCGCCGAATCGCGCTGGTTGTTAGAACTGGCAGATGCCAACAGCTTCATCGCAGGCGTTGTTGGTTGGGTTGATTTGCTGAGCCCAGAAATCGACACGCAATTGGATGAACTCTGTGCGCACCCGAAATTCAAGGGCGTTCGACATCTTGTAGAGAGCGAGCCGGACGACGACTGGCTCATTCAGCCGGCAGTCTTGTCGGGCTTGCAAAAACTTTCTGTGCGCGGGCTTTCTTACGACCTCCTGGTCCATACGCGTCATTTGCAATACGTGCCGCAGGTGGCAGAACGTTGTCCCGATCTCAATCTCGTGATCGATCACCTCGCGAAGCCGCCGATCGCGCGCAACGAGTTCGATCAATGGGCTCAGGCGCTCAAGCCGGTGGCAGGCTATCCAAACATTCACTGCAAACTCTCCGGCCTGGTCACCGAAGCAAACTGGAGCTCCTGGCAAACAAACGACCTGCGTCCGTACGTCGACTACGCGCTCGAATTATTCGGCGCCGATCGCATAATGTTCGGCAGCGACTATCCGGTGTGCCTGCTCGCTGCTTCTTACGATCGTGTACTCGCGTCGTTTCAGGAACTGCTCGGTGATAGCGATCGCGATAGGATATTCTCCCAAAACGCTGCGAAGTTCTATCGTTTGAATTCAGATGTCTGAGACTTACTTCATCACAGGGGCGCAGGGTTGTATCGGCTCGTGGATCGTGAAGGCGCTCGTCCAGCGTGGCGATACGGCTGTCGTTTTCGATCGCAGTGACGATTCGCGCCGGCTCGGCGCAATCATGGATGCCGAGCAGCTCGCAAAAGTCCGTTTCATCACCGGCGACATCACCGACGGCGCCGCAGTACTGTCTGCCTTGAGCGAATCGGGAGCGGACCGCGTGATTCATCTCGCCGGCTTGCAGGTGCCGACGTGCAAAGCCGATCCGGTTGCGGGCGCACTCGTGAACGTCGCCGGCACGCTCAACGTATTCGAGGCTGCCAAATCGATTTCTATCAAACGCGTCGTCTACGCTAGCTCCGCGGCTGTTTACGGAATGAACGACGACGATGTCGCGTTTGACGAGACGGCGTTGTGCGAGCCAACGACGCATTACGGCGTCTTCAAGCGCGCGAACGAAGGCAACGCGCGCGTTTACTTTCTCGATCACGGCATCGATAGCGTTGGTCTTCGCCCGTTGACCGTTTACGGCGTCAATCGTGACACGGGTTTGACGAGCGATCCCACGAAAGCAATGAAGTCTGCCGTGCTGGGCCGTCCATTTCACATTCGTTTTGGCGGCGCCACTGATTTTCAATACGTCGCTGACACCGCGGCCGCATTTATCGCCTGCGCCGACAGCGCACCCGAAGGCGCGCATGTTTTCAATCTGCACGGGAAAACTGTCACAGTCGAACGCATTGCGAAATTCATCAACTCACACGCGGGCGACTTGATCACTTTTGGTGGTCCACCCATCCCGATCGCCGCCGCAATGGACGACACCGCCATCCGCCGCGTCGTGAGTGGCTTGCCGTCAACGCCGCTCGAAACCGGCGTACACGAAACGATGGAACGATTCGCCGCGCTGCGCGACGCGGGCCGGCTCGATACAAGCGATCTCGATGCCTGAAGTCATGACAATGAGGGCGAGTGTTTTGTGCGACGTGCAACGTCTCGAAGTGCGGGACATTCCGCGCCCGTCGATCTCGCCTTATGAAGTGCTGGTTCGCGTGACCGCAGTCGGCTTGTGTGGCACCGACGCGCACATCTTTGCCGGTCATGCAAACTACAACACGAACGAGTACGGGCAACCGATACCGCTGGCGCTACAGCCGCAGATTCTCGGACACGAAATCACGGGCGTCGTCGAACAGGTGGGCAGCGCGGTTAGAGATTTACGCGAGGGCGATCGAGTGGTGGTGGACCAGGGACTGAACTGCGTTAGCCGCCGGCACGAGGTTCTTTGCGAGTACTGCCGCACGGAGAACAGTCATCAATGCGAGTTCTATCGCGAGCACGGCATCACCGGACTGCCGGGCGGGCTCGCCGAGTTTATCGCGGTGCCGGCGGTGAACGCGGTGAAGATAACGACGCCCCTCGAAGCGTCGATGGCCGCGCTGGTCGAGCCGTTGGGGTGCATAATTCATTCGTCTGACACGGTCGCAAAAGCGCGCACGCGTCACGAGCGTCGCGTTCGCAGCGTGTTAATATGCGGCGCCGGGCCTGCGGGGTTGTTGTTTACGCAGTACCTGCGCAACGTACTCGGCTACGAGGGATTTCTCCTCGTCAGCGATCCGAATGTGCGCAAGCGTGAGTTGGCGAAGAGATTCGGCGCTGATGAGGTAATCGATCCGGTTGGGTCAGATCTGGTGGAAGTCGTGCACGAACATACCGGCGGCAAGGGCGTCGAATACTTGATCGAGGCTTCGGGATCGGGTGAAGTGTTTCGCGTAATGCCAGGGCTGATTCGCAAGCAGGCAACGGTCTTGTTGTACGGGCACGGGCACTCGGGAACGGATGTCAGCGTGTTGAGCAGCATATTTTTCAAGGAGCCGGTGCTGGTGAGTTCTGTCGGCGCGTCCGGTGGTTTTGAAAGTGATGGACGCCCGTCGGCGTACACGCGCGCATTGAGTCTCATCGAGCAAAACAAGATCGACGTCGCTCCATTGATCACACATCGATATACATCGTTCGTGGACGTTGAGAAGGCATTGTCGAGCGACATTCACAGTGCGGATTACGTAAAAGGAGTAGTTTTAGCCACGGATCTTCACGGATGAAACACGGATGAAGGTTTCTCTGTTCGTCACTTGTCTCGTCGATCAATTGTGGGCCAGCATCGGCGTGAGTAGTGTCGAGGTGCTGCGGCGGGTTGGTTGTGAGGTTGAGTTTGATCGACGACAGACTTGCTGCGCGCAACCGGCTTACAACACGGGTTACCTGAAGGAAGCGCGGCAGGTCGCACGACGTTTCATCAGCATCTTCGAAGAGAGCGACGCCGACGCGATCGTTTCGCCATCAGGCTCGTGTACGGCGATGGTGCGTCATTATCCGCAACTGTTTGCCGGCGATCCCGAGTGGCTGCCACGCGCGCGCGCTGTTGCGGCAAAGACTCATGAGCTGAGCTCGTTTTTGATTCGTGTGCTCAAGGTCGAAGACGTGGGCGCGTCGTGGGAAGGACGACTGACCTGGCACGACGCGTGTCACGGCTTGCGCGATCTCAATCTCAAGAGCGAGCCACGAACGTTGATTCGAAACGTCCGCGGCACTGAGTTTGTGGAGCTAGAACATGCGGACGCGTGTTGCGGCTTCGGCGGCACTTTCTCGGTGAAGTATCCGGAGATTTCAGTGGCGATCCTGGACCAGAAGATCGACGCGATCGAGCGCGCTGGTGTTGATGCCGTCGTATCGGGCGATGCGAGTTGTTTGATGCAGATTGGCGGGCGCCTCTCGCGCAAGGGATCGAAAGTGCGGACGATGCACCTTGCGGAACTATTGAACCACAGGCAATGAACCATCTCAGCAGCGAGACATTTCGGGAGAATGCGAAGGCCGCACTCGCCGATGCGCACCTGCGCGGCGCGTTGAAGAACGCCACGTCGCTCTTTGGCGAGCGTCGCAAAGCAGCGGCCGCGAGTCTTCCGAATTGGGAAGATCTGCGCAACGAGGCACGTGCGATCAAAGACGAGGTGCTCTCGCATCTCGACAAATATCTTGAGGAGTTTGTTCGCGTGGCCGAGAGTCGCGGCGCGAAGATTCATTGGGCGCGCGACGCCGCGGAAGCGAATGCGATCATTTGCCGGCTGGCGGCTGAACGCAGAGCGCGAGTCATCGTCAAGAGCAAGAGCATGACGACGGAAGAAACGCACCTGAACACCGCGCTCGAAGCCGCGGGGGTGCAAGTGGTCGAAACCGATCTCGGCGAGTACATAATCCAACTCGCGGACGAGCCGCCGTCGCACATCATCGCGCCCGCGATTCACAAGACACGCGGACAGGTTGCGGAGCTGTTTACCTCCGAGCTCGGCATGCCGCCCACCGACGACATCGCACAACTCACCCGCACCGCGCGCGCAACGTTGCGCGATCGTTTCGCGGCTGCCGATGTTGGCATCAGCGGAGTTAACTTTGCGATCGCGGAAACGGGAACGATCGTGATTGTCGAGAATGAAGGAAACATTCGTTTGACGACGAGTCTGCCGCGCACGCACATCGCGGTGATGGGGATCGAGAAAGTCATCCCACGCTTCGCGGATCTCGACGTGTTTCTGAAGCTTCTGCCTCGCTCCGGCACCGGACAGCGATTGACGACTTACCAGTCGTTCATCACCGGAACTAAGCGGAATGCAACTGACGAGGGGCCGGAGGAGTTGCACATCCTGCTGCTCGACAACGGGCGCTCGCGTATGCTGGCCCATCCGGTCACGCGCCAGTCGCTTGCTTGCATTCGTTGCGGCGCGTGTTTGAATGCGTGTCCTGTGTACCAGCAGGTTGGCGGTCACGCGTACGGCTCGGTCTATCCTGGTCCAATCGGCGCGGTGATCACGCCGCAGTTGGTGGGAATCGAAAAGGCTGCACAGCTTCCTTACGCGTCGAGTCTGTGTGGTGCGTGCCGCGAAGTTTGTCCGGTGAAGATCGACATACCGAGGTTGTTGTTGCACTTGCGTGGAGAGATTTCAGAGCGCAAGGGCAGCGCGAGCGAGCGGTTGGCGTTTAAGTTGTGGGCGAAAGTGATGATGAGTCCGGCGTTGTACAGGCTGAGTTCGATTGCGGGACGTGTGCTCCAGCGAGTCGTTCCGATCTCGAAGGCATGGACCAGCGGGCGCGACTTGCGTCCGATCGAGCCGAAGAGTTTTCACGAGTTGTGGACGGATGAATAACGAAGCGCGACAAGAGATTCTAAGCTCGATTCGAACGCACCTCGCGGCGAGTGCGCCTTTCGACGCGCGCGAACACCGGGAAAGTGCTGTAACCCTGTCTCACCAGCCACCGGTTTCTGATCCAGTCGCTTTATTCAAGCAGAACCTCGAAGCGGTCGACGGTCACTGCACCATCGCGCATGGCGAAACTGATATCGCTGACGCCCTCACACAAATCATCAGCGCTCTGCAAAAGACAAAACTCCGCGCTCAGCGCATCGCCATCTCAGATGCACCAGAGTTGGAACGCCTGATGCACATGACCGATCTCGAAATCGAAGAGCTGGGCATAGCTCCAAACGCCTCCGATATATTCGGCTTTGACGTAGGCATCACCTCCGCACAGGCAGCAATCGCGGAAACCGGCACGTTAGTGCTCGACAGCGCCCGCGAACGACACCGGCTCGTCTCGCTCGTCCGGGAAAG
>JADMIO011485846.1_pt1 | contig 58656 bp, 54 predicted proteins | sample 8958161 | NCBI WGS metagenome assembly JADMIO01 (sample SAMN16585339, study PRJNA669376) | soil metagenome | isolation source: Crop rotation soil | place: USA: Cullars Rotation, Alabama | collected 2011
CGCGACAACTTGTCCACGTGGAATTCTAAGCTTAGGATCCCAATGTGCTGGAAAGGAGCTGCTCGACCTCGAGCCAGGCCTCTACAAGGTCCTTCGTCATCCCGAAAAGCAGATCATCGTCTCCATCCCCGTGTTGATGGACAACGGGGAAGTCGAGGTCTTCGAGGGCATCCGCGTGCTGTACAACACCTCGCGCGGTCCGGCCAAGGGCGGCATTCGCTTCGACATGGCGGTGACGCTCGAGGAAGTGAAGGCGCTCGCCGCGTGGATGACCTGGAAATGCGCGGTGGTGAACCTCCCGTTCGGCGGCGCGAAGGGCGGCGTCGTCTGTGATCCGACCAAGCTGAGCATCGGCGAGCTGGAGCGTCTCACGCGCCGCTACACGGCGGGCATCATCCAGACGCTCGGCCCGGACTCCGACGTTCCCGCGCCCGACGTGAACACGAACGAGCGCGTGATGGCGTGGGTGATGGACACGTACTCGATGCGCGCCGGGCACACCGTGACCGCCGTCGTCACCGGCAAGCCGATCGAGATGGGTGGATCGCTCGGCAGGCGTGAAGCGACAGGGCGCGGCTGCATGATCGTCACCAAGCAGGCGCTCGCCAACCTCGGCCTCAACATCAAGGGAGCCACGGTCGCCGTGCAGGGCTTCGGCAACGTCGGCTCGGTCGCGGCGGACCTGCTGTCCAAGGAAGGCGCGAAGGTCGTCGCCATCAGCGACAAGACCGGCGGATACCACAATCCGGCCGGCATCGACATCCAGGGCGCGATCAAGCACGTAAAGGAGAAGCGCAGCCTCGAGGGCCTGAAGGGCGCGACGCCGATCACGAACGAGGAGCTGCTGCAGCTCGAGGTCGACGTTCTCGTCCCGGCCGCGCTGGAGAACGTCATCACCAGCAAGAACGCGTCGAAGATCCGCGCCAAGGTGATCTGCGAAGGCGCCAACGGCCCGACCACGGCCGGCGCCGATTCGATCCTCGACGAGAAGGGCATCTTCGTCATCCCGGACATTCTCGCGAACGCGGGCGGCGTCACCGTCTCGTACTTCGAGTGGGTGCAGGATCGCGGCGGCTACTTCTGGACGGAGGATTCGGTCAACCAACGGTTGACCGAGATCATGACTCGCAGCTTCGAGGACGTCTTGAAGCTGTCCAAGCAGCACAAGGTCAACATGCGGACGGCGGCCTACATGCTGTCGATCAGCCGCGTCGCGACCGTTCACCGTCTGCGCGGCATCTACGCCTGATCTGCGACTCCTTCTCATCGTCGTCGGCCGCCCCCGTGATCCCGCCCTCGCGGCGGCGGCTCAGGAGTACGAGAAGCGCGCGACCCATTACTGGCCCCTGACGGTCGTCGAAGTGAAGGAAGAATCGGCGAAGGGTCGGTCGCAGGATTTCGTCCGGGAGCGGGAAGGTGAGCGCATTCTCGCCCAGGTGCCACAGGGCGGGACCTTCGTGGCATGCGCCGAAGGGGGAAAGGCCATGACCTCGCCGGCATTCTCATCGTGGCTGCAGGCTGCGCGCGACGAGGCTCGCGACATCGCCATCGCCATCGGCGGCGCCTTTGGTCTGAGCCCGGAGGTCACCAAGGCCGCGTCTATGCGCCTCGCGCTCGCGCCGTTCACGCTCCCGCACGAGCTCGCGCGCGTCGTCCTCGCCGAGCAGGTCTATCGGGCCGGGACGATCATGCGTGGGGAGCCGTACCACAAATGACCCTGCCGCGCGTTCTCACCGAGCCACTCGGCGGATCGAAGCTGTCGCAGGCGATGCAGCGCGGAGAGGTGTCGGGCATCGAAGCGCCGTGGCCCACGACGCCCATGGCCTGGAAGGCACGCGTCAGCGCGACACGTGCTCGAGTCGGCGCAGGGTGGCTGGATGCGCTGGCGCCTGCGTTCGGAAACGGTGCGCGGCTCCCGGAGCTTCAGCGCGCCGCGACGAACGGCATCGTCGTCACGACGGGTCAGCAGGCGGGCCTTTTCGGCGGCCACATGCTCACCCTGGTCAAGGCGCTCAGCGCCCGGGCGTTGGCCGACTCCATCGAACGAGCGACTGGAGTGCCCTGCGCGACGGTGTTCTGGGCGGCGACCGACGACGCCGACTTCGCCGAGGCGGCATCGGTGACGATTCCGGGCACGGGACAGCCGGCCCATCTCTCGCTGGTCGAGGCCCCGCCCGCCGGAACGCCGATGTCTCGCGCTCCGATCCGTGGCGTGCGTCCGCTGCTCGACGCCATGGCGTCGGTCGCCGGTTCGGCCGGCGAGTCGGGGATCGAGGCCCTTCGCCGATGTTATCGCGACGGCGTGACGATCGGCGACGCGTATGTCGCGTTTATGCGCAGTGTGCTCGAGCCCCTCGGGATCGCGGTGCTCGACGCAAGCGATCCGGCGGCACTCGCGGCAGCCAGGCCGACACTGACCAGAGCCCTCTCGGCGTCGGCTGAAATCGAGCGGCAGCTTTCCGCGTGGAACGGCACGCTCGAGAAGAAGGGCTTCAAGCTCCAGGTCGAGTCCGTGAAAGGCCTGTCGCTCGTCTTCTCGAATGAGGACGGAACCAAGCGCAGGATCCCGGTGGCCGAAGCGGAGGGTGCCATTGCGTCGACTCAGCTCAGCCCCAACGTGCTGTTGCGCCCCGTCGTCGAAGCGTCGATCCTGCCGACGGTCGCCTACGTGGGAGGGCCCGGAGAGATCGCTTATTTCGCGCAGGTTCCCCCGATTGCCGCCGCGCTCGGCCTCGAGCGCCCGGTTGCCGTCCCGCGCTGGTCGACGACGATCGTGGAGCCCGCGATCGATCGCATCCTCGAGCGCTACGGTGTGACCATCGAGCAACTGAAGGACTTCGACCGCCTGCTGACGGACCAGGTCAAGGCACGGGCGCCGGAGGACGTGACCAGGCCTCTCGGTGATCTGGCCATCGAGATCGAACGCGCAACGGCGTCGCTGCTGGCAGCGTCGAAGAAGCGCGGGATCGACCGCAAGATCATCGAGGGCATGCGAGACCAGTTGGCACTGCGCATCATGCGAGGCGAGCGACGAATCACGGCCGCGCTCAAGCGGAACGAGGAGGAATTGCGACGCGACCTCGGCACCGCGCGGGCATCGGTGTACCCGGATGGGAATCGGCAGGAGCGCGCGCTCAGCTTCGTTCCGTTCCTCGCCCGGTACGACCAGCCACTCATCGATCGGATGCTGGAGGCCGCCGGCGCGCACGCCGATCGGCTCGTCGGCGCCGCCCGACCAGCCGCCGTCGGATGACCGTAGATCCCCGGCCCGGCGCGCCGCCTGCCGCCGCGGACGAGCCCACCGCCGCGGAACCAGGCCGCAAGAAGGGGCTGGCCGGGGCATTTTTCGTTTCGCTTGGCATCTTCGCGACGAAGATCTTCGGCGTCGTTCGTACCCGATTCATCGCGGTGTATCTCGGCGATACCGCGGCGGCAGACGCATTCAACGCGGCCGCGCGTATCCCGAACCTGCTCCAGAACCTTTTTGGAGAAGGGGCGCTATCGGCCTCGTTCATTCCCGTGTACTCGCGGTTGCGCGCCGAGGGCGATGAGGCGGAGGCCGGGCGAGTCGCTGGTGGCGTACTGCTGACGCTGATCCTGGTGGTTGCGATTCTCGTTGGCCTTGGCATGCTCTTCACGCCCCAGCTCCTTCCGATCCTCGCGGGTGGATTGGAGAGCGACGCGCGGGCGATGGCGATCGACTTCGTGCGCATCCTCTTCCCGGGCATTGGGTTGCTCGTGCTCGGCGCCTGGTGTCTCGGGGTGCTGAACAGCCATCGGCGGTTCTTCCTCTCGTATGCGGCGCCTGTGGCGTGGAGCGTCGTCCTGATCGCCGCCTTCGCCTATTACGGGCCGAAGCAGAGCGTCACCCAGTTGGCCCGGACAGGCACGTGGGCGTTCGTCGTCGGGGCGGTGGCGCAGGTTCTCGTGCAAGTACCGACGGTGATTTCGCTGGTGGGGCGACACATCCGCGTGTCGTTCCAATGGTCGAACCCCAACGTTCGCGCGGTGCTCCGCAACTTCGTCCCGGTCGGCATCAGCCGCGGGATCGTGCAGATCAGCAACTACGTAGACATCGCGATATCGTCGTATTTGCCGACGGGAACGTTGTCGCTGCTGACGTATGCGACGACGATTTCCTACGTCCCGGTCGCCATGTTCGGTATCGGGATTTCGGCGGCAGAGCTGCCGGAGATGTCGAGCGTGCTTGGCTCGGACGATGAGCGCGCGCGGCGGCTGCGGGAGCGGCTGAATGCCGGATTGCGGCACATCGCTTTCTTCGTGATCCCGTCCGCGGTCGCGATGGTGGCCGCCGGTGACTCAATGGCCGGCGCTGTGTTCGAGGGCAAGCGCTTCACCCACCAAAGCACGCTGTTCGTCTGGGGGATCCTGGCCGGCTCTGCGGTTGGGCTGCTCGCCAGCACGAGCGGCCGTCTCTATTCATCGACCTACTACGCGCTGCACGATACGAAAACGCCGCTCAGGTTCGCGATCGTTCGCGTGGCTCTGACCTCCGTATTGGGATACCTCTTCGCCGTGCCTGGCCCGCGGATGCTGGGCATCGATGCGCATTGGGGGGCCGCAGGCCTCACGATCTCGTTCGGAATCGCCGGGTGGTGCGAATTCATGCTGCTCAGGCGGGCGCTGGGAAAGCGCATCGGTGTGACGGGAGTTCCTCTTTCGCTGTCGATGCGCCTCTGGACATCCGCGGCGATTGCCGGGGCTGCCGCTTTCGGGGTGAAGCAGGTGCTCCCCATCGCCAACGTCAAAATCGCCGCAGTGATCGTCCTCGGCGCGTTCGGGATCGTCTACTTCGCGGCTACACTCGCGCTGAAGGTTCCCGAGGCAACGATCCTGCTCCGCCGCCTGAAAATCGCGCGCTGAGCCCTGCCGAATCGGCGCATCGCGCGCCGATAGATTTCAGTCATGCCGCAGTTCCCCGAAGCGCTCCTCGAGCGCATCAGCCATTTGCCGGAGTCGCCCGGCGTGTATTTGTGGCGCGATGACGAGGGAACGGTCCTGTACGTCGGCAAGGCCAAACGGCTGAGATCGCGTGTCAGGAGCTACGTCGCCGCGGACCATGTCGACTCGGTCAAGACCCGCGCGCTGATGCAGCAGGTGCAGTCGGTGGAGACGATCATCGTCCCCAACGAGGAGGCGGCCCTCATTCTCGAGGCCAACCTCATCAAGGAGCACCATCCGCGCTACAACATCGCGCTGCGCGACGACAAGTCGTATCCGTACATCAAGGTGACGGTGCAGGAGCCGTTTCCCCGCGTGTACGTCACGCGACACCTGGTGAACGACGGCGGGCGCTACTTCGGCCCATACACCGACGTCGCGGCCATGCGCCGCGCGCTGAATGTCGTGAAGCGCATCTTCACCGTGCGGTCGTGCAACTACGACATGCCCAAGGTGATGCCGGATCGCCCGTGCCTGGACTACCACATCGGCCGGTGCAAGGCGCCATGCATCCTCGCGCAGACCCAGGGCGAGTACGCGGCCATGATCGACGAGGTGCTGCTGTTCCTCGACGGCCGGACCGACGAAGTGATGCGACGCGTGCATGAGCGCATGGAGCTCGCGGTCGAATCGCTCGACTTCGAGCGCGCCGCGGAGTTCCGAGACGTCATCCGCCGACTCGAGCGCATGGAGGAGCCATCGCTCGTCGTCGAAGTGGAGGGAGGCGATCGCGACGTGATCGGCTATGCGCGCGACGGTGACGAGGCGGCGATCGCGCTTCTGCGGATCCGCGATGGCAAGCTGCTCGCGCGCGACCGGCAGTACATCGAGAACCTCGAGGAGGAATCCGACGCGGCCGTGCTGACCGCGTACCTGGTCGGTCCGTATCGCACGGGCCCTGAGCGCGCCCGGGACGTGCTCCTGCCGTTTGCCCCGGAGGACGACGAAGCGGTGAGCGCGGCGCTGGACAAGGAGCGGCTCCATGTGCCGCAGCGTGGCCCGCGCCGGGAAATCGTCGAGCTGGCGACGCAGAACGCCCGTCACCTGCTCGAGGACGCAAGGCTGGCCGGCGATGACGCGCCCGAGGAGCGCGCCGCGGATCCCGTCTACGAGCTGCAGCGTCAGCTCGGCTTGCAGAAGGTGCCACGGTCGCTGGTCTGCTTCGACATCTCGCACGCGCAGGGGACGGACACCGTGGCCTCGTGCGTCTGGTTCCAGAACGGCCGTCCGCTGCGCGCGGAGTATCGCAAGTTCAAGGTGAAGACCGTCGAGGGCGTCGACGACTTCGCCTCGATGCGCGAGATCGTGGGCCGTTACTTCAAGCGCCGCCTCGACGAGGCGAAGCCATTGCCCGACCTCGTGGTCATCGACGGCGGCAAAGGCCAGCTCAGCTCAGCGCAGGTCGTGCTGGAAGAGCTCGGGCTCGGCGCGATGCAGCTGATCAGTCTCGCCAAGCGTGAAGAGGAGATCTTCCTGCCGGGGCGCGCCGACTCGATCCTCCTCAAGCGGCGGTCGCCCGCGCTCCGCATGCTGCAACAGGCGCGCGACGAGGCGCACCGGTTCGCCATCACCTTCCAGCGGGCGCGGCGCTCGGCGCGCACGATCACCTCGGAGCTGCTGCGAATCCCGGGAGTCGGGGAACGGCGCCGGCGCGAGCTGCTGCACGCATTCGGCAGCCTGCAGGGCGTCAAGGATGCATCACTCGAGCAGATCGCCGCGCTTCCCGGCTTCAGCACGAAGACGGCGCAGAAGGTCGTCGATGCGCTTCGGTCGCCAGTGGAGAGTGGAGAGGGAAGAGTGGAGAGTGAAAATGAGGCTAGTTTTCAGAATGACGACTCTCCGCTCTCCACTCCGCACTCTCCACTGAAGTGAGCACCTGGCACCTCGAATGTTCCGCCTGCTCGCACCAGGCAGCAGGCTTGTCGCTGGCGACGGTTTGTCCCGAATGTGGTCAGCCATATCTGGTTCGCTACGACTCGCCATGGCCCGACCGCTCGGCGATTCGCGATCGCTGGGACATGTGGCGCTACGCGGCGGTGCTTCCGCTGCTCGACAGCGAAGAGCCGGCGACGCTGGGCGAAGGCGGCACCCCGCTCATGCCGACGCCGACGCTCGCGAAGGCGATCGGCGTGAGCACGCTCTGGATCAAGGACGAAGGGCTGAATCCGACCGCGTCGTTCAAGGCGCGGGGAATGAGCGCTGCGGTCACGCGAGCAAAGGCGCTTGGAGTTGCCGGGCTCGTCGCGCCGACCGCCGGAAATGCGGGAGCAGCGCTCGCCGCGTATGGCGCAGCGGCCGGAATCCCGGTGCGCATCTATGCGCCGGAGACAACGCCCACGCCCATCCTCGAGACGATCCGGACGCTGGGCGCCGACCTCCATCTCGTGAAGGGACACATCGGCGACGCCGGCAAGCAGGCCCGCGCCTTCGCGGCAGAATCGGGCTACTTCGACGTCTCCACGCTGCGTGAGCCGTACCGTATCGAGGGCAAGAAGACCATGGGCCTCGAGCTGGCCGAGCAGCTCGGATGGCGCCTCCCCACGCACATCATTTACCCGACGGGTGGCGGCACAGGGCTCATCGGCATGTGGAAGGTCTTCCGCGAGATGATCGACGGCGGCTGGCTTCCGAAGAAAACGAAGCTCCCGAAGATGGTGGTGGCGCAGGCGCAAGGCTGCGCGCCGATCGTGCGCGCGCACAAGGCCGGTCTCGACAAGGCGACGCCGTGGGAGAACCCGGAGACGCATGCGAGCGGTCTGCGGGTACCGGGGCCACTCGGCGATCGGCTCATCCTCAAGGCCGTCAAGGAAAGTGGCGGTGACGCGCACGCCGTGAGCGAAGAGGCCATTCGCGAGGCGACGAAGCGTGTCGCTCGAATGACCGGCATCGACGCCGCCCCTGAGGGTGGAGCGGCCCTTGCCGTCACCGAGCAGCTCGTCGCCAGCGGCGTGATTCCGCGCGACGCCGAAGTCGTCATCTACAACACCGGCAGCGGAGCTTCGTACCGCTTCTAGCATGCGCGCGGCGATTCTCGATCCATTCAGCGGCATCGCCGGCGACATGACGCTCGGCGCGCTCGTGGCAGTCGGACTCGATGCGCAGTTCATCATCGGTCTGCCGGCGCGCCTCGGCCTCGAAGGCGTCACCGCGACTGTGAAGCCGGTGATGCGCGCCGGGATCGCCTGCACGAAAGTCGACTTCGAGATTCCGCCCCAGCCTCACGGGCGCCACCTCAAACACCTGCGCGCGATTCTCGAGAAGTCGGATGCGCCGCCGGCGGTGAAGCAGCGCGCCGACGCCATTTTCGTCGCGCTGACCCAGGCGGAGGCCGACATCCACGGAACGACGCTCGAGAAGGTCCATCTCCACGAGGTCGGAGCCGTCGATTCGATTCTCGACGTGATCGGCTCCGTATGGGGCTTCCATCTGCTCGAGGTCGACCGGGTCTACTCGGGACCGCTCGTGGTCGGAGACGGGACGGTCGTCGCGGCGCATGGCGAAATGCCGGTGCCGGCCCCGGCCACGCTCAAGCTGCTCGAGGGAATCGCGGTGAAGCCCGGCCCCGCCGGGTCGGGTGAGCTCGTGACGCCGACGGGCGCGGCGCTCGTCCGCGAGCTGTCCGAAGGACCGCCGCCTCAGTTGTTTCGGCCGATTCGCTCGGGGTATGGCGCTGGGACGAAGGACTTTCCGAGGCGCGCGAACGCCCTGCGCATCACGTTGGCGGAAGTCGACGCCGTTGCTGCGGCCGAAACGTTGGTCGAGCTGGTCGCCGACATCGACGACATGGCGGCCGAGTACGTCGCCGCGGCAGCGGATGCCGTGCGGGAGGCCGGCGCCCTCGACGTCGTCGTGACGCCAACCGTGATGAAACGGGGCCGACCCGGTCTTCGCATCGAGGCGCTGGTGAACCCGGAGGATGCCGCGGTTGTCGAAAGGGTGCTCTTTCGGGAAACCACCACCATTGGCGTACGCCGCCGCTCCGTGGAGCGGGTGGCCTTGCCGCGATCCACCGTGTCCGTCGACGTCCACGGGCACAGCGTTTCGGTAAAGGTGGCCGTTCTCCCGGACGGGACGAAGCGAGCCAAGCCGGAGTTTGTGGACGTACAGCGCGTTTCACTGGCGACAGGACGGCCTCTACAAGATATTTTCAGGCTGGCCTTAACCGGCGCGGAACGCGCTTGACTGGCCAGGGGTACCCCAAAGCATACCGGCCCCACCCATCGTGAAGTCATTCAGGAGATTACTGATGCCCAAGTTCGGAAAGGTCGCGGTTCTGCCCGCGCTCGTCGCGGCGATCATGGCGACCGGCGTCCAGACCGCGGCAGCCCAAGGTGCGCAGAAGGAATGCGAGATCGACGAGAACAGCGGCGGTCTTGGCATGCCCGTGTTCGCCCTCATGGCGGCCCAGCAGCAGGGAATCGCGCAGGCGGAGCAGTCGAAGAAGCTGGCCGAGGCTGTCGGCCGCATGTTCCCCGGCGACCCAAAGCGCGAGGAGGCGGATAACGCTCGCAACCCTGCCGGACGCGCTTACGTGCTCGGCAAGATCTACATGACGTACCTGTCCCAGCCCGACATGCCGGTCGTCACGACCCGCGGACGGCTTGGGTTCAAGACCAACCCGACGGGAGCGGCTGACCTGTCGGTCGGCATCGACTCGGCGTTCAAGGTCGTCGAAGAGAAGATGCCGCAGTGCGCGGCGCTGATGTCGCAGTGGCGTCAGCAGGGCGGCTGGGTCAAGCTCGTGCAGCAGGCGATGGACCTCGCCAACCAGAACAAGATCGATTCCGCGGAAGCCACGGCGCACCAGGCGCTCCGCATCTCGCCGACGGCCCCGTACTCGCGCCTCGTGCTCGGCAACGTTGCCGCGCAGCGCATGAAGAACATGGAGGCGATCGAGCATTACAAGGCGGCGCTGGCCGAGGCCGAGAAGGACACGATCTTCGCCGACGTGCGCCGCACGATCCTCTACACGCTCGGCACCTTCGCCAACGATGCCGGCCAGATCGACACGGTTGCCGCGAACAAGAAGGCGTACTTCAACGAAGCCCTCGAGGCTTTCAACGCGCTTTCGAAGGATCCGGGCAAGCAGTACGCCGAGGTCGCCGCGCAGGGCCGCACGTCGGTACTTCGCTCGATGGGCGACACCGCCGCGATCAAGGCTGCCTGCCAGCCGACGGTCGCCAATCCGTCGAGCGCCAGGTTCATGGACCTCATCCAGTGTGGCGTGACGCTCGCCGAGGTCAATGACAACGTGAACTCGACGAAGCTGTTCGAGGCCGCGGCGGCACAGAACCCGAATCACCGCGACGCGCTCTACAACCTTGCGCGCCAGCAGATGGTGACGAACGACTACGAGAAGGCGATCGCGACCACCGACAAGCTCGTGGCGATCGATCCGTCGAACCCGGACAACCTCAAGCTCTACGTCTTCGCCTACGGCAGCATCCGCAAGCAGTACCTCGCCAGGGCCGACTCGATCGGCAAGGCGACGAACGCGCTGCCCCGCACGCAGGCCAACCAGGCCAAGCGCACCCAGATGACCAACGAGGCGATCAAGCTCGACTCGCTGCAGCGCGACGCGGTCGCGAAGCAGGTGAACTGGAACAACAAGGCGGACTCAATGCAGGTGCAGGTCCTGTTCGCCGAGTTCACGCCGGCCGCGGAGAAGGCGACCCTGGGTGGCGAGATCCGCAACCGCAGCACCACCGAGAAGAGCTACACCCTCAACGTCGAGTTCCTCGACAAGTCGGGCGCCGTGGTCGGCACCGGCTCGGCGACGGTCGACAAGGTGGCGCCCAAGAGCTCTGGCCGCTTCAGCATCACCACGGCGGCGCCGGGCATCGTGGCCTTCCGATACAAGCCCATCGGATAACGCCGGGTAGCTGTGAAATGAAAACGCCCGCCAAATGGCGGGCGTTTTCGTTTCTACACGCAAAAGTAAGTGTTTTCTTGTCTTAGGAGCCTGGGGTTCCTAAATTGCTTGAGCTATGGTCCGCGTTTCACGAGTCCTCGAAGGCAGCGTCGCCGAAGAATTGGGAATAGTCCCCGGCACTGAGCTGCTGACCGTGAATGGGCGCGAGCTCGCCGATTTCCTGGACTGGGAGTTCCTCTCGGCCGACGAAGAGCTGGTGATCGAGGCAAAGCTCCCTTCGGCAGAGGAGATCGTGTACGAGATCGAGCGCCCCGAGGGCGAAGCCCTTGGCGTCGAGCTCGAGCCGCCGACCGTCCGTCGCTGCGCGAACCGGTGCGAGTTCTGCTTCATCGAAGGGCTCCCCAAGGGCCTGCGGAAGAACCTGTACGTCCGGGACGACGATTACCGGCTGTCGTTCGCCTACGGCAACTTCGCAACGCTCTCCAACCTCAAGGAGCGCGATTTCCAGCGCATCCTCGAGTATCGCCTGTCGCCGCTCTACATCTCGGTTCATGCGACGCCGTGGGAAGCGCGCAAGGTCCTGCTCAACAACCCGCGCGTGCCGAACATCGTCGAGCAGCTGACGCGACTCGCCGAAGGCGGCATCCAGTTCCACGGTCAGATGGTGATCGTGCCTGGCCTCAATGACGGCGCGGTCCTGGAGCAGTCGCTCGCCGATCTCTGGAACCTCGGCGAGGCGGTGCTGTCCGTCGCGCTGGTGCCCGTCGGCCTGACGCAGTTCTCGCATCTCTACACGGGCAAGCCGATGAGTCGGGAGAACGCTCGCGCCATCCTCGACGCCACGGAGCGCTGGGCCACGCGGGCGCTGGCCGAGCGCGGGCAACGCTGGGTGTTCGGCTCCGACGAGCTGTACCTGCTTGCCGGCGAGCCGCTGCCGCAGGCCGAGTTCTATGGCGATTTCGATCAGGTGGAGAATGGCGTGGGAGCCGTCTCGTTGCTCCGCCGCCGCGTGGATCAGGGGCTCGACGGCCTTCCGCGCCTCGATGGCAAGAGAATCGGCGTCGTAACCGGACTGTCGATGGGGGCATTGATGCCCCCCCTCCTCGAGAAGCTGGCAGGGAAGACCGGCGCGACGTTCGAGCTGATTCCCACGATGAACTCGATGTTCGGCCCGACGACGACGTGCGCGGGCCTGCTTGTGGGCGCCGACATCCGTCGCGCGCTCGCCGAACGGAACGACCTCGATTTCGCGCTGATCCCGGCCGAAACGATGAACGACAACCGCATTTTTCTTGATGACGACAGCTTCGCTGCTGTCGCCGCCGCGCTGCCGATCCCCGTCTACGCGTCCTACGATTTCATCGACGTCCTTTCTCCCGAGGGAGTGGCCGTCCAAGAGGCCGCGTGAGCACTCCCGTCGTCGCCATCATCGGTCGCCCCAACGTGGGCAAGTCCGAGCTGTTCAACCGAATCATCGGTGAACACACCGCCATCGTCTCGGACGAGGCGGGCACCACTCGCGATCGCAATTTCGCCCGGGCCGAGTGGGCGGGGCGGCACTTCTGGCTCGTCGACACCGGCGGACTGAACGACGACCCGTCTGCCCCGATGGACGTCGAGATCCGGAAGCAGGTCGACGCGGCGATGGGCGAGGCGGACCTCCTGCTGTTCGTCGTCGACACCAAGGCCGGTATCCATCCGGTGGACCATCACGTCGCCTCTCTGCTGCGCTCGTCGGGCAAGCCGTGGCTGCTGGTGGCCAACAAGGTGGACGACCCGAAGGACCCGGCGTTCTACGAGTTCTTCAACATGGGCATCGGCGATCCGTTCCCGGTGTCGGCCATCAACGGCAAGGGTTCCGGCGACCTGCTCGACAAGGTGATCGAGCTCATGCCCGAAGGCGCGGCGGAGAATGAAGAGGCCATTCGGGTCGCTGTCATCGGCAAGCCGAACGTCGGCAAATCGTCGTTCGTGAATCGGCTCCTCGGCGAGGACCGCCTGGTCGTTTCGGATATCCCGGGCACGACGCGCGACTCGATCGACACGCCGATGAAGTATCACGGGACGAACCTGATCTTCATCGACACCGCTGGCCTTCGCCGGCAGGCGCGACTCGAGGACGGGATCGAGTTCTATTCGTCGTTGCGCACCCGGAAGGCCATCGAGCGCTCCGACATCTGCATTCTCATGGTCGACGCCACCGAAGGCGAGATCCAGAATCAGGATCTGAAGATCGCGGCGCTGGCGTGGGAGAGCGGTCGGGCGCTGATCATGGTCGTGAACAAGTGGGACATCGCCGAAAAGGATGACAAGGCCGCGGCGAAGTACGAGAAGGCTGCGGTCGAGAAAGCGCCGTACCTCGGCTTCGTCCCATTCCTTTTCACGTCCGCGAAAACCGGCCAGCGCGTGACGAAGGCGCTGGACATCATCCTCAAGGTGAACGAGGAGCGGCATCGCAGAGTGCCGACCTCGCAGATCAACGAGCGGCTCGCCGAGCTGATCGCGCGCCGTCAGCCGCCGCAGGCGGCGGGTCGCGACGTGCGGCTGAACTACGCCACGCAGGTCGAAACGGCTCCCCCTTCGATCGCCGTGTTCGGCAACGCGCCGGACCTGGTCGCCGAGCACTACATCCGGTTCCTCCACAATGGCTTCCGGGAGAAGTACCCGTTCGATGGCAATCCGCTGCGCATCCTGATGCGCCGCAAGAGCTGAGATGTCGCTCGTCCTTGCGCTGATCGCGGCGTACGCGCTCGGGTCGATCCCGGCGGCGTATCTCGCCGGGAAGTGGAAGGGCATCGATCTTCGAAAGCACGGCTCCGGCAACCTCGGCGCGACGAACGTATTCCGCGTGCTGGGGCCGCGCATCGGTGGCGCCGTGTTCGCGTTCGACATGCTCAAGGGCGCGATCCCCGTGCTCTTCTTCTGGCGGTACGTCGACCCATCGATGATGTCCTCGACGATCGTGCAGATCCTGTGCGGCGTCGCGGCGATCGCCGGTCACGTGCGGCCGCTCTGGCTGGGCTTCGGCAAGGGCGGAAAGGGCGTCGCGACCGCCGGCGGCGTGTTCCTCGCCCTCGCGCCGGTCGAGACGGGGCTCGCGCTCGCCGCCTTCGCCCTGACGCTGCTGGCGAGCGGCTATGTGTCGCTTGGCTCCATGATCGCGGCGGCGCTGCTTCCGGTGCTGCTGTTCATCCGCGACGGCGTGTCGCCGCTCTTCATCGTCTGCGTGGGCATCGCGATGTTCGTGTTCTGGACGCACCGCGCGAACATCGAGCGGCTTCGGCAGGGAACCGAGAATCGGTTCGGCAAGAAGGAAGGGAAGCGGACTCCGGTCGTCCTGATCGCCGTCGGCGTCGCCTCGGTCGTGGCGCTGTACACCGTCATGAGGCCACGCTGATGCGATGCGCCGTCGTGGGCGGAGGTGCCTGGGGAACGGCGCTGGCGCACGTGCTGGGATCGAACGGGCATGAAGTGACGCTCTGGGCGCGCGAGCCGGAGGTGGTCGTGGCGGTAAACCAGCGCCATGAGAACACGGTATTCCTCGCCGGCGCCGCGCTTTCAAAGGCGGTGAGAGCGAGCAGCGACATTGCCGCGACGCTCGATGGCGCGACGGTCGTCGTGTACGCCGCTCCTTCGGCCCACCTCCGGGAGATCGCGCACCGAGCCGGCGCTCACCTCGGACAGGAAGCCATTATCGCGGTGGCGACGAAGGGCATCGAGGAAGGGACGCTGGCACTCATGACGGACGTCGTCGCGAGCGAGCACGCGGGGCGTCCAGTCGTCGCCGTCTCGGGCCCAAGCTTCGCGGCCGAAGTCGTCGCGAACCAGCCGACGGCGATCGTCGCGGCGTCCCATCAGGCGTCGGCCGCGAAAACCGTCCAGCAGGCATTGAGCAACGCGAGCTTCCGCGTATACACGCAGCATGACGTCGTTGGCGTCGAGCTGGGTGGGGCACTCAAGAACGTCATGGCGGTGGCCACCGGAATCGCCGAGGGCGTCGGCCTCGGGCACAACGCCCGCGCCGCCGTGATCACCCGCGGGCTCGCCGAGATGACGCGGCTTGGCGTTGCCGCCGGCGCCACCGCTTCAACGTTCGCCGGTCTTGCCGGGCTGGGCGACCTGGTCCTCACGTGCACGGGCTCGCTCAGCCGCAACCGCGCCGTCGGCGAGGCGATCGGCCGCGGCGCGACGCTCGCGCAGGCGCTCGAGGGCAAGCAGACCGTGGCCGAGGGCGTCGTCACCGCGAAGAGCGCCGGCCAGCTCGCGGCGAAGTACGACGTCGAGATGCCGATCGTCGAGATGGTGAACCGCATTCTTTTCGAAGGACAGACCGCTCGCCGCGCCGTCGCCGAGATGATGACGCGGGAACTTCGACCGGAGCAAGACGCGTGACCCAAGCCGATCCAGTCCAGGAGTACTTCTCCATTGGCGAGGTCTGCGACCTCACCGGACTACGCCCCCATGTGCTTCGGTACTGGGAGAGCCAGTTCCGCTTCCTCAGTCCCACCAAGAACCGGTCGGGCAATCGCGTCTATCAGCGACGCGAAGTGGACCTGATCATGCTGGTGAAGCACCTGCTGTACACCGAGAAGTACACGATCGAGGGGGCGCGCCAGAAAGTGGACGAGCACAAGAAGTCGCAGGACCTGAAGCACGCCGCCCGCGGCGCGCTCAACGTGGAAGCGCTCGAGGCCCTCGAGGGCGAGCTGCGCGACCTGATCGAAGTCCTCGACGACGAAGCCGCGAGCTAGATGAAGTTCCTGGCGACCAACGACGACGGCATCCTCGCGCACGGGCTCGAATGCCTCATTGCGGCGGCCGAGCCGCTGGGCGAGGTGACCGTGGTGGCGCCGGACCGCGAGCAGAGCGCGACGAGCCATTCGCTCACGCTGCATCATCCCTTGCGGCCGGTGAAGCGCGGGGAAGGCCGCTGGCAGGTGGACGGCACACCGACGGACTGCGTCATGCTGGCCCTCGAGGCGCTCATGCCCGACAAGCCCGACTGGGTGCTGAGCGGCATCAACCACGGCCAGAACATGGGCGAAGACGTGCTGTACAGCGGCACCGTCGCCGCCGCGATGGAAGGACTCAGCCTTGGCGTCCCCGCGATCGCGGTGTCCTTTGCCGGGGGTGACTTGCGCGCCGACTTGACCCGGCTGCGCGAGCAGGTCTCGACGCTGACGCAGGTGCTGCAGCACATCGTTGGGCTGCCGAGCTTTCCGGCGAACACTCTGCTCAACATCAACCTGCCGCCGGTTGCCGGCGGAAAGGTGAAGGGCATTCGCCTCACCAGGCTTGGCCGGCGGGTGTACTCGCAATCCGTCACGCCGCTCAAGGACCCCTGGGGGCGCCAGATCTTCTGGATCGGTGGTGGCGACATTTCCTGGACGGGCGAGGACGACTCCGACTTTCGGGCCATCCAGGAGGGTTTTGTATCGATCACCCCGCTGCACCTGGACCTCACGCATCACTCGCTGCTGCAGGACGCGCGCACATGGTGGAAAGAGCTGTAGAGCCGGAGTTCCGGGGCGCGCGGCTGCGCCTCGTCGAAGACATTCGCGCCAAGGGCATCCGCGATCTCGCGGTCCTGCGGGCGTTCGAGAAGGTGCCGCGCCACCAGTTCGTGCCGACGGGGATCCGCCATCGCGCCTACGAAGACACCCCGCTGCCCATCGGAAACGGCCAGACGATCTCGCAGCCCTTCATTCACGCCCATTATCTCGAGCTGCTGGGGCTGAAGGGAACCGAAAAGGTTCTCGAGGTCGGGACGGGGACCGGCTATCAGACGGCGCTTCTCGCGAACCTGGTTCCCCAGGTGTTCTCGATCGAGCGGATTGCGGCGTTGAGCACGCAGGCGAAGGCGAACCTCGAGAAGCTCGGGATCAACAACGTCTCGCTCTGCGTCGGCGACGGCACGCTCGGCTGGACGGCCTACGCGCCGTTCGACGCGATTCTCGTCAGCGCGGGATCCCCGTCGGTGCCGAAGCCGCTGCTCGATCAGCTGGCGGAAGGGGGGCGCCTGCTCGTGCCGGAAGGCGACCTCGAAACACAGCATCTCATGGTCTACACGCGCCGCGGGGGACGGATCGACCGGCGCGAGGTCGCTCCCGTGCGCTTCGTGCCGCTCATCGGCAGCCATGGCTGGGAGGAAGGGGACCGAAAGTCCGAGTGATGCGACGGCGAGTCATCGTCCGCGGGCGGGTGCAGGGCGTCGGTTTTCGCTGGTTCGTGCGCGAGCACGCGCGAACCCTGCGACTCGCGGGCTGGGTGAAGAATCTCCCTGACGGCATGGTGGAGCTCGAGGTCGAGGGCGCGGCCGAAAAAGTGACCGAGCTGCTGGCTCACGTGGCCGAAGGTCCAGACGGCGCGGTGGTGGCGGGGCTCGATGAGGTCCAGATTACCGACGCGAAGTCGCCGCTGCCCGAGACCTTCACGATCGAACGCTGACCATGGCGAATCTGGAACAGGAGATCCGCGCCGCCATCCGCGACGTGCCGGACTTTCCCAAGCCGGGCATCATGTTCAAGGACATCACGCCGCTGCTCGCGAACCCGAAGCTGTTCGCGCGTACGACCGAGGCGATGGCGGAGCCGTATCGAAAGGCGGGTATCACGCACGTCGTCGCCATCGAGAGCCGGGGCTTTCTGCTCGGCGCGCCCGTCGCGCAACACCTCGGCGCCGGCCTGATTCCGGTGCGGAAGCCGGGGAAGCTGCCCTCGAAAACGGCTTCGGTCGAGTACGCGCTTGAATACGGGACCGACAAGCTCGAGATCCACGCTGACGCGTGCGATCACAGGGCGCGCGTCCTCATCGTCGACGATGTGCTCGCGACCGGCGGCACCGCCAAGGCAACGAAAGACCTCGTGAGTGGCACCGGCGCCACCGTCGAAGGCTTTTCATTCCTGATGACGCTCGGGTTCCTCAACGGCGTCGATCGACTGGCAGGCACGACGGTGCGGCAGGTGATTGTGTACTGAACTCCTGTGAGCGCGCGCACATACCCGACTGGAACTTCCGGGGGCGAGGGGGTATCGTGTCCGCATGCGGAGCAGACTGATCCTCCTCACCCTCGTCCTGGCCACCGGATGCTCGATGGGCATGGGTGTTCGTCGCAAGCCGGGAAGTAACGTCGCGCTACCTGCGGCCAGAAACGGGCTTGTCGACGCAGTCCTTGGCTCGGCCGCCTGTGCCTTGAGGCAGAAAGGCGATTCCGCGGCGCTCGCGCGCGGGAACCCGCAGGTGAGGGACTCGATCGCCTCGACGTGCGGCGTCCGACTCACTGGTCCCGGGCGCTCCAAGGGCTAGTTTTCAGGGCTGTCGGAAACCAAGCCCCTGTAGCTCAGATGGATAGAGCAGCGGTTTCCTAAACCGTTGGTCGCGTGTTCGACTCACGCCAGGGGTACCTACTGGATGAGGACCGTGCCCAAGCCCCTCATGGACAAGACGCAAGAAAGCCGATGACGAACCCGCAGTTGAACGACCTCGAAGACGAGCTGGACATCCTGGACTGGATCCGCGCGAACTCGCGCTGGGTCGGCATCGGCGCGGCCATCGTCGTCGTCGTGGCCGGAGGGCTCTGGGTCTACACCCAGTCCAAGATCAAGAAGGAGCAGAACGCCGCCCAGGCGCTCTTCATGGCGAAGCAGTCCATGCAGGCCGGTAACCTGGTGCTGGCCCAGTCGGACCTGACCAAGCTGATCAACCGGTACTCGGGCACGTCGGCGGGCTCGGAAGGGGCGATGATCCTGGCCGCGATCGACTACGACCAGTCCAAGTATCAGGAAGGCATCGCGGTCCTGGAGAAGGCTGCCAGTGGCGCTCCCAAGCCGATGGAAGTCCAGCTTCGGACCCTGATTGGCGACGGGTACATGTCACTCAAGAACGCGCCGTCAGCGGCCCAGGAGTACGAGAAGGCGGCCAGCATCTCGACCGGGGTCCTCGAGAAGGCCAACCAGCGGGCCCGGGCGGCCAGGGCATATGCGGTGGGTGGCGACACGGCCAAGGCGCGGCAGATCTGGTCGGAGCTCGCCGAGGATCAGACCAATCCTTCGGTTGCGGCCGAAGCGAAGGTTCGGCTGGGAGAGCTGACCGCGAAGCCTGCGAAGGCGAGTTAAAGTAGTTTGTGAAGTCCGGACGCCGGCCAAATGGCCGGCGTTTTGTTTGGCGCAACTGCCGGACGCGGCAGTGGTGGCGCCCAACGGTCGTACGACTGTCTCCTTTAAACAACCATACGAATGCTTAATATAGAGATATTCGTATAAGAGACATTATGTAAACTAACTCCGTGGGAAACTGTGGAGAACTTCTCCCCACGTGGATTTCAGGTCTCTGCAAACCGCCCGTCGAAGACGATCTCGGCGTCTCCGGACAGGCTTGGCAGCCACCCAGATCCGGTCTTTTCCAGCCGGACCTGAAGCGTCCGACCGGACTTGGTCTTGAGCCGGATCGGGCCCTTTGCCCCCGTCCAGGCTGCGATCAGGATGGCCGAGCCGATCGCGCCGGTCCCACAGGCCAAGGTCTCCCCCTCCACACCGCGCTCGTAGGTCCGCATCGACCAGTCGGCTCCGGACCCGGCGACGAAGTTCACGTTGGCCCCGTCCCTCAAGGTCTCGTGGAACCGGAGCGGCCTGCCGCGGCCCAGAACGTCCACTTGGCTGAGGTCCGGGACCTGGATGACGAGATGCGGGATCCCGGGCCTGACGAATCCCATCCGGGTTTCCGCGCCCGCCAGCGGAATGCCCGCCTCGGGCTTCACCTCCGTGACCTCGGCCAGGTCGATCTCGGCCCGGCCGGAATCGAGGATTCGGGCCCTGATGATACCGGCGCCGGTTTCGATTGTCAGCGCCTCAGGGTTCGCCGCCCCGATGCGCACCGCAAGGCGCGTCGTGCACAGCGTTGCGTTGCCGCAGAGATCAGCGAGCGAGCCGTCGGAATTCAGGTACGTGAGCTTCACGTCCGCCTTCTTCGATTCCTCGAGAAAGACGATGCCGTCGGCGCCGATGCCAGTCGCTCGCGCGCACAACCTCCCGATGACCTTCGGATCGGCGAGCTCGCCGGGCGGCTTTTTGCGGGCGTCGACCATCACGAAGTCGTTGCCCGACCCGCTCATTTTCACGAATTCGCGGCCTGCGTAGGACGTCATCCGAGCTGCCCGAACATGGACATCAGGCGCAGCCGCGGAACCATCCAGACGGCTTCCCAGACGATGTTCTTCGACATCTTGCTCGCGCCCTCGGTCCGGTCGACGAATACGATCGGGATCTCGACGATCTTGAACCCCTTCTTCCAGGCTCGGAAGCTCATCTCGATCTGGAATGCATAACCGTTTGATTTTACGGCATTTAGATCGACAGCTTCAAGTACTTTCCTACGAAAGCACTTGAACCCCCCGGTGGCATCCCACACCGGCAGGCCGGTCACGAGCCTGGCGTAGACGTTCGCGTAGAAGCTCAGGAGCAACCTGGAGATCGGCCAGTTCACGATCGTCACCTTGCCCTCCCGATATCGGGAGCCGAGGACGATGTCGGCGCCCTCGATCGCGCGGAGGAATTGGGTCAGGTGCCCGGGATCGTGGGAGAAATCGGCGTCCATCTCCATGATCAGGTCGTACTCGCGCTCGATCCCGATCTTGAAGCCGGCAAGGTAGGCCGTGCCGAGCCCCATCTTTCCGGGACGGCGATGGATGTGCAACCGCCCCGGATGGCGGGCCATCATCCGCTCCACGATTTCGGCCGTCCCGTCGGGAGAGCCGTCGTCGACGATGAGCATCTCGATGCGACGGTCCTGCGCGAGGACCGTGTCGATCATGCGGGCGATGTTCTCCCGCTCGTTGTACGTCGGCACGATGACGAGCACCCGCGCGTTATCGAGCGAGGCGTCCGGGGTTTGGGCGGTCGAATTCCCTTGCATGCCGGTTCTGGTCAGGCGGCCGCGACGGCTGGCTCATCCCGGCGACGGTCCGCAACGAGCGCGACAATAAGCAGGACTGCGGCCACTGCGACGGCGATCAGCGTGATCAACTTGCCCTTTGGATAGCCGGGGTCCGCAAAGGAAAGCTCGACATGCTGCGTTCCCGGCTGCAGCGCGACGCCGATCAGGTTGTAATTCACCCGCGAGACCGGAAGCGCGGCCGAACCGGCGGTCGCCGTCCAGCCGGGATAGTAGTTCTCGGAAAGAACGAGAATCGCGCCCGAAAGCGCCGGCGCGGCGAGATCGATCGAGACCTTGCCGGGCTCGTACGACTTCACCGTCGCGGCATTCGTGGAGGCCACCAGTCCTGTCGCGGCACCGGTCTCGAACGTGGAGCCGGTGTCGACGATCGCCGCCATGCGCGGATCGAAGCGCGGATCGAGCACCGTGGGCAGCACCTGATCCGGATCGGCCTTCACCGCTCGCGTCGCCACCCAGGCGTATGGATTCGGGGCCCCCATCCGATACGCGAAGATCATCGACCCGTTCACGTTCCTCACGGGACCGGCGAGCTTCGTGAACGGCGGGAGCGCCATCTGGGCGCTCGCCTGCGTCATCGCCTGCGGATCGAGGTCGGTGTAGAGATACCGCACGTTCTCATGGCGCCAGAAGTTGGGATTCATCCCGATGCGCGCCGAGTCGAGCTGCATCATCCGACGATAGATCCCTAGCTCGTTGCCCTGCTCACCCTCAGGGGTGCGCAGAAGCTCGTTCATGAGTGCGTTCTTCCGGAAATAGGTGTCCATCGGATCCATTCCGCGGCCGGTGCCCAGGAGCATAGTCCGCCCCGGACCGGTGCGCGTGATGTCGGCCTTGATCGAGTCGATGGCCGGATCACTTCCAAAGATCTGCGATGCCGGCGGCATGTACTGCCAGTACTGCCGTTCGATCGTCCACAGGTCGGCGAACAGGAGAGCCGCCAGCCCCCACCCCGCGACTCTGAGCGTCAGCTTGTCCCGGTACCAGGCCCACACCACGCCGGCGGCGAGCGCGACGAACACGAACGATCGCCACGCCCCGAGAATCGCGTTCGTGGAGTTGGCGTCGGCCCTCGGCTCGAAGAGCTGAGTGATGTATTCCGGCGGATAGCTCATGCGGATGAACCCCATCGCCAGGCTCACCAGCATGCTGTATCCGCCCACCGTCATGAACAGCGCGAAGGCCGCGGCGGCGATGCCCCAGGCGGGCGCGTACTTCGCCGCGACCTGACGCCGCAGGACCCGCTCCGCCCCGATGGCGGCGAGAATCGCCACGGAGAACGCCGTGACGTAAATCATCATGCTCGGGGCGCGCAGGTACTTGGTGTACGGCACGAGCATGATGACGTGATACAGCGGCGTGTGGCCACCCCACGCCCAGATCAGCGAGACGATTCCGGCGCCCACCCAGAATCGCTTGAATGACTTGTGAAGTCCGGCCCCGAAGGCCGCCCCCATCAGCACCAGGACGACGGCGCCGAAATAGTCGCTGTGAAAATGAATCCGGTTCTGCCCCCAGTAATTGTCGAGGATTCCGGAGAACTGCGGTACGTAGGCGTTGAGCGTCTCTTCGATCGGAAACGAGAAGCTCGTCGCGTCTTCCCACGTGTGTCCCCCCGATCGCGGTGACCAGGGCGTGTACTTGATCACCGGCAGGTATTGGATTGCCGCGATCATGAGCCCGAGGACGACGGCGCCTCCAGCGAGGCCGATACGTCGGAGCGCGACCGGTGTCGGTAGTTGCCCGGCTCCGTCGTGTGTGCTGAACGCGACGTACAACGCGAAGCATCCCGACACGAGCAACAGGTACTGGAGCAGCTGTGGGTGCGGCGACAACAACGCAAGTCCCACCACGAATGCGAAGGCGGGCCAGGCATAATGGCGGCCGTCGCGAATGCCGCGCGTGAGAAACAGCAAGCCGAGCGGAAGCAGGCTGCTCACGAACAGCTTGCCGTCGTGGCCGGGTGACGCGTAGCCCGCAATCGACCCCGACATCATGTACGCCAGCCCGCCGATCAGCGCGGCGAGGAACGGCAGACGCCACGCGCGCAGGAACAGGTAGGTGAACAGGCCGGCCAGAAAGAGATGGATCGGGAATTCGAGCGTGATCCCCTCGGCCGTACCGACCATGAGGCGCAGCAGGAACGTGGGGTAGAAGATGTCGCCGTGCATCGCGCCGATGTACGGCAACCCGCCCTGCAGGTATGGATTCCACTGCGGAATCCCCTGACCGGCCTTGAACGAGACTTCCGCGAAATGCCTGAAGGCGTAGCCGAGCGTGTAGGCGTCGCTCCGGAAGTTGAAGAGCGTCTTGCCGAGCAGCGTCGGCCAGGCGAGGGACAGCGTCGCCAGCGCGAAGACGAGGGACGCCCAGAGCGTCGGGCGTCCGGGCTCGTAGTCGTCGAACGCGGTCTCCTGCTTAGCCGGCGGCGGGGTCTTTTTCATTCGGTGGTCGTCGGTAAGCGAGGAAGATTAACGCCGGAACGATCATGATGATGAGCTGCCACAGCCTCGAGACGAGACTGACCGCGACCGCCTGCTCGGGCCTTGCCATGTTCGCCGCAAGCATTACGGCCTGAAGGGTCTTTTCGCGGACGCCAAGCCCCGCCGGGACTGGAATCGCGAGATAGCCGATCACGTAAGACGTCGCATTGACGGCGATGTGTTGCAGCACCGAGTACGCGGGAAGGTCGACGAGCCCGCGATTCAAACACAGGAAGGCGATGCCATAGGCTGCCCACGCGATCATGTTCGCGAGCGCCGACACGAGGAGCAGTCTCGCCGGCATTGCCTGCTCGGGCAGGCGGGCGCCGAATCGTCTCGCGATCCTGAACAACCAGGGCACGATCAGCGGCAGCGCGACGACGCCGGCGATCGCGATCGCGGCGAGCACCCATGCCAGCCAGGCGTTGTCGCCGTAGTACGCGATCAGGATCGGTGCGCCGGCCAGCACGCCGACCGCCATGCCCGTCGCGATGTTCACGACCGTGTTGACGATCGATGCCGCGCCGGCCGCGACCGGATTGATGCCGGCGTCGACGGACATGGCACCCATCTGGATGATGCCCCACACTCGTCCCGGCAGAAGCTGCCCAAGGTTGGAGATGAACCAGATCCGGGCTCCGTTGAGATACCGGATTCGATTCCCCGACAGGCCGGCGACGATGTAGAGCCACGCCCAGATGAGCAGGAAGTACGTCGCGAGGACAAAGCCTGCGGACAACAGCAGCCACCCTGGCCTGACGTGAAGGACGAGGTTGCCGCCCCGGACTTCCTGGATGGAGTCGACCACCATCTTGCCGACCCACACGAGGGCGGCGACGAGGATCAGAGCCCTGAGGGCCCTGATCCATGCGTGCTGACTACCGCGCGACGGAGCGGTAGAGCGTTGCGTATCGTCGGGCGACGGATTCCGGGGCAAACGTGGAGAGCGCGTGGAGCCGGCCGGCCGCGCCGAGGAAGGCGCGTCGATCGGGACTGCCGAGGAGAGAGTCGATGGCGGCAGCCAGCGCGCTCGCCGAGATGTCTTCGACCAGGATGCCCGTCCGGTCGTGCGAAACCACGTCGGACAATCCACCCGAATCGAACGCGATCACCGGCGTCTCACACAGCTGTGCCTCGACGGCCACCAGCCCGAGCCCCTCGTTGACCGAGGGGACCACGAGCGCGGTCGCCGCCCGATAGTACTCGGTCAGCTGCTGCTGAGGAAGCGCACCGACCCACCGCACCCGGTTCGCTATCTCCAGCTCCCCCGCCAGCGCCTTGAGGCGCTCCGCGTCGGGCCCGTCGCCCACGACGTCCAGCGATGCCTTGCTCGAGGTCACGGCGAGCGCGCGGAGCAGCATCTCGATGCCCTTCTGCACGTTCAGCCGCCCGACGAACAGAAGCCGATCCGGCTTCCGGGCCCCGTTGCTCGATGGCGAAAACAGGTCGGTCGCGACGGGCATCGGGGCGACTTCAGGCGCCGACGTGGACACGACCTTCCGGGCCTCGTTGGCCAGGAACTGCGACACCGCGGTCACCTTCGCCGAATGCTGCAGCACGTGACGGAATCCGGGGCGCGAGAACGCCACGGTCCGCGCGAGGCGCACGTCGGTGCCATGGAGTGTCGTCACCAGCGGCTTGTCGGACATGCGCGCGGTCCAGGTCCCGACGAGGCCGTTCGGGAACCACCAGTGCGCGTGAATCACGTCGGGCTCGAACGCGCGGCGTGCCTTGACCGCGCACCGGAACTCGGAGCCCAGGAAGCCAAGCAGCTTCACTCGGGCGCCCCACGATTCCTGCACCTGGGTCGCCATGTTCCCGCCGTACGCCAGGGTCTCCTGCGCCCGCGGCGCATAGTGGAAACGATCGACCTTGATCCCCTCGACCGTTTCGGTGTCGGCGGCGCCCGCGGAGGCCGGCGCGACGACGCGCACTTCGATTCCCTCCTTGCCCAGTGAGCGGGCGAGCAGCTGGAGGAAATTCCCCGACGCATCACCGGGGCGGCGCGGATAGTTGTGCGTGAGGAACAGGACTCTCATCGGCGTCCCTCACCTTCGGCGCCGATTTCGTCCACCCGACGACGCAGCTCGCGCATCTCGGCCCGTTGCTGGGCGATCTGCTCGCCGAGGAGGCCGGTCGCGAAGAAGATGCTGCCGAGGATCAGGCAAGTCGTGATCAACGTCCAGACCCATCGATACCCGACGTTGTCGACCACGAGCACGCCGAGCGCTACGAGTCCGGAAATCGCGCCAATCGTGAACAATCCCGCGCCGAGCATTCCAAACAGCAGCAACGGCTTCTTGCCGAAGCGGAGCTCGAACCAGACCGACAACATGTCGATCACGCCGACGGGAATGCGCGACAGCCCGAACTTGGACTTGCCCGCGTGCCGCGGATACAGCGGCACCGGGATCTCGGTGACCGAGAACCCGTGCGCCGCCGCGATGACGATCATGTAGCGGTGCCAGTCCGGACGCACCGGCAGGCTGTCCATGATCTCGCGCCGGTAGGCCTTCACGGAGTTCAGGTCCTTCACCGGGACGTGGAAGAGGGCGCGGCTCAGCCCATTGTAGATGCTCGAGACGAACGCCTTCTCGTACTTCCCCTCCTTGAAGCCGGTGACCATGTCCGCTTCGTCGGCGAGGATCGGCGCGACGAGGCGCGGGATGTCTTCCGGCTTGAACTGCATGTCGGCTGGATAGAACACGAGGACGTCGGCGCGGGCGCTCAGGTAGCCGGTTCTCAGCGCGTCGGCGATGCCCCGCCGCGAGCGATGCCTGACCGTCCTCAGGAACGAGTACTGGGTCTTCAGCTGATCGAGGACGCGCGCGGTGTCGTCGGTCGAGCCGTCGTTGACGACGATGACCTCGTACCGCCCCGGCGTCGCCGCGAATGCCCTGGCTGCCTCCTCCATGAAGAGCGGCAGGTTCTCGGCCTCGTTCATGGCGGGAACGAGCACCGACACCTGGGGACTCGGGAATCGGGAATCGGGAATCGCCGGGGTGCCAGTGGCCATGTATTGCCCGTTCATACTCGCTTGCGCATGCGAGCGGAAAGTACTCCAAGCTGGTCGCGATACTTGGCGACCGTACGGCGCGCTATCTGGACGCCGCTTTCCTTCAGGATGTTTACGATGGCCTGGTCGGTCAGCGGGTGCTTGGGGTCCTCGTCGGCCACGAGCTTTTCGATCTGGGCCTTGATGCCGCGGGCCGAGACATCCTCGCCCTGGGTCGTCGAGAGGCCGGACGAGAAGAAGAACTTGAGCGGCAGGACGCCGCGCGGCGTCTGCACGAACTTCTCGTTCGTCACGCGACTCACCGTCGACTCGTGCATGTTGATCACCTCGGCCACCTCGCGCAGGGTCAGCGGCTTGAGGTACTGCACGCCCTTCTCGAAGAAGTCGCGCTGCCGGTCGACGATGTAGTTCATGACCTTGAGCATCGTCTGGCGGCGCTGCTCGATCGCCTGGATCATCCAGTTGGCCGAGTTGAGCTTGTTCGAGATGAACTCCTTGCTCTCGCCCTCGAACTTCTTCTTGTCGCGCGCGATCTCCTGGTAAGCGCGGCTCAGCTTCAGGCGCGGGAGGTTCGCGTCGTTCAGGAAGACGATGTACCGCCCGTCGATCTTGTCGACGACGAGGTCGGGGATGATGTAGTTGTCGCTCTCGCCGCTGTAGACCAGCCCGGGCTTGGGGTCGAGCTTCTTGATCTCGTCGGCGGCCTTCTGGACGTCGGACGGGCTGATGCCGAAGCGCTTGGAGATCTCGCTCCACCGGTGGGCGATCAGCTCCTCGAAGCAGTCGCGCACGAGGCGAAACGGCACCGACTGCTCGAGCCCCGCCTCGCGGAGCTGCAGCATCAGGCACTCGCGGAGGTTGCGCGCGCCGACGCCCGGCGGGTCGAGGTTCTGGATGATGACGAGCATCTCTTCCGCCTCGGCCATCGTGTAAAGCGGCAGGTCGTCGTCGTCGCGGCCGGCCGCCTCGGCGGCCTTCTCGATCTCGTCATTCACGCCCTTGAGGAGCTCCTCGAGCGTGACCTGGAGATAGCCGTCCTCGGCGATGTCGCCGATGAATTCATCGGCCAGGAATTGCTGGCGCGGCGTGAGGTCGAGCAGCGTGATCTGGTCGATCAGGTGATCGCTCAGGTCGCGTGTGTCGACCGTGACCGGCTCGTAGTATTCGCGTTCCTCGTGCTCTTCGCGGCGGCCCCCGGCATCGAAGCCGTCGAGGAGGATCTCCTCCCAGTCGATCTCGTCCTTGTCCTTGCCGTCGACCGTGGCTTCCTGCTGCTCCGGCTGTTCCTCGGTCTCCGTTTCCTCGCCGTTTTCCTCTTCTTCCTCCTCCGGCTCGACCATGTCGAGGAACGGATTGTTGAGGAGCTCCTGCTTGAGGTGCTGTTGCAGGTCCAGCAGCGGCATGTAGAGCAGATCCATCGCCTGGTACAGGCGTGGATTGATCTTCATCTCCTGCTTGACGCTGATGTTCTGGGAGAGGCCGGGCTTCACGGCGCGGTCTCCTCGTATCCGGAGCTGAAGCGCGCGCGGAGGCGCGCGGCCAGGGTCGGCCCGAGGTATACGCGGGCTACTTCATCGTCGAAGACGAGCTCGCGCACGGTGCCGGAGACCCTCACGCGGCCGTCGAACATGATGTAAGCGCGATCGACGATGTCGAGCGTCTGCTCGACGTTGTGATCGCTGATGAGCACGCCGATGCTGCGCTTCCGTAGCCCGGCGACGATGGTCTGGATGTCATGAACAGCGATGGGGTCGACGCCGGCGAATGGTTCATCCAGCATCATGAATTTCGGCTGTGTGACGAGCGCTCTCGTGATCTCGAGGCGGCGCCGTTCACCGCCCGACAACGCGAAAGCCTTGCTGTGGCGAAGGTGCTTGATACTGAGTTCGTCCAGCAACGTCTCGAGCCGCGCCTTCCGTTCCGCCGTCGACAGCTTGAGCGTCTCGAGAATTGCGAGAATGTTTTCCTCGACCGTGAGCTTCCGGAAGATCGAGGGTTCCTGCGAGAGGTAGCCGATGCCCTGCCTGGCCCTCTTGTACATCGGCATGGACGTGATGTCCGCGCCGTCCAGCAGGATACGTCCCGAGAGAGGCTGGATCAGGCCGACGATCATATAGAAGGTCGTGGTCTTCCCCGCTCCATTCGGGCCCAGCAGTCCCACGATCTCTCCCTGTTGCAACCGAAGTGCCACGTCGTTTACGACGCGGCGCCGGCGATACATCTTGACCAGTCCCTTGGCCTCCAGGACGCTCCCCGAGGGCGGCGGAACGGCCTCGGAGGGCGCGTAACCTGGCTCCGGGGCCTCGGCCGGGTATTCAGCCGACGTCCGGATGCTGGCGGCCATTCCCATGCGGTTCGACGAGAGCTCGGCCCAGATGCCCGGTGTAAACGCGACCGTCGAGTGTACGCCGTCGCCCTTTTCCACGGCGACGACGCCTTCGGCAGCGAGTCGCGGAAAGACCGAATTGGTCAGATGCGCCCGTACTTCGTCGAGGCTGAGGCGTCCGGCTTCCTGGTCGGCGTCCTTACCCTCGGCGCGAAGCGAGGCGAGGTAGTCGTCGCGGTAGATGACGGCGACGTTGTCCATGGTCGCGCGCCCGCTTTCGTCGGCGGCACTCAGCAGCGAGTGGATCGCGTGGGCGAGCGAGCGGTCGTTGCGGGCGAACTGCTCGATGATCTCCTGAGCCCTCATCGTGGTCCGGGTGCGGGAGGCTTCGCGGCTGGCTTGGCCTTCGCGGAGTCCTTCGGGGCCTGACACTTCGGCTCGGCGTATATGCCGGTCACCGAGTCGCGCACGCTCACGACGCCGACCTTCCGGTTGTCGAAATCAATGAGAATCTCACGTCCGCGAACGTAACTGATTGCCGCCTCCTTGCAGGAGGCATCGGACGCCGGCATGTGATAGTAGGCCTGAGCCGAATCGGCCTTGTGCGTGGTGAGGATCTTGTCGATCGGCGGGGTCTTCGACGTGTCTTTCGAGGTCGTCGTGTCGAACCAGGCGGTCAGGACGTCTCCGCGCAGCCAGTCACGCTCCTTGGTCCGGAAGCGGGCCGTGTCGGCATCGGCTTCGGCGCGCGCGTTCCGCACCGCGTAGACGACCCGCACTTTCTGCCCCGGCATGTGCGCGTCGATGGAGTCGGCGGTGATGACCTGTCCGGGCGCGGTCGCCTTCGCCTGACCCGTCCGATTCCAGGCGATCGCCTGCTCCATCTTGTCGTTGGTCATCCGCAGGTCGATGGTGTCGGCGACGATGTCGAGGTCATCGCTCGTCGCGTGGCCCTTTCCGCGCGCGACGACCTTCTGGAGCTTGCGGTCCTTCGAGTAGGCGTCGATGACGTCGCCCTGGAGCTTGAACTTCCGTCCCTCGCGTCCCTCCACGCTCGGGTTCAGCATCAGCCGCATGGTCTCGCTGTTGGTTCGGCCATCGACCGTAGCGGAGTCGGCGTGGGCGACGAGGTCGGCGCGATCGATGACGACCTTGCGGCTGGCGTAAATGAGGCTGTCGCCGCGCATGTAGATCGTGTTCGCGTTCACGACGACGGGCTTTTCGTTCTTGTTTCGCGGCGCGATGGTGACGGTCGGACCGGCAGTCGCGTTGAGCTCTTCGATCGCGCGCACCCGCGGAACGGCGCGGAAATAGGTGGCCTCGGGCCCGGTCAGTGTCGAGCCGTTCGGCTGCGTCGCGATCACGTGGCCGCGAACGTTGACCATCTCTTCACGCAGAATGTAGGTGAGGCGATCGGACTTCAGGTCGATCTTGTCGCGCTCCTCGTAATGCACTCTGCCATAGAGCTCTATCCGGTCGTCGCCAAATGCTTCGCCACTGTCCGCGTAGAGCTTGATGTTTCGCGACCTGCAGATGACGGTCATCCCCCCGCCGCCACGCGCGATCTCGATGCCACCTATGAGCTCTGAGCCTACGCGGTTCGCGACATATTCACATGAAGTCAGGCCCTGCGCGAGCGCTGGCATGGGAAAAAGCAGCCAAAGCGCGATACCCCTGCGCAGCTTCATTTGCCGCGCAGGTCGACGTTGCCGCGGCCCTTGCAATCGGCTTTGCAGATCTTGCGAGTCAGCTTCGAGTTGGTCTCGAAGCCTTTTCCGGTGTTGATCCGATCGCCGTCAGTAAACTCGTAGGTCGTGTCGCTCCAGATCTTGTCCTGCGCCTGGTTGAACACGATGTGCGGTGATTTGAGGATCTTTCCGTCGGCGGATTTCACGACGACGTTCCCCCAGCCCTCGAGCTGCTGCTGCCGGCGGTCGTAACGTCCGCGGTCGGCGCGCAGGCTCCCGTCCGGAACACCGGTCGCCGTGTTGAAGTCGACGTGGCCCTTGAGGAAATCGAAGCGCGTCTGGTCGTTCATGACGTACATCGTGTCGGCGAACAGCGTGCCGCGCTTGACCCCGTCGCTCTCGAGCGGCGCGGTGACGCCGAAGAAGACCTGGTCCGCGCTGTCGGCGAAGGTCTCGCCGCTGGCCTTCACCTGCGTGCCCTTGTTCGTGCTGCAGGCGGCGGCGAGCGCCAACGTGCAGATCCCTCGCAGCGCTCGGGATGACGACATCAGCTCACCCTCGCCCGCATCAGGTCGTGCAGATGGACGACGCCCACCATGGCCCCGTCTTCTGCGACGACGGGCATCACCACGATGCCGTGCTGCTCCATGCGATATACCACGGCGCTCGCGAGCTCGCCGGCCTTCGCGACTTTCGGGCTTTTCGTGAGAACCGACATGAGGTCGACCGAGAAAAGGTCCTGTGAATGCTCGAGGAGACGGCTCAGGTCCCCAGCCGTGAGAATACCCACGATCCGGCGGTTCTGATCCAGCACCACGGCAATCCCGCGCTTCTCCGCGATCGTGACGATGGCTTCGCGAATGCCCGCGCCCATGCGGAGGACCGGCAGGTTCTCCCGGAGCATCACTTCATCCACGCGAACGATGAGCTGCCGGCCCAGCGCGCCGCCCGGGTGGAGCCGCGCGAAGTCTTCCCGCTTGAAACCCTTCACCTGCAGCAGCGCGACCGCCATGGCGTCGCCGATGGCCAGCGCGGCCGTGGTGCTCGTCGTCGGCGCCAGGTCGTGCGGGCACGCCTCTTCGCGAACCGAGGCGTCGAGCGCGACGTCGCAATCCCGGGCCAGCGATGACTTCAGCACGCCAGTGATGGCGATCGAGCGTACGCCGAATCCCTTCAGATGAGCCAGCAGCTCGAGCACCTCGTCGGACTCGCCGCTCTTGGACAGGAGGATGGCGACGTCGTCCTTGCCGACGATACCCAGGTCCCCGTGGAGGCTGTCCGACGGATGAAGGAACGCCGCCGGAGTGCCCGTCGACGTGAGAGTCGCGGCGATCTTCCGGCCGATCAGTCCCGACTTGCCTGAGCCGGAGACGATCACGCGTCCCGTCGCGCCCCGAATGAGCTCGACGGCGGCGACGAAGCTGTCGCCAAGCCGGTCTTCGGCGCCCTGAAGAGCCTCACGCTCCAGTCGAAGGACGCGACGGCCGAGGTCCAGAATCTCGTTCTTCTTCATTGGCTGCGCTTGTCGACGTACGCATTCCACGTCTTCTCCCACTCGCCTCGGGCCTTGAGCAGGATCTCGGCGAATTCGCGAACGGCGCCGCGTCCGCCTTCCCGTTTCAATTGCAGCCTGGCGATTGCGCGAACCTCGTCGGACGCATTGCCGACCGCAACGGGGAGCCCGACTTTCCGCATGATGGGCACGTCCGGAAAATCATCTCCGACGAACGCCACGTCAGCCCAGTCGATCTTGCGCTCCTCGAGGATCTGCCGGAGCCCTGACAGCTTCATGGCGTTGGGATCCTGGGCCACGTCCTCGATGCTCAGCTCCTTCGCCCGAAGCTTCACGCTCTCGGACACGCGTCCCGTGACGATGGCGAGGCGGAGTCCCGCGATCCGCAGAAACTCCATGCCGATCCCGTCCTGGATGTCGTAACGCTTCAGTTCCACCCGGCTGACCAGGTCGAGACTCTGATGCGCGCCGCCCAGGTAGATGCCCCCGTCGGTCAGCACTCCGTCGACGTCGAATCCGACGAACCGGATGCGACGCGCGAGCTGCGGATCGAGCGTCATCGCCGGGCGCGGTCCCAGAGGTCGACTGCCTTCTTCAGCAGCGACTCGAGGTCCTTGAGCGGCAGCATGTTGGGCCCATCGCTCGGCGCGCGATCCGGGTCGGGGTGTGTCTCGAGGAACAGGCCGTCGCATCCGGCGCCGATCGCCGCGAACATCAGCGGCGGAATGAACTCGCGCGCGCCACCGCTCGCGCCTCCCTGTCCCTTTCCCGGCTGCTGCACGCTGTGCGTCGCGTCGAAGATCACGGGCACGTGACACGCGGCACGCATGCGCGCGAAGCTCCGCATGTCCACGACGAGATCACCGTACCCGAAGAACGATCCACGCTCGGTGACGGCGATCTCCTGCGACGCTTTCACCTCGGCAGCCCACGGCCGCTCGCGCCGCTCGACATGCCCGTCGGGCGCCCCCAGCGCGACGTTTCGACGACGTTCCTTCGTTCCCGAGCGCGCGCCACGGACCTTTTCGACGGCCCCCTTCATCCCCTCCGGGTGCATCCACTGCCCCTTCTTCACGTTCACGGCCTTGTTCGTGGCGCCGGCGGCGACGAGCAGGTCGGTCTGGCGGCAAAGAAACGCGGGGATCTGCAGGACGTCCGCGACCTGCGCGGCCGCCGCGCAATGCTCGGGGAGATGCACGTCGGTCAGCAGCGGCAGGCCGCTCTTCGCGCCGACCTTGGCGAGCGTCTTCAGTCCTTCCTCGATTCCCGGTCCGCGCGCGGCGCCAGCGTTCGACCGATTCGCCTTGTCGAAGCTGGCCTTGAAGATCACGCCGCCCGGAATGAGCGGCGCCACCTTGGCGAGGTGCTCGGCGACCCGAAAGTTCAGGTCATCCGACTCGAGTACGCAGGGCCCGGCAATGAGAAACAGCTTGTCTTGCGGAAAGAGCGGCACGATCAGTCGGCGGCCTCGACGAGTCGACCCGACGACTTCCCCGACGAGCGCCGTGTGCGCTTTGCCTTCTCCGCGGCCGCGATGAAGCCGGCGAACAGCGGATGCGGGCGCGTGGGCCTGGACTGGAGCTCCGGATGGAACTGGCACCCGATGAACCACGGGTGGTTGGGCAGCTCCATGATCTCGACGAGCTGGCCGTCAGGGGACAGACCGCTGAGGCGAAGCCCCTTCTGAACGAAGAGGTCGCGGTACTTGTTCGAGACTTCGTAGCGGTGACGATGGCGCTCGCTCACCTCGGCCTGACCGTAGATCTCCGCGGCGCGGGATCCGCGCGTCAGGCGACAGGGATACGCGCCGAGGCGCATCGTCCCGCCGACGTCAGTGACGTGCTGCTGCGACTCCATCAGTGAAATGACGGCATTGTCGCACTCGGGAGCGAACTCGGAGGAATTGGTGTCCTCGAGGCCGCAGACGTTGCGGGCGAACTCGATGATGGCCGTCTGCATTCCGAGACAGATACCGAAGAACGGCATTCCGGTGTCGCGAGCGTAACGGATCGCCTCGACCATGCCTTCGACGCCGCGCACGCCGAATCCGCCAGGCACGAGCAGCGCGTCGCAATCCCCGAGAACCGCCGAGGTGCGCTCGGCATCCGTGAACTTCTCGCTGGAGACCCACTGGATGTCGACGCCGACGTCGTTGGCGATCCCGCCGTGGATCAGCGACTCGACGACGCTCTTGTAGCTGTCCTGGTAGTCCGTGTACTTGCCGACGACGGCGATCCGGACGCGATCGTGGGGATTCGTGATGCGGTCGACCAGGCCCTTCCATTTCGAAAGCTCAGGCGCGGGCGCCTCGAGGCCGAGCTTCTGGACGACGCGCTCGTCGAGACCCTGGTCGTGGAGGCGGAGCGGTATCTCGTAAATCGTGCGGACGTCGGGGCTCTCGATGACGGCGCCGAACTCGACGTTGCAGAACAGCGCGATCTTCCGCTTGATCTCGTCGGAGATCGGGCGCTCCGTGCGCAGCATGAGGATGTCGGGCTGGATACCGATCTGCATGAGCTCGCGAACCGAGTGCTGCGTCGGCTTCGACTTGAGCTCCCCCGCCGCCGCGATGTACGGCATCAGCGTGAGGTGGATGAAGATCGCGTTGTCGCGGCCGACGTCGTGGCGGAACTGACGGATGGCCTCGAGGAACGGCAGGCTTTCGATATCGCCGACCGTGCCGCCGACTTCGACGATGACCACGTCGTTTTCCGGAGACAGCCGGCGGATGGCGGCCTTGATCTCGTCCGTGATGTGCGGAATCACCTGCACGGTCGACCCCAGGTATTCGCCGCGCCGCTCCTTGGTGATGACGTTCAGGTAGATCCGGCCGGTGGTGATGTTGTTCGCCTGCGACAACGCCCGGTCGATGAACCGCTCGTAGTGTCCGAGGTCCAGGTCCGTCTCGGCGCCGTCGTCGGTGACGAACACCTCGCCGTGCTGGAATGGCGACATCGTGCCCGGATCGACGTTGAGGTACGGGTCGAACTTCAGCATCGACACGCGCAAGCCGCGATCGACGAGCAATCGGCCGAGCGACGCGGCCGCGATGCCCTTGCCGAGCGACGAGACCACGCCGCCGGTCACGAAGATGTATTTGGTCGATTGCTGTGGCATCAGGTGCGTCCGGGTGTAAGTGCGGTCCAGTCGGAATTGGCGCGAGCGAGGTCGTCTTCGGTGTCGATGCCCCCACGCGGCGGCTCCTTCACCACCGCGACGCCCATCGCCATTCCGGCGGCGAGGGGCCTCAGCTGCTCGAGCCGCTCGATCAGCTCGAGCGGGTGTGGAGTCAACGCCACCCAGCGTGCCAGCGCATCCCTGTGATAAGCATAAACGCCTATGTGATGATGGATGCGCCCTTCGAGAATCTCCCGATCATCCGGATCGCGGAGGTATGGAATCGGCGCGCGCGAGAAGTAGAGCGCGCGTCCATCGTCGGCGGCCACGACCTTCACGACGTTGGGGTTGGCCAGAATGGCTTCGCCGGCCGTTGCCGCGGCCGTCGCAAGTGGGAAGGCGCCGGAGGTGATGAGTCCCGCGGCGCCTCTGAGAGCATCGGTGGAGACGAAGGGTTCGTCTCCCTGCACGTTGACCACGCATTCGAAGCGCCGGTATTCGCTTCGGGCGGCCACTTCGGCCACCCGGTCGGTGCCGGAGGGGTGGTCGGCGCGGGTGAGAACGACATCCGCCCCATGCTCGGCGGCCACGGCGGCGACTTCGGTCGAGTCGGTCGCGATGACGCAGTCGTCGGCCACGCGGGTTTCGCGCACGCGCTCCCAGACCCTGAGGACCAGCGGGAGGCCGCCGAGGAGGCGGAGGGGCTTCCGAGGGAGGCGCGTCGCCCCCAGCCGAGCTGGGATGACGGCAAGCGTCCTCATTCCGTTGCGCCCCGATGCGCGCTGCCGGTCACGACAGTCACGTTCAGGAAGTATAAGTGGAGAGTGGAGAGTGGGTAGTGGGGAGCGTGATTCCGCTCCTCGCTACCCACTCTCCACTTCCCACTCCCCACTAGTAAATCAGCAGCCCGGTCCCTTCATGGCGATCGAGGTTTCATTCGCCCGGATGAGGCATTCACCCTGTGGGATCGGCATCACCTTGGCGATCGTGTGGTTCGGCTTGTCCAGGGGCAGCGTGTTCAGCTGGTTGAACCGGCGCAGGTCGTTCCACCGGAAGCCCTGGAACAGCAGCGAGTAGCGGCGCTGCAGGAGCAGCTCCGTCACGAACGCGGCGTCGGAGCTGGCGACCGTCAGCGCGCTCGGAGCCAGACCGCCCGAATTCACGCGGATGAAATCGATGTCCGCGATCGCATTGACCTTGTCGCCCGTGAACCAGCGCGCTTCGGCCCGGAGCAGGTAGAGCTCCTCGTTGGTGATGATCTTGATGCCCGCGTTGCGGTCCGCGTACATCTTGAACCGCACCGTGGACGGAATGCCGGCGTTGGCGTCGGGAGACGGGTTGTGATTCGGCGTCGCGGAGTCGACCTTCGCGAGGAGCCGGTTGTCCCGCGTCCCGTTGGCCTTCAGCGGAGCGTCCGTCACGGTCGACGGATGCGCCATGATGTCGCCGGTGGTCGAGAAGAACAGCGTGTTCGTCGCGTCACCCGTCGACGTGCTGTACGTGTGGAACGGACCGGCCTGCAGGTTCGCGGCTGCCGGGTCGAAGAACGACGCGTTGATCGCGGTCAACGCGCTGGCATAGCAACCCGTGCACGCAACTCCTGTCGACGGACGGTTCGCGACGAGGCTCGCCCGGTACACGAGCACCCGGGCCGCGATCGCGCGGTTCACCTTCAGGAAATTCGCGGGCGTGTTGAACCCGGCGAAGCCCGCGGTCAGCGCGAACGGGAATGCCGTCGTTCCGGCCGTGGTGAGCTCGGCCGCCGCCTCATCGAGTTTTCCGGAGATGAACTTGTACGTCGAATCGAGCGAGACGAAGGGAGCCAGATCCTTCGGATTCTCCTTCTGCTCTACCACCGCTCCGATCGTGTCCCGCGTCGTGGCGATGGTGATGAACTCGAGGGCCTCGACCGTCTTGGCGAACCCCGACGCCGCAGCCTTCTGCTGCGCCGTGAGCGGCGCGCCAGCGACCACCTTCAGGTAGTTGAAGATGTTGCGCTGGTTGTTGGACGGGCCGGTGAAGTTGCCGACGGCAAACCCAGAGGGATCGAGAATCCCGTTCGGCGCGGCCAGGTAGTGCGTCGTGTTACGGCCTTCGGTCGGCGTGTAGTTGAACGACTCCCGACCGAGGATGCCGGTGCTGAGGTCCTCGCCGATCACGCTGCCGCGAAGCTGGGAGAGAATGCCCGTCGCCAGCAGCTGGAGCGCCGACGGATCGGCGCCGGCCGCGTCGACGGTGGGGCTGTTGTAGTTCGGAACCGTCGGCTCGGAACAACCCCCGAAGGTCAGGGTCATGGCGCCGGCGATCAGTAACGTCTTGGATCGCATGAGTCGAATTCCCTTAGGAGTTGGCTGGATGTGAGTGTCGGCGCGCATCAGAACACCACCGACAGGCCGAAGAAGATGCTCTTGGTCGCCGGGAACGGCGCGAGGTCGACCTGACGCGCCACGTTGGCGTTGCCGAAGTTGTTCACTTCGGGATCCACGCCCCAGTAATCCGACCACATCTTGAGGTTGCGGCCGCTGAGGTTCGCCCGCACTTCCGACGCGCGCGAGAAGTATTTCGCGACGAAGGTCGAGGGGAGCTGATAGCCCAGCGTGACTTCGCGCAGCTTCACGTACGATCCGTCCTGCAGGTACAACCGGGCGTCTCGTCCGCCATTCCAGCGGTCATAGCGATATTGGCCGAGGCTCGGTGTAGTCGCGCCGCTCGGGTTGAACGTCGGATACGGCGACGGCTCGTCATAGTCCTTCGAGTTCTGGCCTTCGTCGAACAGCGACTGCGTCATGTTCGAAACCTCACCGCCCTTTCTCCAGTCGAGGAGGAAGTTCAGGTTGAACGACTTCCAGCGCATTTCGTTGCCGAACGACATCTCGAAGTCCGGCGTCGCATCGCCGATGATCGTGTCGACCGCGGTGTTGTCGAGGGCGCAGCCATTGAGGCGAACGGCGAGCGAATCGCAACGCGTGATGTTGCCCCAGATTGCCGTCAGCGACCCCGGCTCGAGCGTGACCTCCTTTCCGTTCACCATACCCGTGCCACCGCACTTGCCGAGCGTCGCGAGGGTGATTGCGCCCGTCGACGTGAAGCCGGGGCAGTACGCGCGAGCGCGGCCGTATGCCGTGCCGAACCCGGAGCTCGTGATGAACGCGGGAACCGGCAGCTCGGTGATCTTGCCCTCGAACGAGTAGTAGTTGACCCGCGTCGTCCAGTCGAACTCGCGCGCGCGGATCGGCGAAAGCGTGCCGCCGATTTCCCAGCCGGACGTCTCCATCGTGCCGGCGTTCGCAATCTGGTTCGACGTGCCCGACGTCAGCGCGAGCGGCACGAACAGGAACATGTCCGTGACCGTGCGCTTGAACCGCGTGATCTCGGTGCCGACCCGGTTGTCGAAGAACGATGCGTCGGCGCCGAACTCGACTTCCGTCATCTTCTCCGGCTCGATGTCCGGGTTGCCGAGGCTCGAGGGAGCGGCGAGGCTCGAACGGCCGTCGATCAGGCCGCCGTTGCCGAGGACGAGGTCACGCACGCCGTAGCTCGGCTGGTTGCCCGTCTTGCCCATCGACGTGCGCAGCTTCAGGCTGTTCACGAATGGAACCGGCTCCTCGAGACGATAGGAGATCGAGGCCTTCGGATAATTGAAGTACTTCTTGCGATCGCCGTTGGCGCTCGACCGCTCCGAGCGGACGCCGACCGTGGCGTTGATGCGCTCGTGCCACATGAGGACTTCTTCCTGCCCGAAGAAAGCCTGGTCCTGGACTTCGCTGATCGAGTGGTTCAGGGCGTTCGTGCCCTGGTTCGCCAGCGGCACGCCCGGGAGCAATCCGCGGCCCTGGATGCGCATGATGTTCGAGTAGCGGTTCTCGGTGCTGACGCCGGCGGAGCCGGTCGCGGTGAACCACTGGTTCGACGGAGTGAACGTCCAGACGCCGTTGAACGAGCCGTTCCACTGGCGGCTCAGAGCGTCGCCCTGCATCGAGGAGCCGAGGAGCGCGTCCTGGGGCTCGAACTGGAGGAAGTTCGGCGAGTAGACCTCGTTGTCCTGCGTGAAGCGATCGACGCCGAGGATGCCGCGGATCTCGAGGCGATGCGCCGACGAGTTGTAGAGGTCGTGCGTGACGTTCAGGTTGCCGATCTCACGGAACACGTTCTCGTCGTTCTTGATGTACGTCATCGTCTGGAACGGATTCGACGACGAGGCGCCACCACCAGCGAACGGATTGACCGCGAAGCTGCCCGTCGCGTCGATCGAGTCGAGGTTGATGACGGCCGGGGTGTAGCCGAACACGTAGTACGGGCTCGTGTTCGTGTTGTCGTTGTTCGAGATGCCGCGGGCCGCCAGCGTGCGCATCATGTTCATGCCGGCGCTGACCGTCCACTTCGAGCCGAAGTTCTGGTCGACGCTCATGCGCAGCGTCTGCATGCGCGCCTGCGTGTTGAGCATCGTGCCGTCGTCGTAACGGTTCGTGCCCGACATGTAGTAGCGCGTCGAGCCGTTGTCGCTGCCGCCGCTCACCGTGCCGACGGTCTCGAACGATCCGGCCCCGCCATTGAACAGGTCGGTCTGGTAATCGTAATACGGAATGTTGTTGGACTTGATGTTGGCGCGGACGTACGAGGCGCCGTTGTTACCGGAGCAGGCCGCGCCCGGCGTGCAGCCGATCGCCTCGAGGAGCGACACGGTGTCCTTGAACTGGCGGGACCCGAGCAGCTTCATCGGCGAGTAGGCGCCGTAGCGCTGGGAGAGCGAGAACTTCGGCGTGCCCGAGCGGCCGCGCTTGGTCGTGATGATCACGACGCCGTTGCTGGCGCGCGAGCCATACATGGAAGACGCGGCCGCGCTCTTGAGCACCTCGATCGACTCGATGTCGTTCGGGTTCACGTCAGCGAGGCGGTTGACCATGTTGTCCTGGGTGCTCGACGGAGCCGAGCCCGAGGCGCGGGTGATGGTGTTGGCGCCGCCGGGGATGGAGGCGTTGCTGATCATGACGCCGTCCACCACGAACAGGGGCTCGCCGTTGCCGTTCAGCGAGGTCACGCCGCGGATCTGGATCTGGCCGCCGCCACCGGGCGCGCCCGAGTTCATGTTGATGCGCGCGCCGACGACCTTGCCCTGCAGGGCGTTCGTCAGGTCGAGCGCCGGGACCCGCGTGACTTCCTCGGCGTTGATCGTTTGCGTCGCCGTCGCGGCGTGCGCTCGATCGATCGTGGTCGCGGTACCGGTGACCACGACTTCGTCGAGCTTCATCACGTCCTTCTCGAGCCTGACGGAGATGTCGGTGTCGGTGCCCTTCACGGCGACGACCTGGCGGTGATAGCCGAGTCGGCGCACGGAGAGCTGTGCCTCTCCCGACGTCGGGAGGTTGATGGCGAATTTGCCCTTGATGTCCGTCGCGGTTCCTACGAGCGAACCGACGACGTTGACGCTGGCACCATCCAGGGGCTCACCGGTGGTGCTCTGGACCGTACCGGTCAGTCTACGTTGGGCCGATGCGTTCGCCGCTGAGAAACACATCAGGGCCAGCGCGAAGCCTACGGTTACGAGTTTTCGCACAATTCCCTCCTCGGGGGGAAAAGCAGCGTGTTGTCCGGCACGATATGGCGCGGAAAAACGCCGCAGGGACGGGTTAACTGGCGGAATCGTGACACTATCGACACAATCTGTCAACCAACTCTTATGCACCGGTGTCAAAGAAAGTTTTTCATTTCACAGCGTTTTCCGTACTGTTCGCGGCAACCGCGCCGGCACAGGCTTCACGTCCAATTGGGTCCATTACGGGCCTGACCGTCGACGAACGCGGCGCGCCGATCGCGGGCGCCGAAGTGCGTTCTGGAAGCCGCCGCGTGACAACCGGGGCGGATGGGAGATTCCTGCTCGACAGCCTCGAGGCGGGCCCCCGTCAATTCGTGGCGCGCCGGGTCGGGTACGGTCCGGAAAGCCTCACGGTAAAGTTCGATCCAGCGCGGTCGGACACGCTCAAATTCATTATGGGCGAGGTCGCGGCCACCCTGGATCGCCTGGATGTCGTGGGCGAGCGGGAGACGTCCGCCCGGCTCCGGGACTTCGAGCGGCGCCGGGCGGCCAGGAATGGCGGACAGTTCGTCACGCGGGCGGACATCGACCGACGGTTGCCCAGAGACGCATCTGACATCATCCGCTGGCTGCGGAGCGTCCGGATCATCGACAGCATGGGAGTCCAGCTCCCGGTTTCCACTCGTGGGCCGAAGCCAACCCTGACCGGGCGGGGGGCCAACCCGACGGCCCCCTGCGTCCTGCGAGTTGCCGTCGACGGGATCATGAAGGAGCCGTACTTCCCGATGAACACCATCCCGGTCGGGGACATCCACGGCATCGAGGTCTATTCCGGTTCCGCGACCATCCCCCCAGAATTCGGGGGTGCGCGCAGAGATGCAGGATGCGGTCTGATCATGATCTGGACGCGATCGCGCTGACCCGGCGGATCATCGCGCTGTCGCTGCTGGCGTTTCCCTTCACTGGCGGGGCGCAGATCTACCAGGGAACGGTCCGCGACAGCGTCTCAGCCGGCCTGATCCCGGGCGTCGTCATCTCGGCGGTCGATAGCGCGGGAAAGCCCATCTTTCGGACGCTTTCAGGTCAGGACGGCACGTATCGCTTGATGGTGCCGGCAGCGACCGCGCGTTTGCGGGTGCAGCGGATCGGATACCGGCTTCGTGAGATCGCGATTACGGCGTCGGCCGAGGAGACGGCCTCGCTCGACGTCAGGCTCCTCGCGCTCCCTTCGCTGCTCGAGCCGGTTCGGGTGTTCGGCACCGCCGCCTGCCCGAAGCGCCGGGACAATGCGCAGGCGCAGGCGCTATATGAGCAGGCGCGCGCCGGCCTCCTGGCCACCGTGGTCGCGCGAGTCGCGAATCCGCCCAACGTGGTTCGCTACCTGTTCGATCGGCCGGTGATGGCATGGCCGGACAGCGCGCCGGTTCGACTCGCGATCGATTCGACGCAGGGCGCCTCGACTTCGTTCAAGACGATCTTCACCGGCGCCGAGCTGGTGGAATTCGGGTTCAAGCGCGTTGTCGGCGATCGCTGGGAATACGCCGGCCCGGATGCCGAGGTCCTGCTCGACGAAGGGTTCGCGAACGGCTACTGCTTCAGCATCGCCGACCGCGATCGCTTCCGGCGCACGCAGATCGGACTCTCGTTCGCGGCCGCAAGCAAAGCCAAAGGGCGCGTCGACATCGTTGGCACGCTCTGGATCGATACGATCGCCCGCGCGCTGCGCACCATCGAATACAAGTACACCGGCGCGGCCGGCCTCACCGGATTCTTCGACACCGGAGGCCGGACGTCATTCCAGGAAATGCCGAACGGCGTCGTGGCCGTCACGCAGTGGAGCATGCGCCTGCTCGGCGAAAAGGTGGACTCCGTGATGGATGGCTTCGGGAATCGACGGGCCGTTCGGGGTCTCATCCAGAACGAAGGCGGCGGCTATCTCGCGCGGGCCACGTGGCCCGACTCGACGCGCTGGGTCGCGCCCATGGGAACCGCCCGTCTTCAGCTGATGCTCAACGACACGACGCCTGTCGTCGCGAACGACGTCCGGCTCGCCCAGACCGACTTCCGTGGCCGGACCGACAGCTCGGGGCGCGTCGAGCTCACCGATCTCTTCCCTGGCCGCTACCGGGTCATCGTGCGCGACACCCTGCTCGAGGAGCTCGGGTGGGAGCCCGACCCGCAGTGGGAATTCGTCTCGGTAGCCGGCGACACGATCAACGCCCGCATACGGGTCCAGTCGACGGCCGAGCAGCTGCTGCGCAAATGCGCCAACCGGATGTCGCGCGCCGATCTCGTCGCGGTGGTCAACGTGAAGGACGCTGCCGTCGGCGCCCCCGGCGTGAAGGTCGACCTCGCGCTCAACGGCGGTGACCAGATCTCGGAGACGACGAGGGACCGCGGCAATCTCGTCTTCTGCTTCGATCGGAACGCGCTCGGCGCCACCGTCCGGCTCAGTGGCGCGCGCGGCGACATGCAGACCCAAACCATCACGCACGTGCTCAACCGACGGGTGACGCTGTTCCGGCTTCAGCTGGCACCGAAGCCGCCAGGTGGCTTACCGCGCGATACGATTCCCCGCGATCCACACTGACTGGATCGACCGAAGGTTGGAGATGTCGGCGAGCGGATCCCTGTCGAGTACGACCATATCCGCCCATTTACCTGGCTCGACGGTCCCGAGGTCGCGGTCCAGCGACATGCAGCGCGCGGCGCCGCGAGTGGCCGCGTTCAGGACCTGACGAGGCGTCATGCCGGCACGCGCCATCAGCTCCATTTCCATCAGCTCGAAATAGCCCTGGAAGCGGCCGGTCGGACCGGTGTCGGTTCCCATCGAGACCGGAACGCCGGCATCGACGAGTCGCTTGAGGTTGCGGTTGGCGACCTGCAGTGCCGTCTTGTAGCGCTGCGCGGATGCGCTCGCACGCACCGTGGCCTGTCGCGCCGGATCACTCAGCGTGCGGACGAGGGCGGTATCGGCGTGTCGCAGGAACAGCGGATCGGAGAACCAGTCCGGCGTCGACTCATAGACGAAGGTCGAGACCTCTCGCATGAGCGTCGGCGTGTAGCATCTTCCCGAGGCCTTCATCGCGGCGACGAACTCGTCGTCCACGTCGCGGTCACGGACACTGTGCGCGACGAAATCCGTGCCCGCGGCGAGTAGTGACTTGGCGTCATCGAGATAGAAGAGATGCGTCGCGACGCGCATGTTGCGCTCGTGGGCGGCCGCGATCACGGCCCGATAGACGTCGGGTGGCATCTTCGGCGTCGTGCCGAGGTTGTCGTCGACGCGGATCTTCACGATGTCGACCTGCTGCCGCGCGTCCTCAGCCACCTGGACGCGCGCATCCGCGGCGTCGCGCGGGTCGAGCACCGGTCCGGCCAGGAAGACCCGGGCCCGGTCGAGCGTCGGAACGTTCTGCGCGGCCCGGGCGGCGAAGACCGACGCGGGCTCTCCGCCCAGGCTCATGATCGTCGTGATGCCGTAGGCCGCGTACGTGTTCAGGTTTGCGGGCGCGTTGACGTGGCCGTGCGTGTTGATCAGCCCCGGAATCAGGAACTTCCCATTGAGCAGCACGATCTCGGCGTCGATGGGAACCGGAACGCTGGCGGAGGGACCAACCGCCGCAATCCGACCATCGCGAACGAGAACCGTCGCGTTGGGGATCGGCGGGCGATCGGTGCCGTCGTACAGCGTGGCTCCGGTGAAGGCGCGAAGGCTCCCCTGCTGACCGGCAGCAGTCGAGAGCGCTGCGAGCGAAACAGCGGCGATGATACGGCGCATGGGCGATCCTCGATCAGCGGCTCAGCGAGAGTCCCGCGCTGAACCTGGACTTTCTCGTGCCGGTGTCGATCAGATACTGGAGGCGGACGAAGGGGATGGACAGCCGAAGGCCGACGATCTGCGTGAGATCCGGCAGCGCCTGCACTCCAGCCGCGCCAAGGATGTGCCTGAAGGTCACCGTTGGCGAGCCCGCCAGCGGAAGGTGAATTGCCGGAATCGGCACTTCGTAGCGGCTGTCGATGAAGAGAAGCTCGTCCCCGCCGTGGCCGAGCAGGGTGTCCTCGGTCCCGAGCGTTCCCGAGCCGCCGATGTAGGCGAGGCGCTGGGCGGGTGCGGCGTCAGGCCCCGTGACGATGCCATGGACCTCCATCCGGAAACTCTGGAGGCCGAAAGTCGGAAAGTCGATTCGCCCGTCGATCGTCGCTTGCGCAAATGACTCACCAGTCGAGACCGAGATCGGCACCTCCAAGTCGACGTCCATTCGGGCTTTTACCTCGCCGGCAGCCCATCGATACGCGGCCCGGCCAATCGCGCTGGTGATGTCGCCGCCGGGAATCTGCGGATTCGGCCGGAACATGCCGTGGGCGGTATCGGTCCGCTCGACGAGACTCCAGGGACCGCCGGTGACGAACGGTCCCGGACGCACGGATGAGGCACGCTCGAACGACGCTCCGAGCGAATAGGTCGCAGTCGTCGTCGGCGTCTCGAACATGCGGCTGGCCGTCGCGCGCGCGCCCGTGGCCCGGTACCAGTTGCGCTCATCATGACCGGAGAGCAGCGAATTCAACGAGTTCGAGAGCGTGCCGGTGATCCAGTCGTCGTTGGTTCGCGTATCGCGTCCGGCCCAGGCGTCGAGGGATGTCTTGCGGCCAATCCGGAGATGCGCCTTCGCCGACGGATCGACGCGCCCAAGCTGTGAGCGGTACGTGGCGATGAGATCCACGTCCGCGGCTCCCGCGCCGATGGACGGGCCGACCGGCAGCGAGACACCGTTGCTCCGGTCATACGAAGGGATTCTCAACCCGTAGAGGGCCGGCAGCTCGACGATGCTGCGGCGCGCGCCGAAGTATTGCTCGCGATATCGCAGCTCGAGGATTTGTCCGTTGGGCACAGCGTCGAAGGTGAAGTCGCGGTAACTCGTGAGGCCTTCGCCGACCGTGCCGAGGAGAGACATGTGCGCGCCGCCGCCGATGGCGATCCCCTGCCCGCCAATCCGCGCATCGGGCTTCACGAAGAGGTCTCCGCCGATGACGACGACGTCCCCGCCGACGCGGCCTCGCACGTTCACCTGCCGGCCGATCACGACGAGGGCCGCCGCATAGCTCGAGTCCCGCGCGACGGTGAACGTGTCGGCGACGACGACGCGAGTGTCCGGCCGTCGCAGGACGGTCTCGAGATATCGGCCGACGGGCCCCGGACCGGCGTCGCGAACCACGACGGTCGGTTGCTGCGCCCGCGCCAGCGCGCTTGCCAGCATGAGCGCCGTCATGCTGGCGCGGCTAGTCACTTTGTGAGCTCGAGAAAGTTCTTCAGCAGCTGTTTGCCGTTCGGCGTCATCACGGATTCCGGATGGAATTGCACACCGTATACCGGGTGCTTCTTGTGCCGGACACCGTGGATCTCCTCACGATTGTTCACCGCTACCGCCACGACCTCCAGGCACTCCGGCAGCGACGACGGCTCGACGATGAGCGAGTGGTAGCGCATGACTTCCATGGGCGACGGCAGTCCGGCGAACAGCCCCTTTCCGTCATGCTGGACCTGGGAAGTCTTTCCGTGCATCACTTTGTCCGCCCTGACGACCTCGCCCCCATAGGCCTCCCCAATTGCCTGGTGGCCGAGGCAGACGCCGAGCGTCGGAATGTGCTCGCCATACCGCTGGATTGCCGACACCGTGATCCCCGCCTGGGCAGGGGCGCATGGGCCCGGGGACAGCACGAGTCCGTCCGGCTCCATCTCGCCGATCTGATCGACCGTGATCTCGTCATTCCGCTTCACCACCACCTCGGCCCCGAGCTCACCGAGGTACTGCACCAGGTTGTAGGTGAAGGAGTCGTAGTTGTCGATGACGAGTATCACGGGACTCGGGAGGCGGGACTCGGGACTAGCCGCGAGGGTGAAACTGCTTGTGGACCTTCCTAAGGTAGTCACGGTCCACATGGGTATAGATCTGCGTCGTGGCGATGCTGGCGTGTCCGAGCATCTCCTGGACCGCCCTCAGGTCGGCGCCACCCTCGAGCAAGTGCGTCGCGAACGAGTGCCGCAGCGTGTGTGGCGTGACGTTCTTCGTGATGCCGGCGCGCTCGACGTGATGCCGCAGGATCTTCCAGGCCCCCATGCGAGACAACGGCCCACCGCGGGCATTCAGGAACACCACACCCTCGGAATGCCCCCGATCGAGACGCGGCCTGAGCTCCGCCAGGTAGGTGGCCACGGAGCCGATCGCCCGCCGGCCCAGGGGAACGATCCTCTCCTTCGACCCCTTTCCGAAGACCCGGACGAGTCCTTCCTGCAGCACCAGGTCCCGCGTCTGGAGCGTGATCCATTCCGACACGCGGAGACCGGCTCCGTAGGCAAGCTCGAAGAGCGCGCGGTCGCGGAACGCGAGCGGCTCATCGATCTGTGGCGACGCGAGGAGGCGCTCGACCTCGGCTACCGTCAACACTTCAGGCAGCGTGCGCCAGGCCTTCGGCGTCTCGAGCTTCTCGCTGGGGTCCTTCGGCAGGAGCCCCTCGCCGAGCAGGAACTTGAAGTAGGTCCGCGTGGCGGAAATGCTGCGCCGGATCGACGCCGGCGCGAGGCCCAGATCCTTCAGGTGGTAGACGTACTCGCGTAGGAGCTTCGGCGTGAGCGCCGCGGGATCGGCGACCCCGCGCATCGTCGAGTACTCGATGAGCCGCTCCAGGTCTCGACGATACGCCTCACGCGTGTTCGCGGACGACCCCTTTTCGAGCGACAGGAGGTTGTCGAACACGTCGAGGTGGAAGGCAGCGGTCATTCAGGAGATCCTTCGCTTCGCTCAGGACGCCTTCGGCGAAACCATGCAGCAGCCACAATCACGGCGATGCCGATTGCGACGGCCGCGGCGATGGTTCCGTACTGCTTCATGGTCGCCTGGAGCTCAGCCCAGTTCGACCCCACTCGGAATGCGAGCCACGCGACCAGGCCGTACCAGATGCCCGACGCCAGGCCCATCACTGCGAGCGCGGGAGCGAACGGGACCTTCAGCGCTCCCGCGAAGGGCGGAACGATCGCCCGAAGACCGGGAACGAACCGGCTCAGGAACAGCGCGCCGATTCCGTATCGCTCGTAGAGCGTTCGCAGGGTGCCTTCAGCGGCCGCGCCCTTGTCTTTCAGAAGCCGCTTCTCGACGCGCGATGCGCCATAGCGGCGTCCCGCCGCGTACATGATCGACGCGCCCGTGAGGTTGCCGAGCCAGACTGCCAGGAACGCGCCGATGACGGTTCCCTTGCCGCGCGCGGCGAGGAAGGTGCCGAACGCCACGATCGTATCGGCGGGGATCGGCGGGAAGATGTTCTCGATGCCGGCCGCCAGGAACATCGTGGCGTACAACGCCGCGATGGGAAGCGCCGACAGCCAGTCCAGCACGCCCGGCACGACTACTCGTTTGTGATCGTCGCGACCACCATGCAGCCGAGTCCCTCACCGCGGCCGATCCAGCCCATCTTCTCGTTGGTCTTGCCCTTGATGGACACGTCGCCCTCCTTCACGCCGAGCGCGCGCGCGAGTTCCCTGCTCATCGCTTCACGGTGCGGCCCGATCTTCGGCTCCTCGGTCACCACGACGATGTCGACCTGCGACACCCGCCAGCCGCTCGCATTCACGCGCTCGACCGCCAGCCGGAGCATCTCGATCGAATTGCGCCCCTTGTTCTTCGGGTTCGAATCCGGGAACAGCTGGCCGATGTCCCCGGCGCCCATCGCGCCGAGCACGGCGTCCGTCAGCGCATGCGCGATCGCATCGCCATCCGAGTGGCCGTCGAGGTGCACGGCGGCGGGTATCGAAACGCCACCGAGGATCATGGGCCCCGGTGGCGCGAAACGATGGGAGTCGTAGCCGATGCCGACCCGGATCATGCGGCAGCGGGCGCCGGCGCCGGAGTCTTGGGCTCGACCAGATGGAGGATCGAATAATCCTGGCGGCGGCGCGCCGGTTGAAAACCGGCATCGCGGATAAGCCGCTCCATCTCGTCGGTCGTGGTGCGGAACGTGGTGTTCGCGGCCGAGACCACGTTTTCCTCGATCATGAGCGAGCCGAAGTCGTTGCACCCGTACCGGAGCGCAACCTGTCCGACCTTGAGGCCCATCGTCACCCAGCTGGACTGGAGGTTGGGCACGTTGTCGAGGACGATGCGGGAGATCGCGACGGTGCGGAGGTAATCCACCGCGTCCGTCTTCTGCATATGCGACATCTTCGGCGTGTTCTCCGGCTGAAGCGGCCAGCAGATGAAGGCGGTAAAGCCCTTCGTGCGGGCCTGCACGTCGCGCACACGCTGCAGATGCTCGATCCGCTCGGCGAGCGTTTCGCCGATGCCGTACATCATCGTGACCGAGGTCTTCATGCCCGCTTCGTGCGCCATTTCCATGATCTCGAGCCACCGGTCGGCGCCGGCCTTCTTCTTCGCGACCTGGTCGCGCACGCGCTGGACGAGGATCTCGCCGCCGCCGCCCGGAATGGAATTCAACCCGGCCGCCATCAGCTCCCTGATGACGTCACGCGCGTCCATCCGGAACGTGCTGGCGAAGAAGTCGACTTCGCTCGGGCTGAAGCCGTGGATGTGGATCGGGTGGTACTTCTTGATGTACCTGAGCAGGTCGAGATACCACTCGAACGGGATGTAGGGGTTGTGCCCGCCCTGCATCAGGATCTGGATGGCGCCGAGCTGCTTGGCTTCGTCGATCTTGGCCCCGATTTGCTCATACGAGAGCGTCCAGCCCTCGTTGTGCTTCGGCCGGCGATAGAAGGCGCAGAAGCCGCAATCGGCGACGCAGACGTTCGTGTAGTTGATGTTGCGGTCGACGATGAACGTCACGATGCCGTCGGGATGCTTCTCCCGGCGAACCGCATCGGCGGCGGCGCCCAGCTCGAGGAGCGGCGCGTTGGTGTAAAAGTCGAGAAGGTCTTTCATGCGGCCGGAAGGAAAGCGAGCGACCCATTCGGGACGCGGCCCGCGGCGACCAAGCGGCGGAAGAACTCCGTCAGCCCCGCGAGATGTTCATATGATAGCCCGTAATCGAGCCCGGAGAGGTACTCGAGGCACTCCTGCTTGTTAACGCCCGTCGCGACGGCCGCCTGCGCCGCCAGTGTGTCGAGGTGCCTGATCCCCCAGTCGCGCGACTGGATCAGGTTGGCGTGGACGGCCAGGGAGTCCTGCACCGGCGCGGTCCGCTGCGCGACCCAAACGGCGAACACGAATGGAAGCCCAGTCCAGTTCTTCCATTCCGCGCCGAGGTCGTAGGCGTAGCGATACGCGGACAGTCCGGGATGGGCGGCGTATTCCCCCGGATGCCGGAGGCGCGACCACAGATGCAGCGCCGCGTCGCCGATCACGAGGCGGGCATCGTGCTCCGTATCGCCGAACTTCTCCACGTCGGACAGCTCGGCGTCGGCGGGAACGAAGGCGGGCTTCGCGTCCCACACATGCTCGAACAGGAGCTCGAGCAGCGCGACGCTCGTCATGGAGCTCTTGCTGACCAGCACGCGTCGGCCCTGGAGCTCGGACGCGGGACGCTTCGAGAACAGCACGACGCTGCGCACGGGGCCGTCGCTGGTGATCGCGAGATCCGGCAGCAGCAGGTAGCGCTTCGCATCGCGCGCGTACTCGACGGCTGAAATCACGCTGACGTCGAGCGTCCCCTCGGCCATCTGGCGATTCAGCGCACTCGGCACGCCGTCGACGATCTCGCCGGAGAGTGGAACGATGCCGCGATCGACTGCCCCGTACACCGGGTAGCAGTTGATGTACGGGATGCGTCCGATGCGCATGCTACGCCGCCACCGCCTCGTCGAAGTCCGTGCGAAGGACGTTATAGAACGAATCTCTCTCCGCGGGGATCTTTCCCGCGCCGCGAATCAGCCGCAGGATGGCCGAGAGGGTCATCGCCTGCGCCGTGTGCGCGCCGGCCTCGTGATAGATCTTCTCGCGCACGACGGTGCCCTCGAGATCGTTCACGCCGAAGCTCAGGCCGATCTGCGACAGCATCGGCGTCACCATGATCCAGTGCGACTTGATGTGCTCGATGTTGTCGAGGTACAGCCGGCCGACGGCAAGGTTCTTCAGGTCGTCGAAGCCGGACGTCGCGAGCCCCGTGCGGCCGAGCGTCACGCCGAGCTCGTTGTTGTCCGGGTGGTACGCGAGCGGGATGTACGCCAGGTAGCCGCCGGTCTCGTCCTGGAGGTCGCGGAGCATCGTGAGATGATGCATGCGATCCTCGATCGTCTCGACGTGGCCGTACAGCATGGTGGTGTTCGACCGGATGCCCAGCTTGTGCGCGGCGCGATGCACCTGGATGTACTCCTCGCCCGACAGCTTCTTGTCGGCGATCGTCGCGCGGACCCCGGGGCTGAACACCTCGGCGCCGCCGCCCGGCATCGTGTCGAGGCCGGCCTCGCGCAGGCCGATCAGCACGTCCTCGACGCTCATCTTGTCGATGCGCGCGATGTGCGCGATCTCCACGGCGGTGAGGGCCTTGATGTGCACCTGCGGATGCTCGCGCTTGAGGGCGCGGAACATCTCGACGTAGTACTGGAACCCCGCCTTCATGTCGAGGCCGCCGACGATGTGGAACTCGCGCGTCATCGTCGAGTTGGCGCTCTTCGCTTCGGCGAGCGTCTGCTCGAGCGTGTAGCGGTAGGCGCCCTCTTCCTTCGGGAGACGCGCGTACGAGCAGAAGACGCACGTCTTCCGCAGCGTGCAGATGTTCGTCGGGTTGATGTGCTGATTCGCCGCGAAGGTGACGCGATTGCCATGACGCGCCGCATTCGCCGCGTCGGCCAGCGTGCCGATGCCATTGAGGTCGTTCGAGCGATACAGCGTCGCGCCATCCTCGAACGTCAGCCGCGTCCCCCGCTCGACCTTGTCGGCGATTGGTCTGAGCGCCGGGTCCGTGATGCGGGAATGATCTACTGGTGCGGCAACCGGCACGTGACTACTCCGGGAATCGTTTGACGGCGAGCGTGACGTTGTGGCCGCCGAATCCGAAGCTGTTGGAGAGCGCCAGCTTCACCGCGTGCTTGGCGGCCTTGTTCGGCGTGTAGTTCAGATCCAGCTCCTGGTCGGGAGTCTGGTAGTTGATCGTCGGCGGAATGATCGAGTCGCGCGTGGCGAGGCCGCAGAGGATGAATTCGACCGCCCCCGCCGCGCCAAGCATGTGTCCGGTCATCGACTTGGTCGAGCTGACGTGGATCTTCTTCGCCTGGTCGCCGAAGACGGCCTTGATGGCTTTCGTTTCGTTCAGGTCGTTCGCCGGCGTCGAGGTGCCGTGGGCGTTGATGTAGTCGACGTCGGCCGGGCCGATGCCGGCGTCCTTCATCGCGCGCTTCATGGCGCGCTGCGCGCCCTCGCCTTCCGGCGCCGGCGCGGTCAGGTGGTGCGCGTCGCCGGTGGCGCCATAGCCGACGATCTCGCAGAGGATCTTCGCGCCGCGCTTCGTCGCGTGCTCGTACTCCTCGAGGATCACGACGCCGGCGCCCTCGCCCATGACGAAGCCGTCGCGCGTCGCGTCGAATGGCCGCGAGGCCGTCTCGGGCGACTCGTTGCGCTCCGAGAGCGCCTTCATGTTCGCGAAGCCGCCGATCGCCATCGGCGTCACCGTGGCCTCGGAGCCGCCGGTGATCATGATGTCGGCGTCGCCGTACTGGATCGTGCGGAACGCATCGCCGATCGCGTGCGCGCTCGTCGCGCAGGCGGAGACGGTCGCGTAGTTCGGTCCCTTCGCGTTGAAGCGCATGGACACGATCCCCGCGGCGATGTCGGCGATGAACATCGGAATGAAGAACGGGCTGATCTTGCTCTGCCCGCGCTCGCGGTAGACGTCGTGCTGCTCCTCGAAGCTCTTCAGCCCACCGATGCCGGAGCCGAGGATGACGCCGATGCGATCGGGGTCGCCGATGTTGGAGGTATCGAGCCCCGCGTCCTTCATGGCCTGCACGGCGGCGGCGACGGCGTACTGCGTGTACGCGTCGGCGCGCTTGGCCTCCTTCCGGTCCATGTACTGGCTCGGATCGAAGCCCTTCACCTCGCACGCGAAGGTGACGGGAAAATTCGCGGTATCGAACTTGGTGATCGGCGCACCGCCGGACTTGCCGGCGAGAATGGCCGCCCAGGTCGACTCGACGTCGTTCCCGACGGGCGTGAGCGCCCCGAATCCGGTGACGACGACGCGACGCTTCATTACTCGCCGCCTTCCTTCTTCTGGAGGTAGGCGATGGCATCACCGACCGTGCGGAGCTTCTCGGCGTCCTCGTCCGGGATGTCGATGTTGAACTCCTTCTCGAACTCCATCACCAGCTCGACGATGTCCAGACTGTCGGCGCCGAGATCCTCGATGAAGGACGCGTTGTCCGTGAGCTTCTCGCGCTCGACGCCGAGCTCCTTCTCGATGATGTCGCGAACCTTCTGGGCGTTGGCTGAGTCGGCCATGGGTGGACGTGCCTCTTTTGACGGTGAAAGTGAAGAATCAGGAAATCTAGTAACCGGTCGAATGGAAAGTCACATCACCATTCCCCCGTCGACCACGATCACCTGGCCGGTGATGTAGGCGGCGGCATCCGATGCGAGAAAGGCGACGGCGCCGGCGATGTCGCCGGGGGTGCCGAGCCGTTCGAGCGGAATCTGCCCTGAGAGCGTCGTCCGTGCTTCCGGGGTCATCGCGGCGGTCATGTCCGTCTCGATGAATCCGGGCGCGACGACGTTCGCGAGGATGTTTCGCGAGGCGAGCTCCTTGGCGACCGACTTGGTGAGGCCGATGAGGCCCGCCTTGCTGGCGGCGTAGTTCGACTGGCCCTTGTTGCCGACGATGCCGACGACGCTCGCGATGTTGATGATGCGGCCCCAGCGGCGTTTCATCATGCCGCGGCTCGCCGCGCGGATGGCGACGAAGGCGCCGCGCAGGTTGGCGTCGAGGACGGTATCCCAGTCCTCGTTCTTGAGCCGCATGATGAGATTGTCTTTCGTGAGGCCGGCGTTGTTTACGAGGATGTCCACCGAGCCCAGCTCTTTCTCGACGTTCGCGACGAGCGCCTCGACTGAATCCGGATCTCCGATATCGCAGGAAAAGCCATTGGCTGCGCCAATGGCTCCGGCGACTTCCTTCGCCTTGGCGGCATCGCGGCCGACGACGGCGACCTTTGCGTTGCAGCCGACCAGCGTCTTCGCGATGGCGTTGCCGATGCCGCGCGTGGACCCGGTGACGAGCGCCACCCGGCCGTTCATGTCGATCTTCATGCGACAGCCTCCAGGAGCGCGTTCACCTCGGCGGCGGTGCCGCAGGTCATCGTCTTCACGTTCGGCGCGATCTTCTTCACGAGGCCAGCGAGGACGTTGCCCGGCCCCATCTCGACGTAGGTCGCCTCCGGATGCCGCTTCGCCATCTCGGTGATCTCTTCGGTCCAGCGGACCGGAGAGACCAGCTGATCGAGCAGTCGCTGCTTCGCCGTTGCCGCGTCGCGGACCGGCTGCGCGTTCACGTTGGCGAAAACGTCGAACCTGGGGTCCGAGAACTGCGCCTTCTCGAGCGCCGCCTTGAGGCCATCGCGCGCGGGCTGCATCAGGGGCGAGTGGAACGCCCCGCTGACGTTCAGTTTGATCGCGCGCTTGGCGCCCGCGGCTTTGGCGAGCTCCATGGCCTTGTCGACGCCTGCGGACTCGCCGCTGATCACGAGTTGTCCAGGGCAATTGTAGTTCGCCGGAACGACCGTCCCCGCCGCCTTCGTCGCCTCGTCGCAGATCTCCTCGATCGGACGGGACGTCTCGCCGAGCAGCGCGGCCATCGCGCCGGGCCGCTGCACGCCCGTCTCGAACATGAGCTCACCGCGACGACGAACCAGCCTCACCGCATCCTCGATCGACAGCGATCCGGCCGCGTGGTACGCCGTGAACTCGCCGAGCGAATGGCCGGCGGCCGCGATCGTCTTCGGGGCGACCTTGTCCTTAACGACGGCCCAGACCGCGGCGCCATGCGCGAGCAGCGCGGGCTGCGCATTGTGCGTCAGCGTCAGCTCATCGGCCGGCCCATCGAACATCAGCTTCGAGAGCGGCACGCCAAGCGCCTTGTCGGCCGCGTCGAGCGCGGCCCGCGCGGCGGGAAATGCCTCGGCGACGTCCTTCGCCATGCCCGGCTTCTGCGACCCCTGACCGGGGAACAACAACACGACTTGCATCGAATCAGAAGCGGACGATCATCGAGCCCCAGGTGAACCCGGCGCCGAACGCCACGAGCATGACGTTCATGCCCTCCTTGATCCGCCCGGACTCGATGGCCTCGTCGAGTGCGATCGGCACCGAGGCGCTGGACGTGTTCCCATAGCGGTCCACGTTCACGTAAACCTTGTCCATCGAGACATTGGCATGCTTCGCCGTCGCCTCGATGATGCGCATGTTGGCCTGGTGCGGGATGAGCAGGTCGATGTCGGTGCCGGTGAGTTTCGCGCCGTCCAGCGCGCGGTCGCAGGCGTCGGCCATCGAGCGCACGGCGTGCTTGAACACCTCGCGGCCGGCCATGCTGACGTAGTGCGAGCGGTCGTTGAGCACCGTCTCCGAGAACGGAATGCTGGTGCCGCCCGAGGGCCGATACAGGAGGTCGGCCAGGGTGCCGTCGGAGCGCATGTACACGCTCAGGATGCCTCGGTCGACCGCCGGATTCTTCTTGCGGCGCAGGATCGCCGCGCCGGCGCCGTCGCCGAACAGCACCACCGTCGACCGGTCTTTCCAGTCGACGATGCCGCTCATCTTCTCGGACCCGACGACGAGCACCGTTTCGGCCACGCCGGTCGAGATCAGCCCTTCGGCGATCGTCGAGCTGTAGATGAAGCCGGTGCACGCGGCGGAAATGTCGAACGCGGCAGCGCGCGAGGCGCCGAGGATGGCCTGAAGGTCCACCGCCGTGGACGGCAGCAGCCGATCGGTGGTCGCCGTGCTGAGGACGATCGCGTCGAGCTCACCAGCGTGCACGCCCGCGCGCTCCATGGCTTTCTTCGCGGCGGTGGCCGCCATCGTGGCGGTGGTTTCTCCGGCCTGGGCGATGCGGCGCTCCTTGATGCCGGTGCGCGACGTGATCCATTCGTCGTTCGTCTCGAGGCCCATCGCCGCGAAATCGTCGTTCCGGAGGATCTTGTCCGGGACACCGCGCCCCGTTCCCGCGATGTAGGCAATCGGCCTTGGTCTCATTACGACGTCGCTCCCTGCGGTCGCGACGGACTTTCCGTGAGCCGCCGGTCGATGTGCTCGTTCATCTTCGACTCGTGCGCGCGGATGCCGGCCTTCAGCGCGTTCATGATCGCCTTCGGCGAGGACTTGCCGTGCGAGATGATGCTGATGCCCTTCACGCCGAGGAGCGGCGCGCCGCCGTACTGCGCATAGTCGAGCGGCTTGAGCGCCGTCGCCATCTGCTGCTTGTCGATCCCGGCCTTCGCGAGCGTGCCCATCACGAATGGCGCGATGGCTTCGTAGAACTTGAGCACGACGTTGCCGACGAAGCCGTCACACACGACGACGTCGATCGGGCCGCGGTCGCACGCGCCCGCCGGCAGGTCACGTCCCTCGACGTTGCCGACGAAGTTGACGCCTGACTTCACCAGCAGCTGGTGGGCTTCCTTGACGACCGTGTTGCCCTTCTCCGGCTCTTCGCCGATGGACAGCAATCCGACGACGGGATTCTTGCGACCGAGGACGTCCTCGGCGTAAACGGACCCGAGCCAGGCGAATTGGACCAGCTCTTCGGGGCCGCAATCGACGGTGGCGCCGGAGTCGAGCACGACTACCGGGTTCTTCGCCGTCGGAAAGATGGTCGCGATCGCCGGACGCTTCAGCCCGGAGTGCAGCCGCAACACGACGACGGACGCGGCCATCTGCGCGCCGGTGTTTCCGGCGGAGACGAACGCGTCCGACTTTTTCTCGGCCTGGAGCTTGAGGCCGACGACCATCGAGCTGTTCTGCTTTCCGCGGATCGCGGCGCTCGGCTTTTCGTCCATGCCGATGACTTCCGGCGCCTCGACTATCTCGATGCGGGATCGCTGCGCGGCAAGCGACTTGTACTCACCGTCGAGCGCCTTTTTCAGCTCCGCTTCGACGGTTGCGGTGGGGCCGACGAGTTGAATGGTGTGCGCGGCATCGAGCTCGCCCAACGCGAGCAGCGCACCGGACACCGTCGCCTGGGGAGCGAAGTCGCCTCCCATGGCGTCCAACGCGATCCGCGCCAACTCAGGCTTCCTTTGCTGCTACCCGCTGCTTGCCGTCGTAATAGCCACACTCGGCGCAAACATGATGCGGACGCTTCATGGATGAGCAACGCGGGCACTTCTGGATCGCGATGGCGGGCGCCGTCTTGTGCGTGTTGCGCGCGCGCTTCTTTCGCTTGGAGGTACGTCTCTTCGGGACGGCCATATGAAATCAGGATATCGGGTTGGCGGATTGTCGGATTGCCGGATCAGGCGATCTGTCCATCCGCCAATCCGTCAATCAGCAAGGGGTTAAACCTAGCGGATTCAGGGACTTTTTCAGGCCCTTTCGGCCTTCCGGAGCGAATCCCAGCGGGAATCGGTCTGCGGCGGGCAGTCGCATGGGCCGGCATTGAGGTCCTTGCCGCAGCGGGGGCAGAGTCCCTTGCAGTCCTCACGGCAGAGCACGTATCGGGGCTGGGCGAGCAGCCACTCCTCGCGGATCGCGGGGCGAAGGTCCAGCTCCCTGGCGTCGGGGTCGATCAAGTAGACGTCGGGGTCATCCTCGGTCGCCTCCCCGGGCTCGGCGTAGATGATGTGGGACTCCGCCTCGACGTGGCCGTGGGCCTCGTTGAGGCACCGGCGGCACTCGGTGGAGATGTCGCCCGAGATGTGGCCGTGCCAGTAGTACTGGTTGGTTCCGGTCACCGAGAGTCGGCCCTTTACCTGAACGGCCGTATCGGGCTTCGGATCCTCGTCCTGCCAGACCGGATCGTCAGCCAGGAGCTGGTCGTCGACGGTCGCAGCCTTGGCTTCGAGGGAGCGTAAGTCGAAGGTCAGCATACACTTGATTATAGATAGCTAAGGGACTTTCTACAAGCTCGCTTCGCTCAACGTCCACGAGTCCAGAGTAGCAGCACACCGCAGTTCGTCTTGGTCGTTCTGAACTGGAAGGGCGTGCTCCCGGCGCTCGCGTAATACTCGACTCCGGACAGGTTCAGAGCGAAAAACTGCCCCATATCGGGCGGCTTGATGTTGTCGGAAGGAATGCCGTCGAAGATCATCAGCCCGTCCAGGTACACCGACGCCCAGCAGCCCCGTGGGCTCCCCGGCTTGGAATCGAGCGCCGGATCCCCCTTGATGCCTCCCGCCCCGCGCGAACGGACGAACGCCTTCCCGTCGTAGAACACGACGTTCAGACCCGGAATGCGCCTGAGGATCGACGGAAAGGTGGCCCCGACATTGTCCATCTCACGGAGCGTCGCCTCGGAGATGAAGTTGCCGCCCACGTTCCGCTTCCGTCGCGACTCGAAGTCCTGGAGTCGCGGCGTCTGGTAGGCGATCTCGTCGGCGGTCGTGCGGACCGTGTCGAGCTGTGCGACGCCGATCAGGGCATAGACCCGCCTGGCCTCCTGCCCCGCGGTCAGGTCGAGCGTGTCGCGCCAGACGGTGAAGCCGATCTTCCGGACCTGCACTTCATTCCTGCCGCACGCGAGTCCCGTGAGCCGGAAGGCGCCCGTCGCGTCGCTCGTGGTCGACCGGTTCTGTCGTGGAACCGACACCTCGGCGCCGTCGACGAACGCCCCCGTTTCGATGCTTCGGGCGACCACCGTCCCGCTCAACGCGCAGGATTGCGCCTGCGCGCGGGCGGGCTTTGCCGTGATGAGAACCGCAATCGCCGCAACCGCGAGCCTGCCACGGCCCATCTGTTCCCTCCGGATGACTCAGGCGATGACGTCGGCTTCCGAGAAGAAGAAACGTGCTTCGCGCATCGCGTTGTCGTCGGAGTCCGACGCATGAATGGCGTTTCGCTCCTTCGACTCCGCGAAGAGCTTGCGAACGGTCCCCGCCGCGGCTTCGGCGGGATCGGTCGCGCCGATCGCCTTGCGCAGCTCGGACACGGCGTCGGCCTTCTCGAGGATCATCGGCATGCACGGGCCAGACGTCATGAAGTTCACGAGCGAGCCTTTCCAGCACAGTGGGATCCGAAGCTTGGAATTCACGTGACTTGAAGTCGCGGC
>JADMIO011605985.1_pt1 | contig 58655 bp, 52 predicted proteins | sample 8958161 | NCBI WGS metagenome assembly JADMIO01 (sample SAMN16585339, study PRJNA669376) | soil metagenome | isolation source: Crop rotation soil | place: USA: Cullars Rotation, Alabama | collected 2011
CCCCGGCCGCGCTGTGGGCCGAAATCGAAAAGGCGCTCGACGAGCGCCCTGGCACAGTTTCCCGGCCTCGTCGTCGTCGCGCCTCTTTCTTCCGGTGGCCGCAGGTGGCCGCGGCGGCCTGTGCCCTCTTGCTCCTGGCCCTGGCCGCGGGACTCGTCTGGTACTCGGCGCGCCAAACGGAAAGCATCCCGCAAGTCGCCGTAACGGGCGAAACGAAACAGGTGCCGCCGCAGCCCCCGCAGCAGCAAGAGCGGGCGCAGCCACAGCCGCCAGCCCCCAGTGTGGCCCGGAATCCGCCCGCGGCGAACAACACGCCGCAGCCGAACACGCCGCAGCCTAAACGGCCCGCCGCTAACGGCAAACACGCGGATGCAGCTCAGACGTGGGAGGTCGCGCGTCTGGCGGGTGCGCCGAAAGTCGAAGGCAAACAGTTCGGAGGGAGCGGTCGCCTCGCGGTCGGGGAGTGGTTGGAGACGGACGCGTCCTCGCGCGCCCGCGTCAACGTCGCCGACATTGGCGAGGTTGACGTTGGGCCGAACACGCGCGTGCGCCTCTTAAGGACGCGCTCGACCGAGCACCGTTTGGCGCTGGAGCGCGGGCGACTGCACGCGGTGATAGACGCGCCGCCGCGACTCTTCATCGTCGAGACGCCGTCGGCGACCGCCATCGATTTGGGCTGCTCCTACACGCTCGAAGTTGACGACGCCGGGCGCAGCCGCCTGCACGTCACTTCCGGCTGGGTCGCGCTCGAACTGAAGGGGCGCGGCGAGGCGATTGTGCCGGCCGGCGCGGTCTGCCTGACTGAGCCCGGCAAGGGGCCGGGCACGCCTTACTTCGACGACGCCTCGCCAAGCTTCCGCGCCGCGCTCACGCGGCTGGATTTTCAAGGGGGCGGCGCGAATGACCTGAACGTCGTGCTCACGGAGGCGCGCGAGTACGACACGCTGACGCTCTGGCACCTGCTCTTGAGCCTGCGCGGGCCGGAGCGCGAGCGCGTCTACGACCGCATGGCCGCTCTAATCCCCCCGCCGCAGGGCGTGACGCGCGAGGGCGTGCTCAGGCACAACCGCGCCATGCTCGACCTCTGGAAACAGGAACTCGAATGGGCCTGGTTCGACTTAACGAAATGATAAACGATGAATGAGGAATTAAAGACAAACGCTTCTTAATTCCGCATTCATCATTCCTCATTCATCGTTCAGAAAATCTCTCCCGCAAATCCTCGTTGTGCAGCAGACTTTCAACTCTCAAGGAGCAACGAACATGATGAAACGCATCACACCGAGAATCGTCGCGGGTTGTCTGGCATTCTTCGCGCTCGCCGCGCTGGTCGGGGCCAGGCTCGTGGCACAGAACGGGCCGGCGAAACGAGCCGGCACAAAAATGGCCGCGGCCGGAGACAAATTGGTCGTGCACGAGTGGGGGACGTTCACTTCGATTGCCGGGCGCGACGGCGTGGCGCTCGAATGGCGGCCCCTGAACGGCCCGAGCGATCTACCCAAGTTCGTCCACAGCATACAGGAGGGCGACGACGGCCTGCGCCGGCAAAAGGGGAAGGGCGACTTGCGCGCCTCGGTTCGCATGGAGACGCCCGTGCTCTACTTCTACTCGCCCGCGGAGATGAACGTCTCCGTCAAGGTCGATTTCCCGAAGGGCAGAATCACCGAGTGGTATCCGCAGGCGCGCGCCGTCGCGACGGGCATTGACTGGGGCCGGTTGAAGGTCATGCCGGGCGCGGCGCTGACCTTCCCGGTCGAGAGCGCGGAGAGCCACTACTACCCCGCGCGCGAGGTCGATGCCGCGCCCGTGCAGGTCTGCGGGACGCTCGGCAAGCAGGGGCAGCAGGAGAAGTTTCTCTTCTACCGCGGCGTAGGCACTTTCGATTTGCCGCTCTCGGTCAAGCTCGAAGGCGAGAACGTCGTCCTGAAGAATCTTGGCACAGAAGAGATCGCGCACCTCATCATCTTCGAGAACAAGGGCGGGCGCGTCGGCTACCGCGTGTGCGACGCGTTCAAGGGCGAGATGACTCACGAGCGCCCCGCGCTCGACAAGAGCATGGACGCGCTCCTCTCGGAGCTGAAGCAGGTGCTCGTCGCGGGCGGTCTCTACGAGCGCGAGGCCGCGGCGATGATTAAGACGTGGCGCGACAGCTGGTTCGAGGAGGGCTTGCGCGTCTTCTACCTGCTGCCGCGGCGCACGACCGACGAGATTCTCCCTGTGACCATCGAGCCGCGCCCGGCGGAGCTGGTCCGCGTGCTCGTGGGTCGCGCCGAAGTCATCACGCCCGAGATGGAGAGGCACGTTCAGCAGCAGGTCGGCCTGCTCCGCGACCCCTCGCCGCAGGCGCGCGAGCTTGCGAGAAACGCGATTCAGAAGTACGGTCGCTTCTCGGAGCCGATCCTCAAGCGCCTGCTGGCACAGGAGACGAGTGGGGAAATTCGTTCTGAGATTGCGAGACTAATCGAATCAAACAGGACGGAAGCTGAGATAGGGAAAAAGTAGATTGTAGGGGGCAGGGCGAGCCCTGCCCCCTACAAAAGATTTCGGGCACGCGCGACTCTCCGGTCATGAAAAAAGGGATTCTTCCAAAGACGCTGAAGTGGGCGGCGGTCGTGCTGGCAATCGCCTTCATTGTGCTCCAGTTCATACGCCCGGCGCGGACCAACCCGCCCGTTGACGAATCCAGGACGCTGCAAGCCCACGCGCGTGTCCCGGCGGCAGTCGCGAGCATCCTGGACCGCTCCTGCAACGACTGCCACTCGCACCAGACGCGCTGGCCCTGGTACAGCAACATCGCGCCCGTCTCGTGGTTCGTCGTCAGCCACGTCAACGAAGGCCGCCGCGAGATGAACTTCTCCGACTGGGCGCAGTACAGTGAGGACGACCGCCCGTTCATGCTGAAGAAGATTTGCGGGGAAGTCCAAAGCGGCGCGATGCCGCTCAAGTCCTACCTGCGGTTGCATCACGAAGCCGAACTCTCCGGCGAAGATGTCAAGACGCTCTGCGACTGGGCGAGCGCGGAGAGCGAGCGCCTCTCCCGCGCCTCGGAGTGAGCCCACGCCATTACAACCCTGCTAGATGTCTCGTGTCGTTGACGGCGAGGACGCGGACGAAGCCGTCTGTGCGGAGTTCAAAGCGAGTGATGCCGCAGTTGGCCGTGGCAATCCAGACGGGCTTGAGTTCGGGGGCGTCGAGCGCGCCCATCAGGTGCAGGGCGAGGATGCAGATGGTGCCTGTGTGGGAGAAGACGACGATGCGGCCCCCCGGGTGGTGCTCTATGGCGCGGTCGAGTTGGACGGAGGCGCGGTCGAGCATCTGGCGGTAGCTCTCGCCGCCCGAGAGGACGTGTTCGAAGTCGCGGCGAATCAGCGCGGCGTACTGTTCGGGGTGCCGCTCGGCCGCCTCCTCGAAGGTCAGCCCCTCCATCACGCCGACGCTGCGCTCACGAAAAGCTTCGGTCTGCTCTACGTCCAAGCCCGTGAGACGCGCCAGCGGCATCGCCGTCTCGACCGCGCGCGAGAGGTCGGACGAGTAGACGGCCGTAATCTTCTCCTCAAAAAGCGCGCGCGCGGTGGCCTCCGCCTGGCGGCGTCCGCGCGCGGAGAGCGGCGTCGCCGTGTGCCCGCCGAAGCGACCCTCCGCGTTCCCCTCTGATTGCCCGTGCCGCACGAGCAGCACTCGCGTCGAATCCATAAAACTCAAAGCCCAAAGTCCAGGGTCCAAAGTCAAAGACCGTCCGCCTGACTTTGGACTTCGGACCCTGGACTTTGGACTGATGTTAAGCCGCGACCGCTTCGGCCTTCAGCTTCTCGGCCTGGTAGTGTGTGACCAGCGCGTTGATGATTTCGTCGAGCGCGCCCTCCATGACCAGGTTGAGCTGGTGGATGGTCAGGCCGATGCGGTGGTCCGTGACGCGGTTCTCTTTGAAGTTGTAGGTGCGAATCTTTTCGGAGCGGTCGCCACTGCCGACCATCGCGCGACGCTCGGAGGCGACGGCCTCGTGCTGCTTCTGCTCCTCTACCTCTTGCAGGCGCGCGCGCAGGACGCGCATGGCCTTATCGCGGTTCTTGATCTGCGATTTCTCGTCCTGCATCGAGACCACGGTGTTCGTCGGGAGGTGCGTGATGCGGACGGCCGAGTAGGTCGTGTTGACACTCTGCCCGCCCGGGCCGGAAGAGCAGAAGGTGTCAATGCGTAAGTCCTTCGGGTCGATCTTAACATCGACCTCTTCGGCTTCGGGCAGCACGGCGACCGTGATGGCGGAGGTGTGAATGCGCCCGGAGGTCTCCGTCTGCGGGACGCGCTGGACGCGGTGGACGCCCGACTCGTGTTTCAGTTTCGAGTAGACCTTGTCGCCCTCAATCAGCGCGATGGCCTCCTTGACGCCGCCGATGCCGGACTCCGAGGCGTCGAGGATTTCCAGTCGCCAGCCCTGGCGCTCGGCGTAGCGCTGGTACATCCTGAGCATCTCGGCCGCGAAGAGCGTCGCCTCGTCGCCGCCCGTCCCGGCGCGGATTTCCACAATCACATTCTTCTCGTCGTTCGGGTCGGACGGGATCAAGAGGAACTTGAGGGCTTCTTCGGCCTGCTCGACGCGCGCCTGGAGTGATTCGGCCTCGACGCGCGCCAGCTCGCGCATCTCCTCGTCGTCGGCGGTCGCGAGCAATTCCTCAGCGCCCGCGAGTTCGTCTCGGAGGGATTTCAGCTCGCGATATTTGGCGACGATCTCGCCGAGACTCCGGTGCTGCTTGGCCGCTTTGATGTAAGCCGCCTGGTCCGACATGACGTCCGGCGAAGAAAGCTCCTGTGTCAGCTCTTCGTAACGCGCTTCGATCTGTTCCAGTTTCTCTAACATAAATTTTTAGGAGAGCGGCGCGGCCTCGGCCGTGGCGGGCTGCGGCTCCAGTTTCAAAGATTCCTTGAGGGCGATGAGCGCGACTTCGAGCTGCTTGTCGTCGGGCTCCTTGGTCGTGATGTTTTGGAGCCAGACGCCGGGCAGCGTGATGAGCTTGAAGATGATGCCGCCCTCTTTCTTCGCGGAGAGGCGTATGACTTCGTAGGAGAGCCCGGCGACGACCGGCATCAGCGCGATGCGCACGAGCAGGTTGTAAAGGAGCGAGTCGAACTTGACGACGGAGAAGAGGACGATGGAGACGAGCATCACGACCATCAAAAAGCTCGTCCCGCAGCGCGGGTGCTGGCGCGGCTGCGTGCGCGCGTTCTCGACCGTGAGCGGCAGGCCGTTCTCCCAGGTGAAGACGGTCTTGTGCTCCGCGCCGTGGTACTCGAAGACGCGCCGTATGTCCTTAATCAGCGAGAAGCTGAAAATCATGATGATGAAGAAGGCCATGCGGATGAGGCCGTCTATCAGGTTGAAGCCGACCGTCGGCGTCACCGGGTGCAGGTAAGACTTCACGCCGCGCCACGCGCGCGTGTACCAGGCTTCGTCCGTGGCGGGCGCTGTGGCGGCCGGGGCTGTGCCGGAAACCTGGCCCGGCGCGGCCTGCGTCTGCACGACTGCGGCGGGCGCGTTGGCCCAGCCGGCGGCGATGAAGAGCGCGTTCGTTAAGAGGAGCGGGGCGACGATGAAGAGCAGGATGTTGAAGATGATGGCGAAGACTATGGAGCCCGCGGCGGCTGCCGTTGTGCCTTTCTTCATCTCGTCCCTGGCGCGCTTCTGCGTCGGGACGGGGATGAGGCCGGGCAAGCCGCCTGTGATGCCGGCGAAGTCTCCCTCGCCTTCGATGACCGCGGGCTTCAGGGCGACTTCGACCTCGGCGGCCTCTTCGGCGTCCGTGAACGCCTGGCTCGCGGAGTAGTTCAGCGCCTTGATGCCGAGGCCCATCGACTGGACGAGGACCGCGCCGCCGCGCAGGACCGGGAGTTTGAGGAGCGGGTATTTGTCGCTCCACTTGGGGAGCTGTGCCGCCGTGTTGACAATCGTGCCGTCGGCGCGGCGCACGGCGATGGCGTAGGCGCTCGGCGTACGCATCATCACGCCCTCGATGACGGCCTGCCCGCCCACAATCAAGTCTCTCTCGTTTGCGCTCACTGTCTGATTCCCCCGGCCTTCGGAAAAGTTAAACAATAACGCCGACCCTTTTCGGCTTCGGCTGGCGCGGTCGCTTTCTTCGCGCGTCTCTCATGATACACGAAAAGCGACCGGCCGGACTCCGCGAGCGGGTCGGCGTCTCAGATTTTGATGGCTAATGCTGGCGGGCGTCCGATGCCCTTAAAACACGCATCTGGCGTTCGGCTCGAAACCTTTTTGTGGCTTACTGGGCCGTGGCGTTCTCGGCCTGCGGCTCGGCGGCTTCGGCCGGCTGCTTCTTGCCGTAGCGCTTGTTGAAGCGGTCGACGCGGCCGGCGGTGTCCACCAGCTTCTGCTTGCCGGTGAAGAACGGGTGGCACTCCGAGCAGATTTCGACGTGCAACTCGTCCTTGCGCGTCGAGCGCGTGGTGAACGTGTTGCCGCAGGCGCACTGGACTTTGATTTCGTTATACTCCGGGTGAATTCCTTGCTTCATTTCCTCTTCCTTCCCTATAGACGGCTACCCGAGCCTCTCTCAAAACACTCCATCATACGGTGGCCGCGCGGCGCGGGTCAAGCATCGGGGGCGGACCGATGAATGCGGGCGGATTTCGGATTGAGGATTAAACATCCGTTCTTAAATCCTCAATCCGATACCCGCATTCCGCAATTTACTTGAATGCCTCCGGGTGCAGGTAAGTGCCGCGCTCGCGCAGAGGTTTTTCCTCCTCCACTTGGATGCGGTGGAGGTTCGCGTAGGTGTCCTGGCGGACGCCCGTCACCTGCCAGGAGACCTCCACGCAAGGCTTATTCGTCCTGATGACGAAGGTGTTGCCCTCGATCTTGCGCGCGACGATGGCCTGGGCGAACTGGCCCATGACCGTCAGTTGGTAGCGGAAGTCGCGGTTGAGCGCCTGGAAGTAGGCCGGGAGGCGGACCACGGCCAGCCCGCGCGCGTTTGTCGTGACGTTGCCGTTGTAGATGTTCATCATGTCGGGGGATTCCACGAACGAGTGGTAGAGGTACTTGTTCAAGGGGTCGAGCGGGTGGTCTATGACGAACGAGCCGCTGCCCTTCGAGACGGAGCCCGCGACCATGAGCTTGCCGGGTATCTTGACCGTCACGGAGCTGGTGCCGAGCACCATCGTGTTGCTCTCGCTGACCTCGGCGAGCGCGCCGATGGCCGTGGCGTTGAAGAGTTCCGAGCCTAAAGACGAGCCGGACAGCCAGCCGATGTAAGTATTCCTCTGGCCGCCCTCGTTGTAGCCCGCCTCCGGGCCGACGAACGTGTTGAAGCTGCCCGTCGTGTTGAAGTAGCCGGCCCTCCGCCCGACGAAGACGTTATAGCCGCCGTCCGCGGTGTCGCGGCCCGCGTCGCGGCCGACGAAGGTGTTCCCGACGCCCGTCGTGTTGGCGTCGCCGGCGAAGGCCCCGAAGAAAGCGTTCTGGTCGCCGTCCGTGGTCTGCGTGCCGGCGTTCGTGCCAAAGAAGGTGTTGAAGCTGGCGGTCGTGACGTGCCGGCCCGCGTTGACGCCGTAAAAGGCGTTACCGCCGCCGGTCGTATTCAGCGCGCCCGCGCCGACGCCGAAGAAAGAGTTGTTGTTGCCCGTCGTGTTGGCGATGCCGGCGTCTTTGCCGAAGAAGGAGTTGCCGTGGCCGCTCGTCGTCACCTTGCCCGCGCCCCAGCCGAAGAACGAGTTGAAGTAGCTGGACGTGTTGCCCGAGCCGGTGTTAACGCCCGCGAACGTGTTCGTCATAGGGTAAGAGGAGCTGCCCGAGACGCCGAGCACGCGGCTGCCGTTGAAGTTGAACTGCGTCTTGGCGTTGACGACGTTGCCCGAGAGCGTCCCCGTCAAGCTAGTGGCGTTCGCGCCGAGAGTGAGGTTGCCCGTGATGTTCGCCGTGCCGGAGACGTGCAGCTTGGAGGTCGGCGTGATGCCGATGCCTATGTTGCCGCCGGACTCCGTGACGACCGAATCGCCGAGCGCCCCCGTCGGCCCATTCGTCCACTTGACGAGTTTCCCCGTTGTGCCAGTTCCGGAGACGGCCGGCGTCATCCCACCTTTAGGGGCGTCCGACCCCGCAGGCGTCGCCGCGTCGCTTCCCTCAGAGGCCGCTCGCGTCTGTGCGGCCGACGGCCCGGCTGCGATTGGCACAGTCTTGACGCCCGCATCCAGTGCGAGCGAGGCTTGCCCGCCCTCCACGTGGACGCCCGCCTGCCTGAACGTCAATCGCCCGGCCGATTCTCTGACCGCGATGACGCAGAGGTAGTCGCCGTCCGGGAGCCGCTTGCCGCGCGAGTTCTGGAGCGTCCAGTCGCGCACACTCCCCGGGTTGAAGCCCGTGTCGAGCACCGTTTCGCCCGCGGCGTCGAAGACTTCGAGGCGCATGCGCCCGACGGCCGCGCCCGAGGCGGTGAAGCGCACGCGCCCGCCCGCGGTCGCGACCGTGACGCGCGGGCCGGCCGGGGCCGCCTCCTGCGCGAAAGCGGCGGCGCAGGAAAGAAGCGCGATGAAGAGAGAGTGGCTCAGGCTTCGTCTGGTGAACATAAAGGGAATCTCCTTTCCGGGCGGTTGACAAGGGTCGTGCGGGACGTAGTGGCGCGCGGGCGCGGGCGAGGGTTGTTTCTGAACCTGTCTTCGGCTTACCTGTCGGGCGAGAAAGCCTGAAAGAGAAGCGGCGTTAAGACTCACAGGGGGAGCAAGAATTATATGTTGGTTGGGTGCGTTGTCAATCATTAAGTTGAGCGTCCGGCACGTCGGAAGCAGGTAGTGTCCTAAATCTGTGTGCATAGCAAATCCTTCAAACTCCAAACAGACTTAGTCAGCCCCGCCTCCATCGCTGGTGTGCAACGAATCGCGCTATGCACGCGGCAGAAATTATAGTACGCGAAATAGAACGCGAGCGCGGCTTTCAGGTTTTCCCATTTCTTACTGAAAGCATTAGTGAGCCGCGTAAAGCGTCGCATCGCCATTCTGATATTAAGATTCTGCCGCTCAACATGAGACGTGCAAATCTTTTCGGGGTCGGGGTTGCCAAAGACGGGAGTAGGAACGGCGGCTATCACTTTCGCCGGGGAGTATCTGTGCTCGTCGTCGTTTGCAACCCCGTATATTTTTATCAGTTGAGCATAATCAACGCGCGTCCCTAAACTGTAGGCGATGGCATCAGGGTAAGCCGCAAAGCCATCCGTAGAGACTTGAAAGCGCCCTTGCGTGCCGTCCACGGCAGCAAAGATTTTCTCTGTGAAGAGAAGCGTATCGCGCTCCGTGCGGCGGCCTAGATGCCATGCCAAGATTAGCTTGCTGTCGCGCTCGAAAGCCACGAACGTATAAGCATCGCCTAGTGTCGGGTCGTCTTTACCTTGACGCCTTTTTGTCTTTTCCTTCATTTCGACATAGGCCCAAATCTCGTCAAGCTGAAGGTCATTAACTTTCACTTTGCGAATCTTACTATCCATCAAAGCCTCACACCGCTCGCCTACTCTCACGAGCAAGTCAAGGATAGTGTCACGATGGACGCCAGTAATGCGCTCCGTGCTTCTGATAGACATTCCTTCGACTAGCAGATGCAAACACATCAGAGCTTTTTCGAGCGGCAGATACATACTGCCGAGCGGCTTTTCTTTAGGTTCTTGGAAGGTCTTTCGGCATTTGTTGCAGCGGAACCTCTGATTGCCTTTGCGGTCTTTACCGATTTTGACGGCTTGAATCTGGCAGTTGTGACAGGTCATCTTGAACCTTGCCTTTCGAGGGCGATTGGCTCACAATGACTTTGCTGGAATCAGGCGTGAGCAATCGCGTTTGATTTTCAAAAGGGCTTTGTCAGTTAGTAGCTGGCGAAGCCCTTAACTTTTCAATATAGGGATTTTAATGCTTGAGCAAATAAAAGTCAAGCAAAATCTCAAGCTAAACAGAAGATTTTTATGCTTTTAATGCTTGAGCAAGTGTGTTAGTATTGGCGCATGGAACGCCAGAAACTAACTAAGAAGTATGCGGGCAGACTTGGAGGGCTGAAGGGCGGGAAGGCCCGTGCGGAAAAGCTCTCAAGTGAAGAACGTAAAGCCATTGCCAAAAAAGCAGCGCAGAAACGCTGGGCAAACCACAAGCTACGCGGGGATTAACTCGCCCTGGGCTTCTTTTGCCTTCCCATTGCGCCTAGTTCGCGGGGCGACATCTATCGCTTTATTTAGTTCAATTACTAAGATTCCACCCACTAACTGAGGCTCAAAAGTGCGGGTCTTGGATGCGTCAACATCGTAGTGCTGGCAAAATGCAATAGCGCCTACAAGATACGACTTGCTGTTCTTCTGAGTCCGTACAGCGTATGCGTGACGGACTTCACCTTGTGCGGGCTTAAAGCCAATAGCCCGTTTCTGGCGGTCATACAGCAAGATAACGCTTTTAGGCTTTCCAAGTGCCTCGTATGCCGCTTGGCTAAGCGAAAAGTTGCCCTTACGGTGTAGAGATACACGCATTAACTTACTAGATGCGGGAGTATTTCGTTGTGTAAATTCTTCAAACTGGAAACTCATAGCATCCTCCATCCCATAAGACGTGCAACATTCGGGCGCACGACATACTACGCCAACGGAGCAATATACTACGCAAGCGTAGTACAACTGTCAATCTTTTTACTCCGTCCCGCACGTGCGTGCGTATATACAACCTATATACATTGTATATACGTATGCAATACGTATTTCGCACGTACAGCGGAAATGTACGTACAAGTTAACGCGGCGAGTTTTCGTAAACTTGGTATACTTAGTATACTTGGTATACCAAGTATACTTGTATATACATTTTACGGATGTGAGTACAAACGTGAGTACAAATGTAGCACGTTTGTAGTCACAACTTGTGTGCACAATGTGTACACACCGGCTGTACGGACAACGGCTACACCCTCTAGGCGGCCGTGCTCTGAGTGCTCTCTATACTTCCGGCTGTCTTTTTTCTATTGTTTTCGGAAAAGGTGTGCTAGTATTAAAGCGCTCAGGATGGCGTAAGCCATAGGCATCGTCTGAACTGACCAGCGCAACCGCTCGGACACCAAATCCGAGCGGGGGAAGGTTCAGCGTTGCTTCTCACGGTTACCAACCCGTGAGCCTGAGCGCTTTAATTTTTATACCAACTCAATACTTATTTAGTATTCGAGCGATACTAACTAAAAAGATAGTACCATAAAATGTAGAAGAGTTTCTATAATTGTAGGCGGTCGCCTAGAATTAACCCTCCCGCCTTACGCTCAAATACCTACGCGCAAGGATACACACAAATTTAGGACACTGTCCGGAAGCACGGTTAATTGACAACGCCGTAAATCGCGTGTTACAACCCACCTGACCGTCCTTAGCTGTACCCTTAGCATTAACACTGTGAGAGCGGAAGCTGATGTTTTGCGCTCTGTCGCGGCCGTAGCCGAGAGCGCAACCGTACAAGTCAGGGTGTAGGTTCGAGACGTGATGGCAGACGAGAACAAGCAGCCGGACGTTGACGAGACGGACGCCAGGGCCGAAGACCGCGGCGTCGCGCCATCGCCGCCGCGCACGGACGACAAAAGTCCCAGCCCCGGCTCCGAGATAGCTCAGGCCGGCGGCCTCCCGCCCCCGCCCGACAACCCGCGGCCAGACGTGCCCGTCACTCCCGAAAGCCAGGCCGCGCTCACGGGCAAAGCCCCTTCGGGCAGCTCCACCAGCGGCACGACCGTCCCCGCTTCGAGCGACACGCCGGCCGCTGCTACGCCTTTATCCGAAGCCACCGGCCCGCAGCCTCCGGGCGGCCAGTCGCCCGCGGCCGGCGACCCCTTGAAGGGCCCGGCGCAATCAGATTTAGAGAAGGCCGCGAAGGTCGCGGAAGCCAAGGCTCGTGCCGCAGCCGCGAAGCAAGCGGCCGGCGACAAGCCCGCGCCGCCGCAGCCCGCCGCCGCAGCAGCACCGGGCGCGCCCAAAGCCCCCGTCAAGAAGAAAGAGGAAGGGCCGAAGCCCTCGGACGCCTCGAACCACCCGCTCGTCAAAAAGCTGCGCGAAAAGTTAGACGGCGCGATCATGGAGGCGACAGAGTTTGTGGGCCAACTTTCCCTGCGCGTCGAGCGGGAGCGCATCGTTGAAGTCTGCCGACAGCTTCGCGACGACGCGGAGACGCCGTTCAACTTTCTGTCGGACCTGACCTGCGTCCATTTCCCGGACCGCACGGACGCCCCGCTTGAGGTCGTCTACAACCTTTACTCGATCAGCGCCAACGAGCGCGTGCGTTTGAAAGTGGGGACGGACGAGGAGACTTGCGTCGAGAGCGTGACGAGCGTCTGGCCGACCGCGAACTGGATGGAGCGCGAGGTCTACGACCTCTTCGGCGTGCACTTCAGCGACCACCCGGACCTGCGCCGCATCCTGCTGCCGCCCGACTGGGAGGGCCACCCGCTCCGCAAAGAGTACCCGCTCGAATTCATGGAGAACGAGTGGACGGCGCGCCACCTCCCCGAGTTCACGGAGGTGCAGCAGGAGCAACTTGAGCAGCGCCGCAACTACGGCCTGGAGATTCTCTCCATCCCGGCCGAGCGTCGCGTCCGCGAGATTTTCCGCGCGGGCAAAGAAGTGATGCCGAAGGATAAGTAGTCAGTGGTCAGTTAAGAGACGGCGGCACGCCGCTGTGCCAGAACTGACTTCCGGCTCTATAACGGTTTTTCTTTTAACTGAGCACCGACCACTGAGTTATGAGTCCCAAGGAACTGGCCGCGCATTACGGCGCGAAGACGTTCGACACGAAGGAGGCCGCGGAGGCGGCGGGCTTCGTGCTGACGGAGACGCAGAGCCCGCGCAACACCTGGAACAAGGCGAGCGCGGCGCAGGCCATCATGCACAAGCTGCTCAAGCTGCGTGCGAGCGGCGAGGCGAAAGAACTCGGCCTCGTGCTTGAGAACTACAGCGTGACGGGCTCCTATCTCCCGGCTCGGGCGGAAGAGAAGGCCGCGGAGCCGGGCGCTTGAAGCGGGCAGCCGTCTGGGAAGGCGGGCAAATTATGAAGCCCATGACGCGACCTAAACGGTTCTCGACCGCGGCGAAAATGTTAGCGGCGATGGCGTTCGGCGTCCTCGTCGTGCTGATGACGCCGCTTGAGGAGTACCCGACCGCGAGGCAGGCTCTGGCGGCAGTGGCCTTCGTCCTCTTCGTCTTGCAGTGGCCGAAATTGCGCCGCGTGTTCGTCCGCCGGAAGGTTCGGCGAGTGAGAGGCGCGCGCCGGCTCTCGAAAGTTTACCGGCGGAGTCGCCACCACGGGACGCCACCCAGTTTCTCATCATCGGCGCAGTGATTTTGTGATATGCACCAGGTAGAAATCGCGACAACCAGAGAGACGCTGCTCGACAGCCCCGAGATGATCTTGAACATGGGGCCGCAGCACCCTTCGACGCACGGCGTCTTGCGCGTCGTCCTCAAGCTCGACGGCGAGACCGTGATTGACCTCGATTGCGACATAGGCTTCCTGCACCGCGGGATGGAGAAGATCGCGGAGAACCGCCAGTACCCCATGATCGCGCCCTACTGGGACCGGCTCGATTACCTGGCCGCCGTCTCGAACGGCCTCGTCTGGGTCGAGACGGTCGAGCAGATGATGGGCCTGGACGTGCCCCGGCGCGCGCACTACATACGCACCATCCTGACGGAGTTCAACCGCATCGCGTCGCACCTTTTGTGGCTCGCCACGCACGCGCTCGACATCGGCGCGGTCACGGTGCTGCTCTGGTGCCTGCGCGAGCGCGAGGAGATTCTGAAGATTTTCGAGCGCCAGTTCGGCGCGCGGCTGACCTGCCACGCCTGGCGCATAGGGGGCATGCCGAACGACGCCTACGACGATTTTGAAAAAGACGTGCGCCAGTTCATTGCCAACTTCCCGAAGCGCATGGACGAGTACGAGACCGTGCTCTCGGAGAATCGCATCTGGCTCAGCCGCACGGTCGGCATCGGCGTCATCACGGCGGAGGACGCCGTCGCCATAGGGCTTTCCGGCCCGGCGCTGCGCGGCTCGGGCGTCGCGTGGGACATACGCAAGGCGCGGCCTTACGCCGCGTACGCGGACATGGACTTCGACGTGCCCCTGGGCGAGAACGGCGACACTTACGACCGCTACCTCGTCCGCCTCGAAGAGATGCGCCAGTCGCGCCGCATCATCCAGCAGGCGATTGACAATCTGCCGGACGGCCCCGTCAACGCGAAGGTGCCGAAGATTATCAAGCCGCCCGCGGGCGATTACTACCACTCGATTGAAGGGCCGAAGGGCGAGATCGGCTGCTACCTGGTGGCCGACGGGACATCGAGCCCGTGGCGCGTCCGCGTGCGCCCGCCCTCCTTCATCAACTTGCAGGCGCTCCGCCAGATGTGCATCGGACACCTCGTCGCGGACGTGGTCGCCATCATCGGCACGCTCGACATCGTGCTCGGGGAGATAGACAGGTAAGGATGAAACGCCTCGGCTTAAACTTGACCGTAGCGACCCTGTGCTTCGCCGTCGGCCTGCTGGCCGCCGCGAGTTGGGATACCGGCACGACGTGTCGGAGAGGCTACTTCCGCCGGGCCGACACTCGCCAACGCGCTTTGCCGGCCGAGGGCCGGACTGAATGGCCTCGCGGCTCAATCCGTAGCGTTGATTTCATGAACTTCACTTACCCGAACGACAAAGGGCCGCTTTACCCGGAGGCTCTGAAGAAGTTTAGGTTGACTGACGGGAAGTTTCGATATTTCGGCCATTGGCTCATCACGGGGCAGTTGAGAGACATCACGTACGCGGACCTGACCGGCGACGGCGAGGAGGAGGCCGTCATCAAGCTGCTCGGCGTTAGCCAACCTTCGGGCGCGGGGCAGTTCGTCTACGTCTACACGATGGAACGCGGCGAGCCGAAGTTCCTCTGGTTCTTTCAAACTTACGGGCCGACCGCGGCCGACGTTGGTGGTGTCACGGAGTTGTGCGCGGTCGGCGGCGACCTCGCCCTGGTGCTTTACGGCAAAAATAGGATGAGGGCCGACGGCTCGACGTTTGATCTGCTTGAGCGGTGCGGCGAATGCCTGGAGGATTTCACGCTGGCGCGCTTCCGCTGGGACGGGGAGCGGTTCAAGCCTGTGAAGATCGAAGTCCATTCCTCACGCGGCACGAATGATTGATGGAAGTCGTTCGCCTAAAGGTCAGGCCGATGACGCGCGAGGCGTTCGCGCCGTTCGGGGTGTTAATTGACAGCCGCGGGTCCGTGGAGATTGACCTGGGCGAAGGGAGGCCGTCGTTGACCGGGGCGACCTCGGAGTGGCGTCCCTTCAGCTTCGATTTCATGGCGCGGCACAAGAGGACGATGCAGGTCTTCAGCCCGATGGTCTCGTCGCAGTCCGTCATCGCGGTCGCGCCGCCGAACGACTCGGACGCCCCCGACGTTGACCGCGTCGTCGCATTCTTAGTTGACGGGCGACTGCCTTACGCCTATCACAAGGGGACCTGGCACACGCCGCCGTTCCCCATCAAGGAGTGGGCTTCGTACCTCGTCGTTGACCGCGCCGGCACACTCGACGACGACTGGGAACTGGTTGATTTGAAAGTCACGCGTCAGACGGTTTTTGAGATTGACCTGTGAAGGGCAGTGGTCAGTAGTCGGTGGTCAGTGGTCAGTTAAGAGACGGCGGCACGCGGCCGTGCCGGACCTGACCGCCGAAGCTAAAAAGGATTTTCTTTTAACCGACCACTGACCACCGACCACTAAATTTTATGCTTGCGTACTTAGCGCCGCCGAATTTTATAGACAACCTGCTCCTGAGGTTCTTCGAGCCGGAGACGGTCAACTACGTCGTGTGGCCGTTCATACAGATCGGCGCGGTCGTGACGGCGGTCGCCGTCTACGCGCTCTACGCGACCTACGCCGAGCGCAAGATTTCCGCCTTCATGCAGGCGCGCCTCGGCCCCATGCGCGTCGGCCCCTGGGGACTCTTGCAGCCCATCGCCGACGCCATCAAGCTCCTGACGAAAGAGGACCTCGCGCCGGACAAGGCCGACGCGTACATCTTCCGCTTCGCGCCCTACATCTCGGTGGCCGCCGCCTTCATCGTCTTCGCCGTCATCCCGTTCGCGCCCGACTGGGGCGTCATCACGGACGTGAACATCGGCCTCCTCTTCGTCCTCTCGATTTCGAGCGTCGGCGTCCTGGCGTTGATTCTCGCGGGGTGGTCCTCCAACTCGAAGTACGCGCTCATGGGCGCGCTGCGCTCGTCTGCGCAGATGGTCTCCTACGAGGTTTCGATGGGGCTGGCGATTGTCGGCGCGCTGATGTTCTCGCGCACGCTCTCGCTCTCGGGCGTGGTCGAGGCGCAGGGGGCGGACGCCATCTGGTACGTGCTCTACCAGCCGCTCGGCTTCCTGACTTTTCTCGTCGCAGGCATCGCCGAAAACAACCGCGCGCCGTTCGACCTGCCGGAGGCCGAGTCGGAACTGGTCGCGGGCTTTCACACGGAATACTCCGGCATGCGCTGGTCGCTCTTCTTCATGGCCGAGTACGCGGCGATGGTCGTGGTCTCGGCCGTGGCGACGACGCTCTACCTCGGCGGCTGGTATTTCCCAGGCGTGCACGGGCTCGTCGTCAACACACTGGGCCTGCCCTGGCTCTTCCCCATCGTGTGCCTGCTCGTCTTCCTTCTGAAACTGACCGTCCTGCTCTACCTCTATTTCTGGCTGCGCTGGACGCTGCCGCGCTTCCGCTACGACCAACTGATGGACATTGGTTGGAAGTGGCTGATTCCGACGGCGCTGATTAACATCGTGCTGACGGCCGTCGCCGTCTTCACCGTGCAGGCGCTCGACCGCTGGAACGGGTTAGAGACGATTGAGAAAACGAAGCAGGGTCTCGTCGACCTTAGCCAGGGGCTCAACCTGACGGCGACCGGGAAGGGAATCGTGATCGGGTTCGCCGTCGCAGGCGTCTTCATCTCGGCGGGCCTGCTCTCGATGATTAACTGGCGCGCGCGCGACTTTAACTTGAAGAAGCAGCGCCGCAACATTCGCCTCGTCAACTTGCCGAAGGGCAAGCCGGCGGTCGCGCCCGCGGCGACGACAGAACAAGGATAGATAGTTTCGAGTTACGGGGTACAAGTTAAAAGCTACGAACTCGTAACCCGAAACCCGAAACTCAAGGAGTTGTTTATGCCAGAAGTACCTGTCCCGCAGCCGACGTTCATGGAGAAGCTGAAGCGCTTCTTCATGGTTGATTTGTTGAAGGGGCTCGGGCTGACTTTGAAGTACAACGTCGGGGCGCTCGTGGACAAGGACGCGGTGGCCGGCAAGGGGATTTACACGGAGCAGTACCCGAAGGTGCGGCCCGATGTCGCGCCCAGGTTCCACGGCGCGCCGCGGCTCAACATGGACCCGGAGACGCACGAGACGCTCTGCATCGCCTGCAACCTCTGCGCGCTCGCCTGCCCCGAGGACTGCATCGACGTGCTCGCGATGGACATCGAGATCACGGTCGCCGGCAAGCCGCGCAAGAAGAAGGTGCTCGACGAGTTCATCTTCGACACCTCGCGCTGCATGTTCTGCGCGCTGTGCCAGGAAGCCTGCCCGACGAACTGCCTGGAACTGACGCAGGACTTCGAACTCGCCACCTACTCTCGCGCCGGCTTCGTCTGGAACCGCGAGATGCTGGAGCAGGGGCGCGAAACGGTCAAGTACGAATCTTAAAAACAGTTTCGAGTTTCGGGTTTCGAGTTAGAACGAAATTCGAGACCTTCAACTCGGAACCCGAAACTCGAAACTATGATTCTCAGCGGTTGGGAAGCGGTCTTCTTCTGGGTGTTCGCGGTGGCGGCGCTCGTGGCGGGGCTGCTGACGATCATGGCGCGCAACGCCGTGCACTGCGCGCTCTTCTTGATCTCGTCTCTGGTCTCGATAGCGGCGCTGTTCATCCTGCTCGGCGCGGAGTTCATCGCGGGCGTGCAGATTCTGGTCTACGTCGGCGGCGTGATGGTGCTCTTCCTCTTCGTCATCATGCTCGTCAACGTCGGGGCCGAGGAGCGCGGGCGCGAGCGCATCTTCAACAGCCAGCCGCAGGTCGTCGCGACGACCGTCTTCGCCGTCCTGCTCGCGCTCGGACTGGTCGTCGCGCTCAACCAGGGCTACAACGGGCTCAAGAAGAGGGACAAGGTTGGGGACGCCGCGGACGCGCGCGCCCCCGCCGCCGCGCCGCAGCAGACGCCGTCGGAGACCGCCGCGACGGGCACGTTCAGCATCAGCAAGGACACGGAGCGCGTCGGCTCAAGCCTCTACCGCTACGCCTCGCTGCCCTTCGAGATCGCGAGCGTACTGCTCCTGGTCGCCATCATCGGCTCCGTCATGCTCGCGCGCACGGTCAAGCAGGAGGTCGCCGCGGACGACGTTGACCCGGAAGAACTGAAAAGCAGTGACGAGTGACGAGTGACGAGTGACGAGAAAAAGAAAGAAGGGTTTTACCTGTCACCCGTCACCCCTGGAGAATTTATGAGCAGCTTGTTAACCCCGGCGCTCCTCTTCCTCTTGCAGGACGAGACGCGCGGCAGTTGGTCGCAGTCGGTCGCGGAGGGGCTCAGGCACCCGGACCTCTCGAAGTTTCTGGTCATCGGCGCGCTGCTCTTCATCATCGGCGTGGCGGGCGTGCTCACCAGGCGCAACATCATCGTCATCTTCATGTCCATCGAGCTGATCCTGAACGCCGCTAACCTGAACTTCATAGCCTTCTCGCGTTACCTGCAAGACACCGGCGCGATCAACGCCGTCGCCGGCCAGGTGTTCACGGTCTTCATCATCGTCGTCGCCGCCGCCGAGGCGGCCATCGGGCTGGGCATTGTCATCGCGCTCTACCGCAATAAAGAGACAATCTGGGTTGACGAGATTGATCTGCTGAAATGGTGAGCGAGCCAGGGTTGCGTTTTGACGCTCCACCCAAATTTTGGTTAGTGAGGTAAACCCCCAGTGCCCGAACAAACCAATATGATTCGACGGCAGGGGCCAACGCCCCGCCAGCACCAGTCGCTCGCGCTCACACTGCTTTTGGTCTTAGCAGTGGCCGGCGGCTGCTCCAAGACGACGACGAATACGAACCAGGCCAACTCGCAGGTTCAAGGAAAGACGACCAGCGCGAATTCCCCCGCCGCCCCCTCGACGCAAGGGAGTTCCCCGGCGGCCGACGACAAGGGTGACTTCAAGCTCGCTTACGTCCCGGTCAAGAACGAGCAGCACGAGCACCTGGAGAAAATGCTCACGGACTCGAAAATATTCGACCGCTTCGTCGACGACTTGAACAAGCACCTGGCGCTGCCCGTTGACGTCAATATCAGATTCACGGAGTGCGCGGATTTGCCGGAGGCGCAGCAGATGGGCGCGGCGAACGCCTGGTACAACCCAGAGGACAATACGGTCACGATGTGCTACGAGCTGATGGCTAAGTCCGAGGAGCTGTTCCGGGACGACGAGAAGACCCCGGAGGATTTGGCGGAGGCCGTCAAGGGCTCGACCGCCTGGACTTTCTACCACGAACTCGGCCACGCCATGATAGACATCTACAAGCCGCCTCTGACCGGGAAGAACGAGGACGCGGCGGACCAGATTTCGACTTACATCCTCTTGGACGGCAGCGACGAGGGGGAGAAGTTCGCCCTCAGCGGGGCGGAGGACTTCGGACGTGAGGCCGGCCAGGACAACGACCTTAACGAAATGGCATTCGCCGACACGCACTCGCTCGGCCAGCAGCGGTTCTACAACATCGTCTGCTGGGTCTACGGCCAGAACGAGGAGAAGTACAGCAACCTGGTCGAGCAGGGGAGTCTGCCGGAGAACCGCGCCCCGAACTGCAAGGAAGAGTACGACACGATGGCGCGCAGCTGGCAGACGCTACTCGCGCCGCACATGAAGAGCTGAGAATCTATGTACCAGTACATCTGGCTCGTCCCGCTCCTGCCGCTCCTGGGCGCGGCCGTCAACGGCCTGCTCGGGCGCAAGTTCCGCTTCTCCGAGAGACTCGTCGGCGGCATCGCCGTCGGCTCGGTGGCGCTCGCCTTTCTCCTCAGCGTGCTCGCAGTCTGGTCCTACGGCTTCGGCGGCGACACCCGCTGGCCCGAGCCGTACATCGCGCGCCAGTTCAGCTACACCTGGATTCCGGGCGGCGCGACTGAAATTACGCAGGGCGCGCCCGAGCGCGCGGCGTCGTTCAAAAATGCGGGGGCGTTCCAGATACGGGGGACGACGGAACGCGCGGGCAACGCGGACGCGGAAGGCCGGCCCACAGTCACCGCCCTGACGGCGCCCGACATGCAGAAGCAGTTAGCCTTGGGCCAGAGCGCGGCGACGGACGACCGCGTCAACGAGCGCTCGGGGATCGGCAGCTCGCTCAACGTCGAGTGGAGTTACCAGCTCGACCCGCTCTCGGCCATCTTCATGCTCGTCGTCACGGGCGTCGGCCTCTGCATCTTCGTCTTCGCCACGGGCTACATGCACGGCGACACGGGCTTCTACCGCTTCTTCGCCTACCTCGGCCTCTTCATGTTCTCGATGCTCGTCCTCGTGATGGGCTCGAATTTCCTGATGATGTTCGTCGGGTGGGAGGGCGTCGGGCTCTGCTCCTATCTTTTAATCGGCTACTACTTCGACCGCCAGGAGGCGGGCGACGCCTCGCGGAAGGCTTTCATCACGAACCGCATCGGCGACTTCGGCTTCACGCTCGCCATCTTCGGCATCATCGCGACCTTCGGCTCTGTGGACTACACGGACGTGATGGTGAAGGCGTCTTTTTACCCCGTCGAATTATTGGGCCAGTGGCACCTGATGTCGTGGCTCGCGCTCGGCCTCTTCGTCGGCGCGATAGGAAAGAGCGCGCAGATTCCGCTCTACGTCTGGCTGCCGGACGCGATGGCGGGGCCGACGCCCGTCTCCGCCCTGATTCACGCGGCGACGATGGTCACCGCCGGCCTCTACATGCTGACGCGCACGAACGTCATCTTCCAGCACTCGCAGACGATGATGCTGGTCGTGGCGGCCGTCGGCGCTCTGACCGCCATCTTCGCCGCGACCATCGCCATCACGCAGAACGACATCAAGAAGGTTCTGGCCTACTCGACCGTCTCGCAACTCGGCTTCATGTTCCTCGCCTGCGGCGTCGGCGCGTTCGTCATCGGCATCTTCCACGTCGTCACACACGCCTTCTTCAAGGCGCTGATGTTCCTCGGCGCGGGCTCCGTCATACACGGCATGCACCACGAGCAGGACATGCGGCGGATGGGCGGGCTTCGGAAGTACATGCCGAAGACATACTGGACGTTCCTCGCGGGCTGGCTCGCCATCTGCGGCATCCCCATTTGGGCCGGCTTCTGGTCGAAGGACGAAATCCTGTGGCAGACGGCCTCGACCAACTACGTCCCCGGCGGCTGGCTGCTCTGGGCCGTCGCGACGATTGCCGCTACCATGACGGCCTTCTACATGACGCGGCTCGTCGCCATGACCTTCTGGGGCAAGGAGAGGTTCCGCGAGGTGGCCGCGGGCGGGCAGGCCGACGAGGCGCACGCCCACGGCTACGACGAGGGGCTTGAGGCCCACGACGCCGTCACGGACTCGGCCGGCGACCGCCACCACCACGACGCGGAGGAGCACGTCGGCGTCGCGCACGACGTGCTGGCTACGCACGGCGGCGTCCACGTCCACGACGCGCACGAGCACGGCTCGCACACGCCGCACGAGTCGCCCCCTTCGATGTGGGTCCCGCTCGCGGTGCTCGCGGTGCTCGCGACTGTCGGCGGCTTCATCGGCATCGGCCCCGCGTTCACCGGCGGCACGCACGCCGGCGGGCGCGTCAACATCGTCAACTGGCTGGAGCCCGTCATCTGGAACCCGCAGACGCGCGGCTTCGGCCGTGAGCACGAGGCGGCGGGCGCGGCCCCGAGCGCCGAGAGCCGGGAAGCCCCGCTCGCCTCGGACGCGCCGCATGGGACGGCCGAGGCGGCGCGCGAACGCGCGGGCGGCGAAGAGGCCGCCTCGCCTTACGGCAACACCGGATTCAATCTGGCCCACGCGGCCGAGAACTCGCTCGGCAGTCACGGGGCCGCCGAGTGGCTCTTCATCGCCATCTCGATTGTCGCCGCCGTGCTGGGCATCGGCTTAGGATTACTCTTCTACGTCAAGCAGCCCGACCTGCCCGGTGTCTGGGCCAAAAAGTTGCGCCCGCTCTACCGCGCGAGCTTCAACAAGTACTGGGTGGACGAGCTCTACGCCAAGCTTTTCACGCGGCGCACGATGGACCTGTCGCGCGGCGTCTACACGGTGGACTCGCGCGGGATAGACGGCGCGGTCAACGGCGCGGCGTGGCTGACGCGCGGGGCGAGCCGGGTGGCGGGCGCGTTCGACCGCTACGTCGTGGACGGACTGGTCAACGGCGTGGCGGGCTTCATCGGCAAGCTGATGTCGCGGCTCCTGCGCGCGGCGCAGACCGGCTTCGCGCAGAACTACGCGCTCGTCATGGTGCTCGGCCTCGTCCTCGCCGTCGCCCTCTTTTTCGGCGGGGACTTATTTTCGGCAATTAAGCACTGGGTGGCGGGGGGTTAAAAGAAAACCGCTTCTGTTCTTAACGGACCGCTGCCAACTTCTTCCGAGGAAACATGAGATACATTCTCTCCATCGTCACGTGGCTGCCCGCGCTGGGCGCGATCATCATTCTCGCGGCGTTCAAGAAGGGCCAGGGCAACTGGGTCAAGAAGTTCGCGACCGCGTGGTTCGGGCTCACCTTCGTCATCTCGCTCTTCCTCTTCACCTACGACAAGGCGAAGGGCGGGATGCAGTTTCTCGAAGACTTCCAGTGGATTCCCGTCATCGGCGCGCGCTACCAGATGGGCGCGGACGGCGTGGCCGTGCTGCTGATAGTCCTGACCACGCTCCTCGGCGTCATCGCCTCGCTCTCGTCGTGGAAGTACATCGAGAAGCGCGAGAAGGAGTACTACGTCCTGCTGCTGCTGTTGCAGACGGCCGTGGTCGGCGTCTTCGCCTCGATGGACATGTTCCTCTTCTACCTCTTCTTCGAGGTCTCGCTCGTCCCGATGTACTTCCTGATAGGCATCTGGGGAGGCGAGCGCCGCCTCTACGCGGCGATAAAATTCTTCCTCTACACGCTGGTCGGCTCGGTCGTCATGCTGCTCGGCGTCATCAAGATGTACTTCCTGACGCAGGACGCGGCGCTGGCCGCGAGGATTACGCAGGCCACGGTCAACAACCTCGCGGGCAATTCCGAGGCGGCGAATCTTGTCTCGGCCACGCTGGAGACGGCGGTGAGAAACGGCACGGGCACTTTCAACATCATCTGGATGCAGGCCATCGGGTCCGTGATGGAGATGGGCACGATGCAGGTCCTGCTCTTCTTCGCCTTCGCCCTGGGCTTCGCGATTAAAGTCCCGATGTGGCCGTTCCACACGTGGCTGCCCGACGCGCACGTCGAAGCGCCGACCGCGGGCTCCGTCATCCTCGCGGGCATCCTGCTCAAGCTCGGGACCTACGGCTTCTTCCGCTTCAATCTGCCGATGTTCCCGTCGGCCTCCGCAGACGAGAGCTACTTCGGGAGCTTCGGCGTCCGCAGCGTCATGATTCTGCTCGCCATCATCGGCATCATCTACGGCGCGCTCGCCGCGATGTATTTCGTCGTCAAGAAGGACGGCGACGTGAAGAAGCTTGTGGCTTACTCGTCCGTCTCCTCGATGGGCATAGTTATCCTGGGACTCTTCGCCCTGAACCCGAACGGCGTGAACGGCGCGGTGCTCCACATGATTAACCACGGCATCTACTCGGGCGCGCTCTTCCTGCTCGTCGGCATCATCTACGAGCGGCGGCACACGCGCAAAGTCTCCGAGTTCGGCGGGCTCTCGCACGTCATGCCCGGCTACGCGGCCGTCTTCCTGGCGATGGCGATGACGGCCATAGGCTTGCCGCTCCTGTGCGTCTTCATCTCGGAATTCTTAGCGATGCGCGGCGCGTTCGAGGCCAACCCGTGGTGGGCCGGCTGGGCCGCGCTCGGCATCATCCTGAACGCGGGCTACATGCTCTGGCTCTACCAGCGCATGTTCTTCGGCAAGATCGACAACCCGAAGAACGAGAAGTTGAAAGATTTGACGGGCCGCGAGTGGGCCTACATGCTGCCGCTCGTCGTCCTCTCGCTCTGGATAGGCGTCTACCCGAAGACGTTCGTGGACTACATACAGCAGCCCGTGGCGGCGGTCGTGCGCCACATCAGGCCCGACTACCCGATGCCCGGCCCGCGGCCCGCGCCGCCGACGGCCGAGCAGCCGCAGCGCGCGGCGAAGTGAGAGGTTCTTAGCGTCTTTGCGTCTTTGCGTGAAAAATAAAAATCACTCACGCCAAGGCGCAAAGGCTTGACTAAATCCATTGCCTGAGTTTTGAAATCTTCCCTCGCTGTTCAGAAGTCGGATGAGTGAGCGTGACAGGAGACGGAAGAGGCGGCGGTTGATTAAAGGAATACTGGGGCCGCGTTTTTCTCAGCCGCGGCAGCCTCCGACGAAGCTACAGATTTTGGGCCGGCAGGCGCTCCTGGGCGGCGTCCTGTGGACCATGGGGGTGGCGCTCTTGGGCTCCATCTTCGGGCACTCGCCGCTCTCGATCATCGCGGGCGTCTTCGCCGTCGGCGGCTGGTTCGCGCTGCTCTGGCTCAACGTGCGTTACTTCTATTACTTCGTCTACCGAAACGACGACCGGGACTTGAAACGACAGTAAGCTATCGACAGAGGCCGATTACGAAATGCTCCTGCTCCAAGCCAACAGCACCGGGCTCTTCAACCTGAGCGACCTGCAACTCATCGCGCCGGAGATGATCCTGACCGTCTGCGCCTGCGTCGCGCTCGTGATGGAGGTCATCCTGCCCTACAGGAAGAGCAAGTGGACGGCCTACTTCGCGCTCGCGGGGGTAGCGCTGGCGCTCCTCTCGCTCGTCGCGCTCTTCTACGGCATGGGCGGCTTCGAGAACTTCGGTGCCCTGAAGGCGCGCGACGGCTTCTACGGCATGATCCGCATAGACGGCTTCAGCTTCGTCTTCAAGCTCATCTTCCTGCTGGCCGCCGCGCTCTCAATCGCCATCTCGACCCGCTTCCTGGACATTGAGGGCGAGCAGCACGGCGAGTATTACGCGCTCGTGCTCTTCGCCACCGTGGGCATGATGCTGCTGGCCTGCGGCTACGATTTGATTACGCTCTACATCAGCTTGGAGCTGATGGCCCTGACCTTCTACGTCCTCGTCGCCTTCACCAAGCGGCAGAAGCGCTCGAACGAGGCGGCCATGAAATACTTCCTCCTCGGCGCGTTCTCCTCCGGCATCCTGCTTTACGGCATGTCGCTCGTCTACGGCGTCGCCGGCTCGACGAACCTGGGCGACATCGCGGGCGCGGTCACGGCCGCGCTGACCGGCACGGTGCCGGGGGATGTCGCGGGGCTGCCGCTCCGGCCGTTGCTGCTGCTCGGCATGATCGCGATGGCCGCCGGGCTCTTCTTCAAGATCGCCGCCGTCCCCTTCCACATGTGGGCGCCGGACGCCTACGAGGGCGCGCCGACTTCCGTCACGGCCTTCCTCTCGACGGGCTCGAAGGCCGCGAGCTTCGCGCTCTTCGCGCGCATCTTCATGGAGGCGCTGCCGGCGATGCGCGCCGACTGGGCGCCGCTGCTCGGCCTCGTCGCCGCCATCACCATCCTCGTCGGCAACTGGGCCGCCGTCACGCAGGAGAACTCCAAAAGGCTCCTCGCCTACTCGTCAATCTCCAACGCGGGCTACCTGCTGCTCGGGCTGATCGCGATGAACCAGTACGGCTACCTGGGGCTCGTCATCTACCTGCTCGTCTACGCGCTGATGAACCTCGGCGCGTTCGGCGTCATCATCAGTCTCCGCCGGCGCGGCATCATCGGCGATAACGTGGACGACCTGACGGGACTGGCACAAAAAGCGCCGTGGATGGCGATCATGATGACGGTCTTCATGCTCTCGCTCGGGGGCCTGCCGATCACCGGCGGCTTCATCGGCAAGTTCTTCCTGTTTTACGGGGTGTACCAGCGGGGTGACGCGGAGTACGCGGCGACGGGCAAGACCTGGTACTACTGGCTGCTCGGCTGGGCCGTCATCAACACGGTCGTCTCCTTCTACTACTACGTGCGCTTCATCCGCGCCATGTACCTCTCGGACCGCGTGGCCGACGACCGCCCGCTCTCGCTCTCGCCCGCGCTGATAACGGCGCTCGTCGTCTCGCTCGTCGGCATCATCTTCATCGGCATCTACCCGCAGCCGTTCATCAAGGTGGCGCAGGGGTTGTTGCCGCATTGAGGCGCGCGGCCGGGCTTCAGTCGGCTATAACTTCATAACCCGAGTGGCGGTAGGGTATGTTCCATTTGGGGTTTCTTCGGAAAAACAGAACGGTTATTTCCGCGTTCAACTTTCTGCCGTCCACCCAGTCGTCTCTTTGGACCTCCGCCGTCCCGATCAAAGCGAAGCCCTTCTCCGGGTAAAAAAGATAAGAGATTGAGCACGTCTTTGAACGCAATGTGACGGCCGTGACGCGCGCCACGGCCGGCTGCCCGTACACCACGAGCCGGCGATAAATGAGCGGCTTCACGAAGCCCTCCCACGCCATCCCGAGCGCGACGGCGTTCCAGATGAGGGTGACGATGAGTAAAGGCAGCGCGTCGGTCAGCGGCTTCGGGGACGGCCCGCCCCGGCTGGACATTACCTCCGACACCAGCTTGATTAGCCTGTAGAAAAGAGAGAGGCCGAAAAGCGTCGGGGCCAGGAACAGGAAGGACAGGGGCGTCTGAAGGTTGATCACCACGCCCGCAACGCCCGAGAGCGCTGCCGACCGTAGGGCGCTGGGCGCGCGCCTGCGAACTTTGCGCGGCGGCGGCGTGCGCAGCTCAGGCTCTATCTTGTCCGAGATGGTGTCGGCCCTTCGCGACATCGCAGGCAATTATATAACAGCCGGGCGGGACGCTTAACGCTCAAAAGCCCGCGCCGCTTAACAAGCGTCTGCTTCCGTGCGTAGAATCACCGACTCGAACCTTTATGTGGGTCTTCTACGTCTTCGCCTCGCTGCTCGTCATACAGGCCGCCGTCTCCTTGCGCGGCGGCGTGCGCTATCTCTCTTACGTCCGGCGCGAGCTGGCGAAAGGGAAGTCAGATTTTACGCCTTACGCCTCCGTCATCGCGCCCTGCCGCGGCGTGGATCAGGGACTGCGCGAGAACCTCGCCGCGCTCTTCCGCCAGGATTACACGGCCTACGAGATCATCTTCGTCACGGACTCGGCCGCGGACCCCGCGCTCGCCGTCATCGAAGACGTGCGCCGCGAGTTCGGCGCTCGCGTTGCGTCACGCGTCTGCATCGCGGGCGAGGCCGAGAGCGGCGGGCAAAAGGTCCATAACCTGCGGGCCGCCGTGCGCGAGGCGGATGCGAAGAGCGAGGTTTTCGTCTTCGTCGATTCGGACGCGCGGCCCGGCGAGAATTGGCTGCGTCAGCTTGTCGCGCCGCTCGCGGACGAGCACATGGGCGCGGCCACGGGTTACCGCTGGTTCATCCCAGTCAAGGGCGGGCTCAGTTCCACTCTGCGCGCCGTCTGGAACGCGTCAATCGCCTCCGCCCTGGGCGAGCAGTCGGGGCGAAACTTCTGCTGGGGCGGCTCGACGGCGATTCGCCGCGCGACGTTCGAGAGGGCGCGCGTGATGGAGGAGTGGGAAGGCGCGGCCTCGGACGACTTCGCGATGATGCGCGCACTCCGCCGCGAGCGGCTGCCCATTCATTTCGCGCCGGCCTGCCTGACCGCCTCGCACGAAGACTGCGATTTGCGCGAGCTGCTGGAATTCACCACGCGCCAACTGAAAATCACGCGCGTCTACGCGCCGCACCTCTGGCAAGTCGTCCTCCTCAGCAACCTGCTCTTCGTCCTGGTCTTCTACGGCGGCATCGCGCTCACGCTCGCGCGCGCCGCACTCGGCCTTTCGGCCGCGGCCACGCTCCCCTACGTCGTGGCCCTCTACGCGCTCGGCACGCTGAAAGCCTTCCTGCGCTGGCGGGCCGTCCGTCTCGCGCTGGCACAATTCCGCGCCGAGCTGCGGCGCGACGCCCCCGCGCACCTCTTCCTCTGGCCGCTCGCCTCCGCGCTCTACCTCTACAACGCGCTCGCGGCCCTCTTCTCCCGCCGCATCGTCTGGCGCGGCATCACCTACGAATTGAAATCGCCGCACGAAACTGTCATCATTGCCCCCGCCCGACGACACTGATTCGGGAAAGCCATTCAACCCCTTTGCGTCTTTGCGCCTTGGCGTGAGTGATTTAGATTTCTCACGCCAAGGCGCAAAGACGCGAAGAAAAACTTTCAGCGTAAGGCGCTTCGTGACCAATAAAGCGGTCCAGTTCGTTCAACTCCTGCGCTCGACGAGACGCGAGAAGCGGCTCGGGACGGTGATTCTCTTCGTCACCTCGCGCTGCAACGCCTTCTGCAAGACCTGCTTCTACCACGAAGAATTGAACCGCCCCGGCGACATGACCCTCGCCCAGATCGAGAAGGTCTCGCGGACGATGCCGCCCATCACCGACCTCTGGCTCTCCGGCGGCGAGCCCATGCTCAGGCGCGACCTGACGAGCGTCATAGACACCTTCACCCATAACAACGGTGTCAGCCGCCTCATCATCCCGACCAACGCGCTCGTCCAGAAGCGCACCGTCGAGGTCGTGGGCCACTCGCTCTCGCGCCACCCCGCGCTCGACCTCTACCTGAACGTCGCGCTCGACGGCTACGGCGCGACGCACGATGCAATCAGGGGCGTGCCCGGCAACTGGGAGAAGACGCTCGACTGCATCCGCGCGCTCTACCCTTTGAAAGAAAAGTACGCCGACCGCTTCCGCCTGAACGTCAACACGGTCGTCTGCGCCGACAACTACACGGAAGTTGAGAAGCTCTCCGACTACCTCTGGCACAATTTCCGATTGGACGGCCACTACTTCAACATCATCCGCGGCGAGACGCCCGACGGCGGAGAGATCAAGCGCGTGCCGCCCGAGGTCCTGCCCGCGATGTACGCCCGCGCCGCCGCGCTCACGAAGCGTTACGGCGACCGCATGTTCGCCGGGGACGCGCCCGACAAGCGTTTCGTCAAGAACGCGGCCTACGTCGGCACGATCACGACGCACTACCGCACGCAGCACGCCAACTTCACAGGCCCCTCGGCCTGGCCCTTCCCCTGCACGGCCGGCGAGACGACGGCCGTCATCGACTACAACGGCGACGTGCGCGCCTGCGAGCTGCGCGAAAAGTTCGCCACGCTTTCGGACTACGACTACGATTTCCAGAAACTCTGGGCGGCCGAAGAGCGGCGACAGGAACTCGGCGCGATTGACGGGGGCAGCAGTTGCTGGTGCACGCACGTCTGCTTCATACACGACTCCCTGCGCCACTCGCGCCGCGCCTTACTTTATGAAGTCCCGAAGAACTACCTGACGCGGAAACGATGGTAAGAGCAGAATTCAGGAGCCGGAATCCAGAAGCCAGAATGAAGAGGCTGAGTGCCGCTTCCGGTTTTTCTTTTATTCTGACTCCTGGATTCTGGATTCTGGCTCCTGCCTTTCGTGATGCCCGAACGTGAAGACGACAACACCGTGACGCGCAAGAGCGGGCTGGTCTACGCCGCCGTGCTCTCGTTCGTCCTCTCGACGGTGGCGATGCTCGGGCTCGGCTGGCTACTCGACCGCTGGCTCGGCACCGGGCCGTGGCTCGTCGTCGCCGGGATAGTCACCGGCGCGGGCGTCGGCTTCTACCAGTTCGTCCGTCTGCTTTCGAGGATTTCCTGAACCACTCGCCGCAGTAGGCTAATTCGCGTCCCGGTTCTTGGCCCCGTCGCTTTCGAATTTATAACTGACGTAGAGCATCATGCACGGGAGGAGGTGAGCGACCATCCAGTGGCCCGAGGTCCTTCGAGCCTGTTGTATCTCGGCCACGGCGTACTCTTCTTCCATTAACTTCCGCGGCGTCTGCCCGTGCTCCAGGATCAAAACGTGTTGTCCGTCAACCTCGCCGGGATACCCCTCTTCTAAGCTACTTCACTAAACGAAGAGATTTTTTAGAATAAAGATTGCCAGTGCGACCACACCCGATATAAAGCCGAGCCAAGTTAACCATATTGTCCAAAAGACCATCTCTCCTTCCCATCTCTTGCTTCTGATTCCGGGCCTGGGAAAATTAAAGACCATTAGGCTATATGCAAACACGGATGCTATGACAGTTATTAAAAACCCGATGATAGAAACTCCTACCAGCGGTTTCCACCTGGGTTGGGCGAAAATCTTTTCGAGGAAAGCCGCCAATAATACAATCGAGCCCGTCGAAATTGTCGACAAATGCTTCAGGTACTCATAAAACGCTTTGTGAAATTCCAAATGGCTTGCAGGGGGGTCTGAATCCTGCTCCCGGGCCCCGCCTAGAGTGGCCTGATTATTTTGGCTGGACATATCTCTTGACCTGTTTTCAGAAAATCGCGCGCATGTCGAGGTCGCCTCTTTTATTCCCGTTCGAGGAAGAAGCGAAATATATAAATGCCATGACTATCATGGATCCAACAGTCAACGTAAGCTTCCTGACCGTCTGATAAATCAAACCTGTTGCCGAGTTGATCGCTAAACTCTCCCAGCCTCTTCGCGATAGTTTGGTGACCCGATACTAAGGGGAACAACCCCTGGTATGAATCACCGTAATTCCATTGGTTTCGCTCTGTGGCCGTCCTGAAGAGGCCGATATGCACGTCGCGCAACGCGTCGTCGCCAAGATTTTCTAACGTGAACGATTCCCTAGATACGGCAACGGACAAGTGGATTTTATGAGACTTCATAGCCGCGGGCGTGAGTGAGAGCAAAGGTCGTGCATCAACTATCAAGTCTATTACGGCAAGCATCTGAGGGGGCGGTAGTTGTTGCAGCGTAGCGGCCACGTTCGGGGTGTTCGTGTTTTGAGCAACTTGGTAGATGTTATTTCTGACCTCCTCATTTATTTCAAAGTTTAATCTTTGTAGCATTTTTCTTTTCAGGTTAGTAAATCCTTCCGCGATACTTGATAGGTCGGCAACACTTCGAAGCGCAGAGTAAGCCCTCCCCATCGTCCCTCTCATCACGACGGCAGCTTCCATAACCCAGGAGCCACGGTACGTTTCACCGTGCTGAATAAATGGCATGAACTCAGCAGAAAGACCAAGGCTACGAAAATAATCACGAACTTCTTGATTAACGATTCGATCGAATGTCTGAGTCCATGTACCTCCCAGCTCCTTCAAAAATGCATTCCCGCCTTCTCTGGCGAACCATGCATCCTGAAAGTTACTTAGCCAAGCAATCATTTCCTTGGAAAATTCAATTGTGAAGCGTAGCCGGAATAGGACAGTAGTCTTTTCCACCTTTAGAACTCCTTTCTAAATGGATAAATTATCGCTCCCGGCAGTCTAGATGGCTCGGAGTCGATTTTTACCGCTGGAGCGGGCATGAGGCCAACGAGAGAGCGCTCATTGGCGAGGCGCACGAGATCGGACCGCGGGCCAAGATATTCCCGCCTGAGATAGATGTCAATAGTCATCCGTTCACGTCGTTAAAGCTCCGAATGTCCCGCCGGACGCTGCTCTTTTAACTGAACTAGCTGACGCGCAACGCGCCGGCTCTGGCTCGACAGTGGGTGCCCGCGTGTGTAAAATCTTCTGCTTCGAAGATGAGTGAAATCGTGGACAGTGTGGGGAGCGGTAGTGCTCTGCAAAGCGCTACGGACCCGGTGGCGATGGAGCGCCGTCTCGCGCGCGGGATGCGCGCCAGTATCGCGCTCGCCGTCTTGGTCAGCCTGCCGCTCGCGCCGTGGCGCGTGACGGCGGGGCTGTTGCTGGGCGGCGCGCTGTCGCTGCTCAATCACCACTGGCTGCGGTCTTCGCTCGCGGCGATGTTTAGCACAGCCGAGAGCGGGAGGCGCGTGAAGTTCAGTGCGGCGCGTTACGTGCTGCGCTATCTCGTCATCGCGGCGGTGGTCGCCGCGGCGTACTCGTTCAACCTGGTCTCAATCGTCGCGACGCTCGCCGGCCTCTGCTCGTTCGTGCCGGCGGCGATGATGGAAGCGTTCATGCAAATCTATTTCGCAATCGTCAATCGAGAGGAAACGTAAATGTTTTTCTGGTTACTGAGCGAGCCCGAGGTCGCAGGTGCCGTCGCCGAGCACGGGGAGAAGGTCGTGGAGAAGGCCACCGAGGCCGCACACCACACACCCTGGATCGTCGAGAAGGTAAACGACGTGATAGGCGAGCCCCTCTACCATCTTCAGCTGAAGTACACCAAGCCGTACTGGGACAAACTGCTCGGCACGGACGCGAGCCACGTCATCGGCGAGTACTCGCCGCAAACGGCCGTCCCCTGGTACACCGTGATGTTCATCATCGCGTGCATCCTGAGCATCGTCGTCATCTGGCTTCTCAAGCGCAAGCTCTCGGAGGACGAGCCCTCGGGCGGGCAGCAGACGTTGGAGGTCGGCGTGCTCGCCGTGCGCAACCTGATCGTGGACGTGATAGGGCCGCACGGCGTCAAATACTTCCCGGTCGTGGCGACCTTCGGCGTGCTGATTCTGGTCTCTAACCTGATGGGGTTCATCCCCGGCATGATGGCCCCGACTTCCGCGACGAGCGTGACGTTCGCGCTCGGCATCTCGTCATTCGCCTATTACAACTACATAGGCATTAAAGAGAACGGAATATGGGGCCACCTCAGACACTTCGCCGGGCCTGTGCTGATGATCGCGCCGTTGCTCTTCCTGATAGAACTGATTAGCAACCTGATTCGCCCGTTGTCGCTCGGCATACGCCTCTTCGGCAACATGTTCGCGGACGAAAAGGTGGCGGAGAACATCGCGAACCTCGCGCCGGGGAAGACTTACTGGATCGTGCCGGTGCTCATCATGCCGCTCGGCCTCTTCGTCGCGTTCATACAGACTTTCATCTTCATGTTTCTTTCGATGGTCTACATCAGCGAGGTCTCGCACCCGCCGCATTCGGAGCACGGCGAGCACGCGCACGAGCACGTCGACGGCGACGAGATCATCGCGCCAGTACTGACGTAGATGTCAGATGTTAGTGAAAACCAAAACCAGCATCTGGCGTCTGACATCTATTATCTGCTTTTCACGCTTCGAGCGGCGAGGGCACGCGCGCCCGCGCACGTTGATGCGTCCGGTAATTAAACTTTCAAGGCGAGTGGGGGGGAAGCGAAAGGGAAGGGAAGGACGCGGAGGGCGCTCGGTCATAGCTTTCGAGAGTTGAAAGCAAAGAGGCTCTGCATCGCTGGCGCGCCGTTGTACGAGGGGCGGCGAATACCGGAGGCGGGCGAAATTATTTTGAGAAGCGTTCCCCGGTCCTCAGTCCTTTTCCGATTCGATTTTCGGCCGACGCCTTTTTGAAATTACAACTTCTTTCGAGGAGGAATCGAGATGAGAAAACTGAGAATGCTTTACTACACGGTCTTCTGCATTCTGCTGTCGGCGGTGACGGCGTTCGCGCAGGACGCCGCCGACAACGCGGAGAGCGTGAACAAGTACAAGGCGCTCGCCGCGGGCTTCGGCTTCGCCCTCGCGGCGGGCCTGGGCGCGCTCGGCCAGTCGCGCATCGCCGCGTCGGCGGTCGAGGGCGCGGCGCGCAATCCCGGCGCGGCGGGCCGCATCCAGATCATGATGATTATCGGTCTGGCGCTGATCGAGTCGCTGGTGCTCTTCGCGCTCGTGATCGTGTTCGCGAGGCTCTAGTTTAATCTGAAGCGACAGTCGTGCGGGCGGGGCCGAAAACGTCGGCTTCGCCCGCATTCTCTGTACGTTTTCGTCGATTCGGCGTATCGCGCCGATACGGCGCGATACGCCGCGCGAGCCCCTTGCGCCCTTCAATCCCAATTTATTTACAAATAAATTGCATCCCCGGTTTGCCGCCTCATCTGGCATAATGCTTGCCAACTCGCACGAACGGTGAAATCTCTCCTTGCTCGATAAGGCAAAATTTGTCTCTGGCCGGCTGAAGGCCGAGGGAGGATTAGAATGATGAGAAAATTAATTCTCGCTTTCGTTGTTACCATTATGGCCGCGTCGCTCGCGGCGGCCGACACCATCACGCTGCGCGACGGCCGGACCGTCCAGGGAGTCGTGCTCGGCTTCGTCAACGGGCGCTTCGCCGTCCGCCTGACGGCGGACCTGGGCCCGCCGACCACCATGCAGACCGAATCGCAGAGCAACCGCACCGGGTTCACCGGCTCGGGCGAAGCCGGCGACATCATCTTCATCCACCCGCGCAGCATTCAGCGCCTGGAGATTGAGGGTCGCAACCTGGCCGACGCCCGCTACGTGATGCGCACCGTGAGGGTCGAACTCGGGCCGAACTGGGTAGACACGGGCGTAGACTTGCAGCGCGGCGAGACCGTGCGCATCCGCGCCGGCAACTACATCACGATAACAACCAGCAACACGCGCATCACGCCCGCCGGGATCAGCCCGACCACGCGGAATCTGCCGCTCCCTGGCGCACCCGAAGGCGCGCTGATCGGCACCATCGGTGAGGACTCGAACTCGCCTCTCTTCTTGATCGGGGAGGACAAGGAGTTCACGGCCGACCGCGCCGGGAGACTCTACCTGACGGCCAACCGTCAGAACTACAACGACGCGAGCCGCGCTTTCACGGCGCGCATTTACCGCGACATCAGAGCCATCGAGCGGGCCGGGGGCAACCGGAACGACGACAACTTCTACGACAACGTGTTTGAGCCTGACTCCACGCCGAACCAAACGGGCCGCGTGCGGCGGCGGGAGCGCACGACGGACGGCCAGCCCCCGCCGCCCGACAACCAGACCACTACCGGGGCGGCGCGCGAAGTCAACATCACCATCCCCGGCACGTCGCGCGGGACCGACACCGGGCTCGACGTTTACACAGGCAACCAGGTGACCATCTCGGCCACCGGAACGGTCACGGCCGGACGCCGCATCGGCGACGTGACGCCCGACGGCGGGCGCGTCGGCTTCGGCTCCATCGTGGGGACTTATCCCGTCTCCGGCCTGGGCGCGGGCGCGCTGATAGGCTACATACGCACGCCGAACGGCCAGGTCTCGCAGCCCTTCGCCGTCGGCAGTCAGCGGTCGTTCAGCGCGCCGGTCGAGGGACGCCTCTTCCTGCTCATCAACGACAACGACTACAGCGATAATAGTGGGCAGTTCAACGTGAAAATCGTGAGCGTCACCTCGGCGACGCCGCCGGGTACAGACGCCACCGGCGGCCTCTCGGGCACGCAGGGTTACGACAAGTACGTGCAAGTCGACGCCAACGCGCGCGAGACGGACACGGGCATAGACCTGCGCGCCGGTGATCGCGTTAGTTTTAGCGCCGGCGGCTCTATCTACTCGCGCGGGACGGACGCCATCTCGCCCGAGGGCAACCGCTATTACGACAAGCGCGGCGAGAACTACCCTATGTCCGACACCGCTTTCGGCGCGCTCGTCGGCTACATCCGAACCCGCTACGGGCAAACGAGGCCCTTCTACATCGGGAACTCGCAGACCATCACTGTGCCGGAAAGCGGGAGGCTCATCCTGACGGTCAACGACAACGACTATAGCAACAACAACGGCTTCTTCCGGGTGAGGGTTTTTTACTAAACTCGCCCGGTCCTCGTCCCGTATATGAAGGGGAGACGGCGCGCTGTGTCGTCTCCCTTTCTTTGACGCGGGCCGCCAATCCATTGTCATTGCGCGCGGCGGAAACTGTATGGTACGCTCGGATTCAAACTCATTCAGGGGCGGCTGCGAGGCGTAAACGAATTGATGAAAAAGTGTCCGAAGTGTGGCAGGGAGTTCGAGAACGCGAACACTTTGTGTCCGGCTGACGGCACGGTGCTCCAGAAGACCGAAGACCCGCTCCTCGGGCAGACGCTCGCCGGCAAATACCGCATCGAGGAACTAATCAACGAAGGCGGGATGGGAGCGGTCTACCGCGCGACGCACGTCCTGATGGACAAGATCGTCGCCATCAAGGTGTTGCACCCCGCGCTCGCCGCCGACGACAAGATCGTCGCCCGCTTCACGCGCGAGGCCAAGGCCGCCTCGCGCATCTCGCACCCGCACGCGCTCACGGTCACGGACTTCGGCGAAGACGAGAGCGGAGTCGTCTTCCTCGTCATGGAGTACCTCAAGGGCCGCACGCTCAAGGAGGTCATTCACAGCGACGAGGCGATGCCCATGCCGCGCGTCGTCGAGATCATACGCCAGGTCTGCGGCGCGCTCGAAGCCGCGCACGCCGTGGGCGTCGTCCACCGCGACCTCAAGAGCGACAACATCATGCTCATCGACGTGGGCGGGGGCGACTGGGCCAAAGTGCTCGACTTCGGCATCGCCAAGATCACGGAGAAAGTGGGCCAGGACCCGGCGCTGACCGCGCCGAACCTGATTATCGGCACACCGCAGTACATGTCGCCCGAGCAATGCTCGCAGGCTGCGGAGATTGACTCGCGCTCTGACATTTACAGCCTCGGCGTCATCCTTTACGAGATGCTCGTCGGCCACGTGCCCTTCACGGGCGAGTCGCCGACGGCAATCATGATGAAACACTTGCAGGAGCCGCCGCCCTCCGTGCTCGAAGAGCGCAAGGACCTGCCCGTGGCCGTCGGGCGCGTCGTCACGCGGGCGATGGCGAAGCGCCCCGAGGACCGCTTCCAGACTGTCTCGGAGCTTTCCGAAGAGTTGGCCGCGGCGGCCGAGGAGCAGCCGGCCGCGAAGGCCGCGACCACCGCCGGCACGCCCGAGCGCGCGACCAACCGCATCATCGTCACGACGGGCTCGAACGAAGCACCGCGCGACACGCGCAACGAGGACCATGACGAGGAGACCGTCGTCCGGGCCAGGGAAGTAGCGAAGCCCGCGGCGGCCGTCATCGAGTCCGACATCATAAGCATCGCGCCGGACGATCCCGCCCTGGCGGCAGCCGCGCCGCCAGCGGACTTCAACCCGTGGCGCATCATGATTCCGGCCGTCGTCGGCCTGCTCGTCATCTTCGCCGTCGTCTTCGCTCTGACGCGCAACTCCGCCTCGTCCGAACCCACGACGAATGACAACACGCAGCCGCTGACGGTTGACCCGGCGGGCCAGCCCGTGCAGCCCGCGGGGACGCCCACGGGCGAGGACGAGCGCAACATCGCGCCCAACGCCACGCCTACTCCCGGCGTGGATGCGAACACGCAGCCAGGCGCGAACGTCAACACGAACGTCGGCCCAGTCGCCGGCGGCGAGACCGAGAATCGCAACGCCAAGCCCGCGAACGAAAACACTGAAGAGACGCCGGAGCCCAGCCCGTCCCCGACCAAGAACAGTAACGAGCGGCAAGACCTGCCGCCGCCGCGCAACACGCCCACGCCCGAGAAGAAGGACGACGAGCCGCCGCCCCCGCCGCCGACTCCGAAAGCGACGCCCAAGCCGACCCTGCCGCCGCCGACCACCACGAAACCGTCGGGCGCGGCGGCCGGCGCGCCCGTGCTCCCTTGAGTCAACTGCGGCTCATCGCTTCGCGGAGCATGCCCGTCAACTTGTCTTCGTCGTCGAACGTGAGTTCGATGTCCAGCACGTAACACGGCAACTCGAAACTGAGCGAGTGCAGCTTGACGGCGTCCTTCGCCGTCGTCACGAGCGCACCCGCGCCGCGCCCTTTCGCCTCGGCGGCGAGCGCGTCAACGTCCGCCTGCTTGTAAACGTAGTGGTCCGGGAAAGCTTTAGTGTGATTAAGAACGAATCCGTCCGCGCGCAGGTGTGCGAAGAACGCCTCCGGGTTCCCTATGGCACAGAAAGCCGCGACCGCCCGCGACAACGCAGTGTGAGAGGCAGCTTCCAGAGCGTTACCTCTCGCCGTCGCTTCTCCGAGCGGGCGGACTGCCCTTGTGCGCGTGCGGGAAAGGATGACTGGACGCCCGCCGCTCAGGCGTTCGGCCTGTTTGCGCAGCGAGTCAACGTCTGCCGCCTGCTCGGCGCGCGTGAGGATGAGGAGGTCCGCGCGCCTGAGTCCCTTGAGCGGTTCGCGTAGGCGGCCCGTCGGGAGTAGCCTCCCGCCGCCCCAGGGGTTCGTCGCGTCAACGGCGACGAGGTCCAGGTCGCGCGCGAGGCGCAGGTGTTGGAATCCGTCGTCGAGGATGAAAAGGTCGCTCTTCAGATTCTCCGCGGCCCAGCGCGCGGCGCTCACGCGGTCCGCGTCGCTCACGACCGCCGCGATTCCCCTTAAAGCCTCCGCCAGCAGTCGCGGCTCATCGCCGCCTTCTCTGGCGTCCGCGAGCACGCGCTCGCCGTCCGAGACCAGCACACGCCGCCGCGCGTCTTCGCGCCCGTAGCCGCGCGTCAGGACACAAGGGTTGCGCCCCTCGCGCGCGGCCGTGCGCGCGACCCACTCGACGAGCGGCGTCTTGCCCGTGCCGCCCGTCGTGATGTTGCCGACGCTGATAACGGGCTGGCTGATTTTATGAACGCGGAGCGCGCCGCGGCGGTAGAGCGCGAGTCGCGCGCGGGTGACGGCGCTGTAGAGCGCGCCGAGCGGCGCGAGGATGATGCCGGGAGCGCCTTTCATGCGGAGGCGCGCGTCGCGGCCTCGCGCGCGCCTTTCGTCTGGGCCAGGGCCGCCGGGTCCGAAGGGGCCGCGAAAAGCTTGGCGAGCAGCTCGACCGTGCGCGCGGTCGCGCCGCGATTCTGCTCAAGCACCGCGCGCGCTTGCCGGCCCAGAATTCTCCTGCGCCCGTCGTCCGCGAGCAGTTCTCGCAGGACGTTCATGAGCGCGTCCGGCGCTTCGCCTTCTGAAAGAGCGGGAAGCTGCACGAGCGCGCCGGCCTCAAGGAAGGCTTCCACGACGGCCTTGAAGTTGAAGGTGTGTGCGCCGGTCACGGTGCAGACGCCGGCCGCGGCCGGCTCAAGAATATTGTGCCCGCCGTTCGGCGCGATGCTCCCGCCGACGAAGACGATCTCGGCGAGCGAGTAGACGGCGCGCAGTTCCCCAATCGAGTCCAGAAGCAGCACGTCGCAGTCCGCGTCAGCCGGCGACGGCGCGGCCGAGCGGCGCGACCATCGAAGACCGGACGCGTCCAGCAGAGCCGCCACTTCACTGAAACGCTCCGGGTGTCGCGGCGCGATGAGCAGTCGGACTTGACCGTCCCCCGGCGTCGCCCGCAGTTGTTTGAAGGCGTCGAGGATTATGCGCTCTTCGGGCGCGTGCGTGCTGGCGGCGGCGACGAGGGGCCACGCGCCGTCGAAACGAAAACGCGCGCGCAGTTCTTCCGTCAGTTGACGGCCGTCCCCATCATTGTCGCCGCCGTCGAACTTCACGTTACCCGAGACGAAGACGTGGTCGGGCGCGAGGCCGAGGCCGCGCATGCGTTCGGCGTCCGCGTCCGTCTGCATGAGTGCCAATGCAAGGTCGTTGACGATACGTTTGGTGAAGCGCCGGACGAGGCGGTAGCGGCGGAAGGATTTTTCAGACAGCCTGCCGTTGACGACGGCCGCGGGGACGGCACGCCGGCGGCACTCACGCAGGAAATTGGGCCACAGCTCAGTCTCCATGATGAGCACGGCCGCGGGGTTGACCTTGCGGAGCGAGCGGCGGACGGTCCAGGCCCAGTCGAAGGGGAAGTAGATGACGGCCGCCGCGTCGTCGCGGAAGGCTTCGCGCGCGACGCGCTGGCCCGTGGCGGTGGTGGTCGAGACGACGAGGGCGTGCGAGGGAAAGCGTTCGAGGATGGCGCGGGCTAAGGGGCGCGCGGCCTGCGTCTCGCCGACGGAGACGCAGTGTAGCCAGACGACGGGGCGGCCCCCGGTCTCGACTGCGGGCAAGCCCCCCAAACGTTCCCGCAGACCCGTCACGTATTTGCCGTGGCGAAAAGCGTCAACTATGAATCGCGGCAGCAGCGCGACGACGCCGAGGGTGAGAAGGAAGCTGTAGAGAAAGTACATAAGTGATGAGTGATGAGTGATGAGTGATGAGTAAAAGAAAGAAGGTTTTTACTTATCACTCATCACTCATTACTCATCACTTGAGTCTTATTTGGCCCGCTCGATGTAGCGCCCTTCGGAGGGGGAGACGCGGATGCGGTCGCCTTCGTTGACGAAGGGCGGGACTTGTATGGTGACGCCGTTTTCGAGCGTCGCGGGCTTGTTGACGTTCGAGATGGTCGCGCCCTTCAAGGACGGCTCCGTCGAGGTCACGGTCAGCTCGACCGAGTCGGGCAGGTCTATGCCGATGGGCGCGCCCTCGTAGAACTCGACCTGAATCTTGAGCCCGGGCATCAGCCACTGGGCAGCGTCGCCGAGGTCGTCCTCGCCGAGGCCGATCTGTTCGTAGTTCTCCGTGTTCATGAAGTGGTGCTGCGAGCCGTCCGAGTAGAGGTACTCCATCTCGTGCTGTTCGAGCGAGGCGCGCTCGACGGTGTCCGCGGAGCGGAAGCGGTGCTCGAAGCTGGAGCCCGTGCGGATGTTGCGTAGCTTGGTCTGCACCATCGCGCGCAGGTTGCCGGGCGTGTGGTGGCGGAACTCGACGACCTTGCAGGGCTGGCCCTCGAAGACGATGACCATGCCGCGCCGAATCTGTGTTGCGGGAATTGCCATAAAGGAAGATTAATCTCCGTCTTAAAGAATATCGCTTGGGCTAGGACGCGCCGGGCGCGCTGTAGATAGAGGGCGCCGGGGCGTCGTCAGCAAACTGCGTAGTCTAGCGGGCGCTCAAGGGGTTTGTCCAGTGCGCCTAGTCCGCGCCGCCCTCGCCAGCCGTGTCGGTTTTCTCGGCGTTGTCGAGCTTGAAGTAAACGCGCAACGTGACCTGGTATTCGAGGCGGCCCTGCTGTAACCCGCCGCGCTGTTCGGTGACGACGAACCAGGAGAGGTTGTGCAGCGTCTGGCGCGCGCGCTTGACGGCGATCTCTATGGCGTGCGTGAAGCTCTGGTCGGAAGTCCCTACGATCTCGACCCCTTTGAAAACGTTGTCGGTCATCTGGCTGCTCTCCTACTTCAGAGAAATGTTAAAAGCAGTATGGGGACGCCATAGTGACACAACGCATGGAAAATTGTAAGTGAAGCGATAACCCGTATTCCCGAGCCCCTAAAACCCACGAGCGGGCCGGGCACGTCCGGTCAACGTCGGAGGGATTGACGTTGGCCTTGATGCCCGGCCCGCTCTCTCTTGGAGCCTACCTACCTGCCTGGTTATTACGCTTAATCGCTCGCGAAGTTCCCGAAAATCTCAGGCGGCGCGGGCGCGCGGGACGTGGCGCTTGAGGGCGACCATTTCGAGCCAGCGCTGGGCCTCTTCGTAGTGTGGGAAGCGCTGCTCCTCGGCGCGGAAGGCGTTGGTGTGGTAGCGGCGGCGGCCCTTGATGAGCCGCGCCGGGTGCTTGATGTGGAGCATCTCGTGGTAGAGCACGTATTCGACGAACCACTCGGGGACTTCGCGGTCGTCCAAGGTCTTGCTGATGACGATGGTGTCGTGCGCGGCGTCGTGGTGGCCCAGAATTCTGCGCGTCCGGCGCTGCGACCAGGTCAGGACGGGCTTCTCTATCTCGTCGTCGAAGTAGCGGCGGTTGAGCCTCTGAAAGAGCTTGTCGAGGTCATAGACGCGGCCCCGCGCGGAGGAGACCATCTTTCGGCCGCGCTGGCGGCGCGCGAGGTCCAGGGCGCGCAAGACCTGCGGCGAATAGGCGTGAGCGCGGTAAACGCGCTCGTGAGTCTCGGGCGTGCGCTTGCCGAGCAGGCGCGCGACGAGGATGTAGGCGAGGGCGCGGTGGACCTCGGCCGGGGCCTTCTCGAAGATGTCTGAGATGCGGACGTAAACGCGGCCCGAGCGGAGGCGAATCTTGTGGCTGATCCCGGCGTAGGGGTAGAAGCGGACTTCGATTTCCGGCACAGGGCGGTTCCGGCCGAGCTGTCGAAAAGCCTCGGTGAAAAGGGCGCTGAGATGGCTCTGAGATGATGACATCGCCGAAACTTTAGACCTACCGACGTGCGGCCGCGGCGCGTGTTCGCCGGAGAGCAGAAGCCGCCGCGAGACGTGTGGAAGCATCTTGCCTGCGGGGAAGCTCGACTCGGCTTGATATTACGGGCGGGCGGACGGGCGCGTCAACGGGGACGTTTGGGCGCGCGGCTAAGCTGTTGAAAACTCATGGCCTGACCCGGCGGCCCGGCCGGAGGCCGCCGGGCGCGGAAATTTTGGCCCAGCTTAACTCTACAGGTGAGAACAGCTTAAGTTGAAAAACAGGAACGACCCTTTCGCCGGGCCGGGCTAAACGCAAGGAGGGCGACGGATTAGACCGGGCGGGCGCGCCCGCGCTTGCGGCCGGCGCGGCCGGAAAGAGTATTGTTTGCCGCGGCCTGACACAATCCGTTATACTCTGAAACGGAAGTGTAAGACTGCCGACGCCGTTGATTCCGAGAAGAGTTGTTGACAGTCCGGGGTGGCAGTGATATTCAATTTTTAGTAGCCGGCGCGCTCCCCTAAAATTAATCGCTGAAGGCCAACGGCCGCGCCGCATCTGGAAGACAGATGGTCAGCCGCATCTCTACCTCCCAGGCAGGAAATTTGTACCCGACCGACCCGCGCGGGCAGGTCGTGTTGTCTGCCATTATCAAGGAGCACCTGGTGACGGGCGAGCCCGTCGGCTCGCGCACCATCTCAGACAGATTCGCGCACGCCGCCGGCTGGAGTTCCGCCACCATTCGCAACGTCATGGGCCAATTAGAAGAAGCGGGACTGGTCGAGCAGCCGCACACCTCCGCCGGCCGCGTCCCGACCGACAAGGGCTACCGCTTCTACGTTGACCACATGCTCGGGCAGACGCGACTGTCGCGGGCGGACCTGGCCTCGATCAACTCGCTCTTGAAAAATTTGCAGAACGAGGCGGGCGGCGCGCCCGAGCGCCTGCTCGGCAAAATCTCGCACGCGCTCTCGGCGCTCTCCGAGAACGTCGGCATCGTCGTCTCGCCGTCGCTCGCCGGCCACCGCCTGCAACACATAGAATTCTTGCAGCTGGCGGACAACCGCATCCTGGTCGTGCTGGTCTCCGCGCCGAATCTGGTCCATAACAAGGTCATCCGCCTTGACGAGGCTTTGACGCAGGAGGAGCTTGAGCAGACGGCGCGCTACCTGAACGCGGAGTTCGGCGGCAAGAGCCTGCTCGCCATCCGCGCGGAGATAGTTGAATTGATGCGCGAGGAGAAGGCGCTTTACGACCGCCTGCTGATGAACGCCATCATGCTCTGCAACCGCAGCCTCGAAGGCGAGGAGGCGGGCGGCGCGGAGGTCTACGTTGACGGCGCGTCGAACATCCTCGCCAAGCCGGACTTCGCCGATTCCGAGCGGATGAGGGAACTCTTCCGCACCTTCGAGGAGAAGTCGCGGCTCGTCAAAATCCTGAACGAGTGTGTGGCGCGTGACAAGTCTCTGCCCGGCGAGGTGCGCGTCGTCATCGGGCGCGAGCATGCCGTCCCTTCGATGCACGACTGCGCGCTGATTACAGCGCCCTACTGGATCGGCAGCGAAGTCGCCGGCACGCTCGGCGTCGTCGGGCCGATGCGCATCGAGTACGCGCGCATGATGGCCGTCGTCAACTACATGGCCCGCCAAATCGAGCAGCTGTTGCGCGAGGACGCGGGCACGGCCTGAGCCGGAATCGAACCAGTTCGGGCGTGCGCCGCCGCCGGACGCGCGCTCCACCCAGGGAGGGTAACTGACCAGTGATGGTAGACAAGAGAGGACAGAAGGCCAACCGCATCCCCGTGCATTTCGTTGACGACGAGAAGTTGCGTGCCGGGGGCGCCGGAAGCGGGGACGACGAGCCGGGAGCCGAGGACCCTTCGGACAGGGGCGGGCACACGCCGGAAGACCTGGGGCGCGAGTCCAGTTACGAGGACGAAACGGAGATGAAACGCCGGATTAACCGCGGGCCGGAAGACGAGGGCGCGGACGACCGTGACACGGCCGGCGGGCCGCCGCGCGACGAAATGCCCGAGCGTCGCGAAGACCAGCACCAGGCCGCGCCGAATCAGCAGCAGGCCGCGGCCGGCAACCCCGAAGCCACTGGCCCGGTGCTCGCCGAGTTGATCGCCACGCGCGCGGAGCTGAAGCGCGTCCAGGCCGAGCGCGCGGAGCTGCGCGAAACTTTGGCGCGCCGGCAGGCCGACTTCGAGAACTACCGCAAGCGCATGGAGCGCGACCGCAACGAGAGTTACAACCGGATGGTCGGCGACGTGGTCAGCAAGCTGCTGCCAGTGCTCGACAATCTGCGCCGAGCGCTCGACGCCGAGGGGTCTTTGCAGGCCAACGAGTCCGAGGAGTTTCGCCACTTCCTGAGCGGCGTCGAGTTGATCTACAAGCAGCTCAACACCGTGCTCGAAGGTCTCGGCCTACAGCCCGTCGCCGCGCTCGGCCACCGCTTCGACCCGCACGTCCACGAGGCCGTCGTCACGGAGCAGACCGAGGAGTACGAGCCCGACACCGTCATACAGGAGATCGTCCCCGGCTACCGCCTCGGCGAGAAACTCCTCCGGCCGGCCATCGTCAAAGTAGCGACAAGATAGTGGTCAGTGGTCGGTGGTCAGTTAAAAACTGATTTCTGACTGACTACTGACCACCGACCACTGACCACTGAAGATTATGGGCAAAGTCATCGGAATTGATTTGGGGACGACCAACTGCTGCGTCGCCGTGTTGGAAGGCGGCGCGGTCCAGATCGTGCCGAACAAAGAGGGCGGGCGAACCACCCCGACGGTCGTCGGCTTCACGGACAAGGGCGAGCGTTTGGTGGGCCAGATCGCCAAGCGCCAGGCCGTCACCAACGCGGCCAACACAGTCTACGCCGTCAAGCGGCTCATCGGGCGCAAGTACAACTCGCAGGAGGCGCAGCGCATGCGCGAGACCTCCGCCTTCGAGATCGTCGACTCGCAGAACGGCGACGCGCGCATCCGCGTCCAGGGGCGCACCTACAGCCCGCCCGAAATCTCCGGCATCGTCCTCCAGCGACTCAAGACGGCCGCCGAAGATTTTCTAGGCGAGGCCGTCACCGAAGCCATCGTCACCGTCCCCGCCTACTTCGACGACACGCAGCGCCAGGCCACCAAGGACGCCGGCAAGATCGCCGGCCTCAAGGTCGAGCGCATCATCAATGAGCCGACCGCCGCCGCCTTGGCCTACGGGCTCGGCAAGACCGACTCGGAGCGCATCGCGGTCTACGACCTCGGCGGCGGGACCTTCGACGTTTCGATTCTCGAAATTAATGACGGCGTCTTCGAGGTGCTCTCGACTTCGGGCAACACCTTCCTCGGCGGCGAGGACTTCGACGACCGCATCATCAACTGGATGGCCGAGCAGTTCCGCGAGGAGACCGGCATCGACCTGCGCGAAGACCGCCTCGCGTTGCAGCGCTTGAAGGAGGCGGCCGAGCGCGCCAAGTGCGAGCTTTCTTCCGTCAGCGAGACGAGCATCAATCTGCCTTTCATCGCCGCGGACGCCTCCGGGCCCAAGCACTTCAACAAGACCTTAACGCGCGACGAGTTCGAGTCGCTCGTCGCGGATTTGGTCGAGCAGACCATAGAGCCCTGCCAGAAGGCGCTGTGGGACGCGAAGCTTCAGCCGACGGACATAGACAAGGTGATTCTCGTCGGCGGCCAGACGCGCTCGCCGATTGTCGGGCGCACGGTCAAGGAGATTTTCGGCAAGGAGGCGTCGGCCGAGATTAACCCGGACGAAGTGGTGGCGATGGGCGCGTCCATTCAGGGCGCTGTCATGGCGGGCGACGTGAAAGACATCGTTCTCCTCGACGTGCTGCCCTTGAGCCTCGGCCTCGAAACGCGCGGCGGTTTGTTCACGAAAATCATCGAGCGCAACTCGACCATCCCGCTGCGCAACAGCCTGACTTTCACGACCGTTGTCGACAACCAGGCTTCGGTCGAGATTCACATCCTGCAAGGCGAGCGCGAGATTGCCGAAGGGAACCGCAGCCTCGGCAAGTTCGAGTTAGTCGGCATCCCGCCCAACCCGCGCGGCGTCCCGCAGATCGAAGTCTCCTTCGAGGTGGACGCCAACGGCATCGTCTCCGTCTCGGCCAAGGACAAGGCCACGGGCCGCGAGCAGCAGATGCGCGTCACGCCGACTTCGGGCCTCTCGCCGGACGAGATCAGCCGGCTGATTGTCGAGGCCGAAACTTCGGTCGAGGCAGACCGGCGGGCCAAAGAAATCATCGGCCTGCGCAACAAGCTGGACACCTTGGTGCGCAACACGCGCCGCGCCTTCGTGGAGTTCGGCGGCTCGCTCTCGGCCGAGGAGCGCAAGAGCGGCCAGCAGGCGCTCAGCATGGGCGAGGAGGCCGTGACCTCCGAGAACCTGGAACAGATTCAGCAGGCGATAGATGTCGTACAGCACTTCGCCACCGAGCTGACGAACGTGATGATGAATCTCCCCGGCGAGTGACCGGGCCAAAAAGTTCGGCGTCCGGAGTCTGAAGTCAAGCGACAAGCTTTTGACTTCAGACTTTACTTCGTCGGCGCTTTGTTGCTAATAATGCTCCGAGAAATTTGAAAGGGAATTATTTAACCAGGGATGAGTAAACGCGACTATTACGAGGTGCTGGGCGTCAGCCAGACGGCCACCGAGCAAGAGATTAAGAGCGCCTATCGCAGGCTCGCGGTCAAGTATCACCCGGACAAGAACCCGGGCGACGCCGCGGCCGAGGAAAAATTCAAAGAGGCCGCCGAAGCTTACACGGTCCTTTCGGACGCGGACCAGCGCCGGCGCTACGACCGCTTCGGCCACGCCGGCGTCTCAAGCAGCGCGGCCTCGGCCGGCTGGGGTGCGCCCGGCTTCGGCGGCATAGAGGACATCCTTGGAGACCTCTTCGGCTTCGGCGACGTGTTCGGCTCGCGCTCGGGCTCAGGCCGCAGGGCCAACGCGGCACAGCGTGGCGCTGACCTGCGCTACGATTTGGAAATCTCTCTGGAAGACGCGGCCTCGGGGATGACTGCGCAACTGCGCATCCCGCGCCTGGAGACCTGCGACAAGTGCAAGGGCTCGGGCGCGGCCGAAGGCACCCAGCCCGAGACCTGCACGACCTGTAGCGGGGCGGGCCAGGTCCGTTACCAGCAGGGCTTCTTCTCCGTGGCGCGCACCTGCGGCACGTGCCGCGGGACGGGGCGCGTCATCAAGACGCCGTGCGACGCGTGCAAGGGGGCCGGGCGCGTCGAGCGCGAGAAGAATATGGAGGTCAAGATTCCCGCGGGCGTCGAGACCGGCTCGCGCCTGCGCATCGCGGGCGAGGGCGAGGCCGGCACACAAGGGGGCTCGGCCGGCGACCTCTACGTCGTCATACACGTCGCCGAGCACGAGCAATTCGAGCGGCAGGGGAGCAATCTCTACTCTTCTGTGCCAATAACTTTCGCGCAGGCCGCGCTCGGCTCCGAGCTGAACGTGCAGACTCTCGGCGGCCAGCAGCAGGTGAAAATCCCGGCCGGCACGCAGACCGGGACGGTCTTCCGCCTGAAGGGGCACGGCATGCCCGTGCTCGGCGGGCGCGGCCGAGGCGACCTCTTCGTCTCCGTCACGGTCGTCACCCCGACCACCCTAACGCGCGAGCAGCGCCGCCTCCTCGAACAGCTCGCGGAGGTCGAGACCAAAGACCTCGAAGATAAAGGGCTGATGGACAAGGTCCGCAACATCTTCGGCTGAAATCAACCACAGAGGGCACAGAGAAGAATAATTTCAGATGGCAAATTTGAAATCTCAAATCTGAAATCTGAAATTTTAGGGTTCCTCTGTGCCCTCTGTGGTTATCTCTTTCCCTTCCAGCGTTCCGCAATCGTACAAGCGAAGCGAACAGGCGCGCGGCGGTCTGAACTGTTAGAGTTCACCGTGCGTGCCGCAACCTTTCAACAAGAAACAGACTTTTCCTTTTGGCTTCAAGCATTAAAGCCCGCGCCCGGGGAATCATCGGCTCGCGGCATATCGGTTGCTCTTCCACCGTGGCGTAATCACCCTAGCAACGGGACGGACGAACGGCGGAAGGAGTAATGATGAGACGTAAACCCCTCGCGGTCCTGGCGGCGGCTGTGGCCTTGCTCATGTTCTTTTCAATTGGGATTCAGGCCGCGCCTGTCGGGAACGACGAAGACACTGACACTCGCATCGTCGAGGCAAGAGTCGTAGAGGTGGCGGAAGCGCACGTCTCCGTGATGGCGCGCACGGGCGTCGAGCACGTCATAGCCGTGGACCGCGAGGGGACGAAGGTCATGATTAACGGCGAGGTCGTCTCGCTCAAAGACCTGCGCGAAGGCGACGTGGTGACCATCGAGCTGGACGCGCAGAAGCCGGTCAAGTTCGCCCGGAATATCGAGATGCGATCTGAAGGGTCACAGGTCGCGCGGGTTCGCCGGTAGGAGCATGGTGCTCGTTTGAGCGTCGCCTCGCAGCCCACCGGCACAAAGAGCCGCTTCGCCCCTCGCAGGCAAAGCGGCTCTTTTAATCTTCAAATACTACCTGTCGGAGCCCGGCTTAACAGTATTTCGCGGCCATCTTTTTGACCGTATTCGCCCCGCGCAGCGTTGACCTCTGGCCGAGAGTTTTCTCAAACACGGCGTTGGAAATTGTGGAGTCGCTCTGCTTCCTGCGACACAACCAGTAAATCTCACGCCCATGAATGTGAAAGTCATCGACCTCCGTTCTCAACCCCATCAGCTTCTGCTTTGATTTATCGTCAGGACTATTCGCCAGGAAAGCAATGTTGAGCGCCGCCGCCGAGTCAAGGTCGGACTGTCGGAATGGCTTGTGATTCGCGATGGCCGCCAACTCTGCGCCTGTCCTGATGAAGGTGGTTACTTCATACCCGAGTGCCTCGCGCAACCTGTCCTCTATTTTCCGTTCGATGGACTGAGCGCTCTTTGACGCGGACTCGAACACGACATTGCCGCTGGCGATGAAAGTTTCGACGTTTGAAAAACCGAGCGACTCGAAGAGCTGGCGCAGATAATCCATCTTGACGGTGTGACCGCCGACGTTGATGGCTCGCAGGAATGCGATATACCGGGGCATGGTGAATACCTTTTACGCCGAGTTCGCCTTATCTGCTTAAATCGGCGGTCGGCAAGAAGCGCGGCGGCCGGCGCAGCTTCGTCGCCTGCTCGTAGGCGTAGGCGAGTTTAATCAGCACGGGCTCGCTGTAGGCACGGCCGAAGAAGGAGACGCCGACGGGCAGGCCGTGGACGTAGCCTGCCGGGACGGTGATGTGCGGGTAGCCTGCGACGGCCGAGGGGGTCGAGTAGCCCCCGGTGAAGTGGTCGCCGTTGACGAGATCCGTGGGCCAGGGAGGGCCGCCCGTCGGCGCGACCATCGCGTCGAGCTTGTGCTTGGACATCGCCGCGTCAATCCCTTCCGCGCCGGCGAGCTTCTGATTCTTAGCCAGCGCTTCCAGATATTCCTTACTCGTCAGCGGCCCCTTGGCCTCGGCCTTGATGAAAAGGTCCTGGCCGAAGTAGGGCATCTCGCGCGCGGCGTTCCGCTCGTTAAACTCTATCACCTCTTTGAGCGAGCGGACGGGCGCGCGCGGACCGAGCGACGTGAGGTACTTGTTCAAGTCCGCCTTCAGCTCGTAGAGGAGCACCTCCAATTCCGTGTCGTCGAACTTTCCGGCCGTCTCTATTTCAGCCGGGTCAACGATTGTCGCGCCGAGCTTTCTCATCACCTCCACGGCCTCGTTGATTAACTTGTCCACTTGGTCGTTGAAGCCGAAAAATTTGCGCGGCACGCCGATGCGCGCGCCCTTCAGGCCGCTCGCGTCCAGGAACTGCGTGTAGTCTGCGGAGGCTCGCCCGCGGCTCTCGGCCGTGATTGCGTCTTCCGGGTCAACGCCCGCCAGCGCAGTCAGCAGGGCGGCGGCGTCGGCGACCGTGCGCGCCATGGGGCCGGCCGTGTCCTGGCTGTGCGCGATGGGGATGATGCCGCTGCGGCTGACGAGGCCGAGCGTGGGCTTGATGCCGACGAGCGAGTTGGCGGAAGAGGGGCAGACGACGGAGCCGTCCGTCTCGGTGCCGACGGCGATTGCCGCGAGGTTGGACGCGACCGCGACGCCGGAGCCGGAGCTTGAGCCGCAGGGGTTGCGGTCGAGCGCGTAAGGGTTGCGCGTCTGGCCGCCGCGCCCGCTCCACCCGCTCGTGGAGTGCGACGAGCGTATATTGGCCCACTCGCTCAGGTTCGTCTTGCCCAGGATGACCGCGCCGGCCGCGCGCAGTCTCTGCGCGACGAAAGAGTCTTTCGGCGCGACGGAGCCCGCGAGCGCGAGCGAGCCCGCGGTCGTCATCATGTGGTCGGCAGTGTCGATGTTGTCTTTAATCAGGACCGGGATGCCGTGCAGCGGCCCGCGCACGCTGCCCGCTTTGCGCTCTTTATCTAACGCCTCGGCGATCTGCTGCGCGTCCGGGTTGAGTTCGATGACGGAATTCACGGTCGGCCCGCGCTTATCAATCTCCTCGATGCGCGACAGATATTTTTCGACCAGGGAGCGCGCCGTCCACTTGCCGGACTTCATCCCCGCCTGCAATTCGGCCACGGTCAGCTCTTCCAGCTCGAAAGGTTTTACATTTGGCACACTTTCGACTGTGCCAGTTTTTCCCGCCGCGCAGGCGATTGCCGGCTGGCTCAGAGCTACGACGCCGGCAAGCGCGCCGTTGCGCAGAAAATCCCTGCGGCTGCTCTTTGAATCCGCGCTCCCTTTTCCACTTCGGCCCATTCCAATCCTCCGCGATTCCAGATTTGCATGACGCCCTTATAATCTGTAGCGCACGCGGCTGCGGCGCAGCGCGTCGTCTTCAACGTCCACGTTCTGTAAACGCAACGTAACGTCCGCATTCAAATCCAACCCCGCGCGCTCGCCCGCCTGTAGCTTGACTGTCCCGGCGGCGGCGATCATCGCCGCGTTGTCCGTCGAGAGGTGCGGCGAAGGGAAGTAGACGGGGATGGCGAGCCGCGCGGCGGCCTCGCGCGACGCCTCGCGCAAGGCGTTGTTGCAGGCCACGCCCCCCGCGACGATGAGCGTTTTGGGCCTGTACTCCTCGGCCAGCCGCTCCATCGTCCCCGTGAGCGAACGCACCACGACGCTCTGGAAACTCGCCGCCAGGTCCTTAATCTCCTGCGACGGCGCTTCGTCGCCTGCGACGGGGCGCAGGCCCGTCTCGCGGACGTGCTTCGAGACGGCGGTCTTCAGGCCGCTGAAGCTGAAGTCGGGCCGCCCGTCGCCCATCCGCGGCACGCTGAAGCGCACGCTCCGCGCGTCGCCCTCGCGCGCGAGGCGTTCAATAATTGGCCCACCCGGGTAGCCCAGGCCGAGCAGCTTCGCCACCTTGTCGAAAGCCTCGCCCGCCGCGTCGTCGCGCGTGCGCGCCACCACCCTGTACTTGCCCGGCTCGGGCACCAGAAAGATGTTGGTGTGCCCGCCCGAGACGATGAGCGCCATCGCGGGGTACTCGACCGGCGGGTTCTCGAAGACGACCGAGTAGATGTGCCCCTCGATGTGGTTGACGCCGACGAGCGGGACGCCGAGCGCGTAGGCCATCGCCTTCGCGTAAGAGACGCCGACGAGCAAGGAACCGACCAGCCCCGGCCCGGCCGTGACCGCGATGCCGTCGATCTCTTCCTTCCCGACACGCGCCCGCTCGAAGGCTTCCTCGACGACTGGCACAATCTTGTCCAGGTGCTCGCGCGAGGCCAGCTCCGGCACGACGCCGCCGAAGCGCTTGTGAATGTCGATCTGCGAGGAGATGACGGACGACACCATCTCGCGGCCGTCGCGCACGACGGCCGCCGCCGTCTCGTCGCAGGAGCTTTCAATTCCGAGTACAAGCATAATTCAGTGGTCAGTGGTCGGTGGCCGGCGGTCAGTTAAGAACAGTGGCTTTTAACTGACCACTGACCACCGGCCACTTATTTTTCATAAAAACTGAGGGCCGAGTCGCCCTGTTTCAGGATGCGCCAGCGGCGCAAGTGTCCGGCGGCGTCTTTCAGTTCGTTCTTGTGATGGTGCTCGACGACGAGCAGGCCATCGTCCTTCAAGATTGTGCCAGTCCCGAAGGCCGCGAGGACGGGCATGTAGTCTGTTGCGTAGGGTGGGTCGAAGAAGGCTATGTCCCACCTCTGGTCGCCGCGCGCGACGGCGCGGCGCAGAAACTCCGCGGCCTCCGACATGACGACCTCCTTCTCGTCCTCGGGCACGCCGCACAAGTCCAGGTTCGCCTCGATCAGCGCGCACATCTTGCGCGAGCGGTCAACGAAGGTGGCGTGCTCGGCCCCGCGCGAGAGCGCCTCGATGCCGACCGCGCCCGAGCCCGCGCAGAGGTCCAGAAAGCGCGCCCCCTCGATGCGCGGCGCGATGACGTTAAAGAGCGTCTCACGCAGCCGGTCGGAGGTCGGCCGCACCTGCATCGAAGGCGGGCTCTTCAAATTCCGCCCGCGATAATACCCCGCGATCACACGCATAGTGGAGCAGTGGTCAGTGGTCGGTGGTCAGTGGTCAGCTCGTTGAGCGTAAGTAAACTTGAAGCCTTAAGAATAAGAGCCAACATTCCGCCCAAGGGTCTTTAACTGACCACCGGCCACTGACCACTGGCCACTGTCTCATAGAAACTCAAACACGATTCGCCGAGCCTGATGACGCGCCAGCGGCGCAGGCTCCCGACGCGGTCGGGAAGCCGTCTCTCGCAGTGGTGCTCGACGACGAGCGCGCCGCCTTTGCGCTTGAGCGCCGCGCCGTCGCCGAAGGGCGCCAGGACGGGCGCGTAGTCGGCCGAGTAGGGCGGGTCGAAGAAGGCCACGTCCCACGCGGGGGCGTGCCGCCCCGTCTCGCGCCGCAGAAAGTCGAGCGCGTCCGCCGCGACGACTTCGGCCTGCCGCTCGGGCACCCCGCAGCGTTTCAGGTTCAGCTTAATAAAGTTGCACATCTTGCGCGAGCGGTCAACGAAGGTGGCGTGCTCGGCCCCGCGCGAGAGCGCCTCGATGCCGACCGCGCCCGAGCCCGCGCAGAGGTCCACGAAGCGTGCGCCCATGACCCGCGCGCCCAGAAAATCGAAGAGGGTTTCGCGCAGCCGCCGCGCCGTGGGGCGCACCCCCGGTGAAGGCGCGCTCTGTAAAAGTCTGCGGCGGTATTTCCCGGCAAGGATTTGCATCGCCTGTGAACAATCGATGAGCGATCCCCGGCGACCGCTCACCGCTCGGGCTTAATCACTAACTTGAACGGCTTCAGCTCACCCGTCATGGGCACTGCGACCCGCTTCCCGTGCCCGCTTATTTCGCCGAGCGACTCTGCCACGATTTCGTATTTAAAGCCCTCGTAGGCCGTGAGGTTGAAGCGCCCCTTGTGGTCCGTCTGCGCGGGGTAGAGGGAGCTATTTTTCGTCGCGTCGCGGAGCCAGACGCGGGCTTCCTGCGCGGGCCGCCCGTCCGCCCAGACGACCTGTCCGGTGATGAGCCGTTCCTTAAAAGGCTGGCCTAGCTGAAGGTCCAGGCCGGTCAGCTTCACCCCTTCCGTCAGGGAGACGACCGTCGCGAGGTCGGAATCCGGCACGCCCGGGTAAAAGGTTCGCGGGTAAGGGGCGTCATTTTTATCGGGCGGCGCGGCGTCAGGGTTGATGACGATCAGGTAACGGCCCGAAGCGAGACTTTCAAATTTATACCGCCCTTCGGCGTCGAGCTTGGCCCAAATTCTGCCCTTATTCTCGCCGGCGCCGAGGAGGTAGACGAACCCTGCGCCGACGGGCCGCCCCAGTGCGTCCAGCACCCTGCCGCTCAACTCTGCGGTCGCGTGTAAATCGATCTCGTGAAATGCCAGCATCCTGTAGGCGCATTGCCCGGCGGGGATGTTCACGTCGTACTCTATGACCGACTGCTCGTCGGTCGGGCGGATTTCAACGCCTCCCATGTCGTAACCGAACAGGCCGGCGCTGAAGGGGACGACGGCCCGGACCTGATACCTGCCGGGCTTGTCCAGCATGATTTGAAAATAGCCGCCGGCGTCGGACGTTGCTTCGTACTGCTCGCCGCCGACAGACGCGGTGAATCTTACGTCGCCCAGCGGCGTGAACTGCTTTTGAATGATGCCGGCGACGAACGGCCGGAAAGTCCCCTTCGACAGCCCGCGCAGGTAAACGAGGTCTTCGTCGTCGCCGTCCACCTGATGAGTCCTGGAGCACGTCCCCATCGCGAGTGTGTCGTCGCCGGAGTCGCGGTAGGCGTAGACCACCCACCGCTCGCCCCTCTTCACCTCAAGGTCGCACGCACTGTTAATGGCCGTGATGACTTTGACCTCAGGGCCGGCGACCCCGCGGAAAGGTTCTTCGATCAGGAAGCGGACCGAGACGTATTCGTAAGGGTCGTCCTTCTGCGGCGGCACTTTGGTAATTTCGGCCACCACCCCGACGAAGACGGCGGCGGCCTTGCCGTACGCCGCGCACGGGGGCGTGCCGTATTCCAGGCACTCGCACGCCCGTGCGTCTGAAGCGAGCCACGCGACGAGCAGCAGGGCGATGCCCAAACGAGTCGCGCCGCAAAGAATGTTCCTGATGGGTCTGGACGTGAGCAGAGAATGGCGCATACTTTTATCCCCGCCAGTGAAAAGAGAGATGGTCAGATTATCAGCCGACGGCAGCGAGGCCGAAGCGCGCGTCCGAGCGCACACGCTCGATGAGTCTCGACGTTTCGCGCGTCATGCGCCGCTCCGTCAGGTAGTAGTCCGCCTCGCGCCGCGCCTCTTCGAGAATCGCGACATCGCGCACGAGGTTGCCGACGCGGAAGGTCGGCAATCCGGACTGGCGCGTGCCCATCACCTCGCCGGGGCCGCGAATCTCCAAATCCTTTTCGGCGATGCGAAAGCCGTCGTTCGTCTCGGCCATGATGCCGAGTCGCTCGTTCGCGACAGTCGTCTTCTTGTCCGAAGTCAGGAGCACGCAGAAGCTCTGCTCGGCCCCGCGCCCGACGCGCCCGCGCAGTTGGTGAAGCTGCGAGAGGCCGAAGCGCTCGGCGTGCTCAATGACCATCAGCGAGGCGTTCGGCACGTCCACGCCGACCTCGACGACGGTCGTGGCGACGAGGATTTGAATCTCGCCCGCGACGAAGCGGCGCATCACCTCGTCCTTCTCCGCCGCCTTCATCTTGCCGTGGAGCAGGCCGATTGCGAAGTGCGGGAAGACGCGGTCGCGCAACTGCTCGTACATCCGCGTCGCGTCCTTCAAATCCATCTTCTCCGACTCCTCGACGAGCGGGTAGACGACGTAAACTTGCCGGCCCGAGCGGACCTCGCGCTCGACGCCTTTGTAAACGCCGGCGCGCTGGTCTTCGCCGAGGACGACCGTCTTGATGGGGGTGCGGCCGGGCGGGAGTTCGTCGATGACGGACACGTCCAAATCGCCGTAGGCCGTCATCGCCAGGGAGCGCGGGATGGGCGTGGCCGTCATCACGAGCACGTCCGGGTTGAAGCCGCGCGCGCGCAGCTCGGCGCGTTGCAGCACGCCGAAGCGGTGCTGCTCGTCAATCACGACGAGGCCGAGTTTGTCGAAGGCGACCGCCTCCTGTATGAGCGCGTGCGTGCCGACGGCGGCGTGTATGTCGCCGGAGGCGAGGTCTTTGTGCAAGCGGCGCTTCTCGGCCGCGCGCAGGCTGCCCGTGAGCAGCTCGACGCGGTAGGGCGTCATGGCGAGCAGGCGTTTGACGTTGCGCGCGTGCTGCTCGGCGAGGATTTCGGTCGGGACCATCAGCGCGGCCTGGTAGTTGTTCTCCATCGCGGCGAGCATCGCCATCAGCGCGACGATGGTCTTGCCGCTGCCCACGTCGCCCTGCAAGAGACGGTTCATCGGCGCGTCCGACTGCATGTCGTCGAAGATGCGCTTGATGACTCGCTCCTGCGCGCTCGTCAACTGGAAGGGAAGAATGGCCTCGATTCGCTCGCGGACGCGCTCAGTAATCTCTATCACCGCGCCCTTCGCCTCCTTGATGCGCTCGCCGCGTTGGAGCGCGAGCGCGAGCGCGACCCAGAAGAACTCCTCGAAGATGAGACGCAGGTGGGCCGGGCTGCGCGCGCGCTCGTAATCACTGAGCGGCACGTCTTCGGTCGGAAAGTGTATGCGGCGCAGGGCGTCGGCGCGGCCGATTAACTGCTGGCGCGTGCGCAGGTCGGCGGGCAGCGTCTCCGTGATGGCGTCATCATCGATGAGGTCGAGCACCGCGTGCATAATCTCTCTCAGCCGCTTCGCGCGAAACTCTCCGAGCTTGCGGTAGACGGGCACGCGCCGTCCGACGTGAATCGCCGCCAAAGCCGGGTCAGCGCCATTCTCATCCTCGTCTTCAAAACCTTCTTCGCCTATCGCGCTTTCATCATCCTCCCCCGCGTCGCGCCCGTTCTCCTTGCCGTTCTCTTCGGCCAGGCGCAGCAGCTCGCGCTCGGGCGGCGTCCAGGTGCCCGGCAACATCTCCAATTCGTCCGGCTTGCCCAGTCTGAGCGCGAAGGTGTTGCGCCGCGTGTCCCACTCCCACTGCCCGAAGGCTATGAAGCGAGCGCCGCGCGTAAACTTCTGGCGGTGGTAGGCGATGATGCGCTGCGCCTGCCGCCCGGAGACGAACCACCAGACGACGACGGGCTTACCCGTCCGCAAAGGGTCCGACGCCGTGACCTCGAAGATGAAGAGCTTCGGCTGCTTCGGCCCGCGGTTCTTCCCGACCTGGTAGCCGCCCGCGACCCGCACGTAAAGCTCCAGAGACGCCTCGACGCCGTCGCTCAAATCCGCGATGCGCGCCAGGTTCGACCTGTCCTCGTACCGCATCGGCAGGTAATTCAACAAGTCCTCGACCGTCGCCTCCGTCGCGTCCGCCTTCGCAGACACCTGCGCCACCGCCAGCGCCAATTTGCGCGCCGTCGGCTGCCCGAACCGCGGGACGCCGAAGCGGTACAGTTCAACAACGGGAGTGTCGAGCTTGACGGGGGAATCCGAGGCCATCGCGCCCGATGATAACACAGGGCCGAGAGGGACGAACAAAAGCGCGGAAACTGCGGCGCTGGGAAACTACTTGATGCAATGGGAATCAATGATAGACTTGCGACATAACACCTGCGAGAGGGGAGGCCGTAGCGATGATATGGCGTGTGCTATTGGAGCGGGACGAGGAAACGGGGACTGGGCCGTCTGGTGCCCGGAGCTTCCCGGCTGCGCCTCGGCCCGGGAAACTCAGGAAGAGGCTCTCGCCAACATGCGCGAAGCGATTGAGCTTTATTTCCGCTCGCAGTCGTAATAGGCGCGTGAGCGCTATTCTGATAACTGACGCCGCGCTCAGGCCGCGCCTAACCGCGCGGCTTGGCTTATAACAGCTCTAATTCAGGCCACCACCTGACTAAGCGGGCATGAATGTTTGCTAAGAGCCGGTCAGCCGATCCGCCGGGAGCAAGGGCATACTCCGGGGCGACCTTGAGCGCGAAGTGAGAAAGCGCCTCTGCATCAGTAGCGACGATCCTTTTTACAACTATTGGCTGCGGTGTTTCTGTGCTCGCCGTATCTATATCGAAAACATAAATCCACGTCCGGCTAGTGATCGGCTCCTTTCGTCCAGACTGTATTAGCTCGAAGTCACCGCCGCCAATGTCTTTGAGTGCAGGGCGGCCCAGGTGTCTTTGCCAGCTATCCCATACAGGCTCAGGCACGGCGAACACACACCCGGCGCAGAAGCGATGTCTAGCAAGCTGAAACTTGAACATCATCTGATAGAAGGTGCGTTTGAAAACATTTGAGATGTTCGGCCCCTCGATCCGCTCCGACAGCCACTCGTGGTGCCTATCAATCTCGTCGGGAAAGTGTCTCTCGTGGAGCCTGAGCGCGCCTTTCAGCTTCTCCAGCGCGTGCCGGTATGAGCCGTGCGGGTCCATCGTTTGAAGCTCGAAGATCGCGTAGCGGCCGAGATAATAGTGCCCTTTATCATATGTAACCTCAACGAGCGTGCTATCAAACAGGAAACTAGGTGAGTGCTCAGTAGCCGGTAGCTTGATCTCACCGCCGAGGGGATTGGCAAGGTAAACCACGCCCGTATTGCCGTCGTGTATCCAGGTGGTGAGCTTGTTACGAATCGCGGGCTTGTCAATCGCCGTCGCTGCGACGAGCATTATGTTTTCTTCGCGGGATATATCGAAAAGCCGATGAGCGGCCTTTGAGATCAGGCGTGGGTCTAAGGCGCGATTAGGGCAAACGAGCCATTCCTGCCTCGGGCCATTACTCCTGCTGTTGATCGTGCAGATGCCCTTATTAGTCGGACTCTTTACACACTCCGTTGCTTCTTTCTTCACCTCAGAAAGAAACGGGCATCTTTCTGCGACCTGATCGCGGTAAGCATTTTCGGCGCGCGTAGTGACAGGATAGGTTCTGTGGCCGAACCACTCGCTTACGAAGTTGCCGCGTTCTGCTGCGGTAGTAAGGCTACGTGGTCTTTCTCTTTTCGCCTTTCCAGAACAGTGGGATCCGAAGCTTGGAATTCACGTGACTTGAAGTCGCGGCCGCACTGA
>JADMIO010830169.1_pt1 | contig 58654 bp, 25 predicted proteins | sample 8958161 | NCBI WGS metagenome assembly JADMIO01 (sample SAMN16585339, study PRJNA669376) | soil metagenome | isolation source: Crop rotation soil | place: USA: Cullars Rotation, Alabama | collected 2011
CTTTCCCATTTGGTGACGGCCGCGTCGAACGTTCGCCGCCCGGCCGTGCGCATAGGCGGCGCCTTGTAGCACGTGAGCGTAATGGAGCGCACGGCCCGCTCCACCATGATGCGCTCCTCGCGGAAGCGCGACCGAAACAGACACTCGAGCGCGCAGCCAAGTGGCGCCCCCTTTGTCGGATCCAGTCCCTTCGTCGTGAACGGCCGCGCAGCGCAATCCTGGTTCGCAACGTCTGCAAAAAATAATTATTTATAATTAATTAAAAATAATTTTATTTAGATTAGTTAGTACTTACCGGCGCACATGAGGAGCACGTTCGGCATTAGGGCGCCATCAGCGCTCGAGGACAGCAGCGCCAAGGCGGCAAGAGCGGCAGCGATCTGCGTGAACATCTTTTGATGGAAATGTGTGAGTGCACTCGCCTCTCTTATATAGCCGCTAGGACACGCGCCAATCTCTAATCTTCGAATGCAAATCATAGTTAAATTGATGAGTGTTTGTTGAAATTGATATGCAAAATTTGGGCACGTGTGTTTGCCAATCGACAAGCACACTGTTGTTTCAAATCGTATGCATTGCAGTTTTATTTCTCATTAATTGTATCAAATTCAAATTGTATCTGATGGCGACATTTCTTTTTCAATTGATTGTATTGTTACGTGTCCGTGTTCACACTCTGACGTTTACAAGTTTTTCGATCGAAATTAATTTAAATAGTTTAGTTTCAAATTGTATGCATCATCAATTGCTGCGGCCGCAGCCGTCGACGTTAACGTTTTCCGCTCTAGGGCGCTGATTGTAGTTGCGGGTGGCGAGAAAATCACAATCCAAATACTTACATCTGCATACTGAGAGAACCACAAGCAGTAGGAGCAATAAGTTATTTGCGCAGTCTATGTATAGCGCTCATTAGCGCCATGGCAAGTGCAGCGCAAACTTACGGAAGTACTTTTTTAGCACTTTTCAACAGAAGAACTTTGCTCAACTGCACGTGAAGATGATGTGCCAGTAGCGCCGTTAGCACTTCGCACACTTGCTGTGCAACAGAATCATCGACGATGAGCGTGCCGCGCTCTCAGCGTGTACATGTAATCATAAGCTGCGTGCAATGCACAATTCTTACGCGCGTAAAAGTAGTAATCTTTGGGCGAAGATGTTGGTAAAGAATCTAGGCGCTCGCAAGAACAACGCGGGCACCAATTTATGTCGAAGTTGCGTAAGTAATATAACGATCCGCTAACGTGCCTTCGATGCGTGACGCTCGTGCTCATACGCTCGCAGTAGAAATAGATTTTTCAGTTTTGAACGGAAGCAGCAGCAGCAGAGGAAGGACAGAAACGACGACGAGAAACGAACAAAGGGAGGAAATGAAACTGTTGGAATTCTGTACTGTGGGCGTTGTTAGCACTCAAAACGAAAGAGAGCTGAAGACCAAAGCGAAGAGATGTGTGCCCGAGCGAGTGCGCAACATGGAGCTCAAAATGAAAAAGAGGCCTCAACACCGTAAGCAGTTTCGATGCAGGCATAGTGTTTGGTTGTTGTGCACTAAAAGTTCTAGCCTAAACTTTCTAGGCCTTTGCTTCCAGCACAACGGCGGATATAAGGCAACGTGGCCGACGGCGATGTGCGCTTCAATATGAAAAGCACAAAGAGCAACGAAAATACAAAAATTCAAAAAGAATATAAGAGTAAGGACAAGAGGGAAGAAGAGACATGTACAAACTGCTGGCCATCTTTATGCATCTATATAGAGAGAATATATTCGGCCACGTAATTGCATTTGCCGACGACGAGGCGCGTTCACACTTTGGCTCTCAATTTCCTTAATTGCGTCTAAGCGCTGCGTGAGCGATGCTCTCGCAAAACGAATGAACGAAGTAATGGCCACGCCACAAACTCCCACACCAACACTGAGAAGCAACAAAGAAAAAACAAAACGAGCCGGAAAATATGGTCCAATTGCACAACAACGGCACGGCTAATGCCTCTGCTCTGCGGCCATCCAACAGCTTGCTGCACTTGTGAAAATTAAAACTGCTCAGCTAAGTAGAGAGCAGAGAGAACTGTTCAGGCCAGTGAACGCTCATTGTGTGCGTGGGTGTGAACCATTGCAGGCCATGCTGGCCTATGTTTCAAAGATATGCATATGCTTCTGCTCGCCATTGTTGCCCGCTCCTCTTACTGTTGCTGCAGTAAGTTGTTGGCCATTTCTCTCGACTGTGCACATGCTCTCCCGTGTGCTTGCAACGCGCAAAAAGCACAATTGCTAGCCTAGCTTGCCCTGAAGTGGCGGAATTTATCTGTGTGTAGCAAAAAGAGAAATGGATGGGCGCCAATTTTTCGCAATGACCCTAGCCATTGTTGCTGAACCTCTTGTGCTACCAGCACACCGAGCCCTTCGACGAGTGCCTTGCTGTGTGATCGGCCAACCTCTTGCTTGCCGACGGCGATGAGCATCGCGCGGCCACGAGAATGCCGCCGCACGCATCACACACACTGGCACATTTCGCGAACAACAGCGTGCTGCCGTAGAACAGTTCACGAGCGAACAGAGTACGCGAACGCACGCGTTCCTTTCGCCAACTCTGCGCAGAGTTGCACGCAGCGTACGAGTAGCTAGCTGACTGTGGCTGTGGTGGCGGGTTCGATCGACGACCTGCCGCTAGAACCTGGCCTGGCCTGGGCTTGTTACGCGCGTCGAGCGCACACACAGCTCGCGAACAGTTCGCGTACAGTTCAGTGGCGCACTCCCCGTGCGTGCCAGTCGTGAGCGAGCCGCTGTCCGTACGGCCGGTCCTCCTTCTACTGTTTTGCGCGCCAAAGCCCTTTGATCGAAAGAGTGTCGAAAGTCAGACCACGAGACCTCGAGACACGGAGCCACGTAGTACTCGACGTCGCGTCTAGAACAACTTCTAGACTAGAACGAAGCTAAGCTAGAAGAAGTGTGGCGACGCGGAACAAGTTGCCGTTACGGCCGCCGATCGTTTCCTGTCGTCTGTGTTGTTCGCGTGCACGCCCGAGAATAATAGTTAGACGGCGTGCGACAAGAACTAGTGCGTGTGCATCTAGTCTCACACTTCTTGTCTGAGTTCTTCTTTGTACATTTGCGTGTCTGCATCTTCATCGCACTCGTTCCGTCGCGCACTCGTCGGCACTCTCTTTCATCGCACGCTTCTATTCAAACGAAACTTCTTGCCGTCGCCGACTTCCTGCGTGCCCGTTCCGTTTGCACTAGCACAACCGTGTCAACACTTTTTCTCCTCATCCGTCGACGATAATTAACTCCACTCGCGCACATTCACAACCAGTCCCGTGCATACAATCAATCGCAATGAAGACAACGTCCCTGATCAACTCGATGCTCATTAACGCGCTCTCGCTAATTGCGCTCGTCGCTCAGTGGCGGCCCGTGCACGGCAAAGGCGGCGGCAGCAAGGGCGCCGCGGCCGGCGGTGGCCTGAACGGTGAGTGTGCCTTCTTTTCGGTTGGTAGCTTGCCCGAAAAAGACAAAGATAGACGAGTGTGAACGATCCTGGTTCGAACTTGCTTTCGATTCGTTCTATATCGAGCACTGAAGATAGAGTGTTTGCACGAAGCTACGAACGAGCAGGCCGCGAGCTTTCGTACATTTACAAGCGGCGTTTACAATTCCCTCGCGTCCGTGTGCGCTGCTAGCCAAGAGCACGTCGACCCGGAAATCGCGCATTCGCGATTCCGCGCGATTTGCGAACAGCTGCGGGCTAAAGTGTCCACCGAACTAGCTGCACGCCTGAACTCGACTGCGTTACAGTTTTTCGGGTTTTAGTAGCATTTCTCTTGCGAGCGGATGCGATTCAATTTCACTTGAAACTTTCTCTCTGATTCGCGAGCTCGAATTTTTGAACCGCTTGAGATGAGACGCCCGGGGACATGAGAGCAGGACATGTCCGCTAATGACGTACACTCGCCCTACAGGAGGCAGTGTCCGTCTTGCTCGCATTGCCGACCTCATCCGTCGCGCTGTTTGGTCAGCTCATTTACAATCAGCCGAGTTGCTGGTTGTAAGTTAGTCATTAGGTTTCATTCGCGTGATATATACTTATGACGAACGAGGTTGTTACACAGTATGCCCCTTGCGCAATCGTCGTGACTTTAAGACCTCGGGCTATAACACGTATAGAACTTTGTGAATACTAGCCGATTCGTTGAGTCGAGAAGAGCGAGCTAAAAGTATGCGAATCAAGTCAGACGCGCCATGTGTGCCGAACGAGACGAACGTTTAGAGGGCTGAACATTTGAGCTCGGCTGGAGCCCGGGCGTCCAATCTTGCAGGGGAATCTTGTTGCAGACGCAGTTACACTCGATCAGTCGCATGCTCGGCCAAATTACGTACGGACAGGACACAGGCTACGAGTTGATTGTGTGAGAGCTTGTTCCGGCCAAATACGTGACGTGCAGTGCATTAACCGGCGACGGCACACAAGCCGACATGCCGCCTCGAACGTGACATTCTCTATCCGTCACACTGTCTTTCGACGCTCGCGCGTCTCTCAACTATATTCTATTCTACGAACTGCTCGACTGGACATACGAATTGATTCACATTTTCGCCGAAAAAAGAGTCAGAGCTCTCGAGCATCGACGGTCAGAGAATGTCGTACGGCGTGCTCAACTAAACTCGTGTGTCCAAGAGACCGAGCAACTGTTCAAATGTGCAACTATTTTTTTCTAAGCATGCCTTCGCCTAGGAGGCCACCGCGCGTCGGTGGTGGAGGCGAGCTAACGCGTGGGCTTATTGCCAATATCTCATGCGGCCACCGAGAGACCTTTTTTTGTCAGTGGCGCGGCCTGAATGTCAGTATACAATAGCGGCAGCGTTCGAATGTACAGTCAGGCAAACGGTTCGAACTTTAGAACTAAAGCGTTCCGTTCGTTCGCTCTTTTCGTTGTTTCCTGATGACCTACGTGCGCCGTTTGCGAGAGTGATGACGAATTGCGCGCCACAACTGAATCGAATTAAATTGGCAAAATATATTACCGACTCGCGCGTGGCAGCTGCGGGGACATTGCCATGAAAACGCAGCGCGGGGTCGTACATGTAGTTCGCATAGGTTCCAGGCCATATTCTAGTCTAATACAACGAGCAAACAATGGCATCAATCTTGCGTTACGCGGCGCCCCACACAAACAATGCGATCTTTTTCAATAGCTCTTTTACAGCTTACGTACCTATACAGTCGTAAATGTCAGTCAATGCAGAACGGAAATTTCAAATTCAAATTCAATGCTTAAGCTTAGCTTTCACGAGCGGCCAAAGGAAAGCCCCAATTGCGATTCAATTGAAATTCAAAACTATTCCATTATTGTATTGTTTTTCATCACATCGTATGCTCATTTCTCACTTTCGCTTCCATTCTTTAATATCCTTTTCTCCATTTTGCAAATATCGAATATCTCGGCCCGTGCAGTAAACGCCGACGACTTCGTGGGCGGCCATTACACCCAAGAGGAGATGAACGTTGCGCTCGCCTTTCTCGCCGTCATCATGATAATGTTCTTCGCCGTGTGCGCTTGCCAATGCTATCAGAAGGTGAAATGGGAGTGCGCCGAAAAGTGGCCGCCCATAGATCCGGCCGGCATCCAGAAGCGACCCATGCCGTGCGCGCCCTACAATCGCGACGGACAAGTCTGACGATCAGCGTACGCCGTCACCGTGTGATCGAACTCTTCCATTAACACCTACATCAAGTCATGGTCAAGGAGTATGCACGAGCGGCGTATGTAAAGATGAAAGAAAGAAAGGTAAAAAGTTAAGTACGTTGGCACAATCAAGCAAGGCGAATGTTCGCTATATTGCAGAGAATGCAGTGTTCTTGAATGTACTACTCCATGTCTAAGTGTTCGCGGCGTCGGGTCTGCTCCTGGCTGCGAATGGGTAATTTCTTTCTTCCCGTTCGCGTGGGGTTGGACGAGCAGCGCGGCTGAGAGTGGCGTGATAAGATGAAACGAGTAGCTCCATGTTTCTGTCCGCAGCATTCTTCTTCTTTCTCTTGTTCCCTCGGTTTGTGCGATGCTATAGAAGAAAGAAGAAAGGAGAGATTCCTCTCTGTACTTTTTGTTCACTACACAGCGATAGGGATAGCATTGTTCTTCTTTTTTCCTCTTTCACTCTCTGTCTCTACCATTCGACTTGAAGACCAAAGTTCTATGCTCTCTGTAGTTCTAGGCCAATGACTATCTGATTTTGATTTGATTCGTTTTCGCTCAGCGTTTCTCTACGATTCCAGTAAGCTATGCGTGCGCTAGCTTCCACTTTTTTGCCCGGTAATGAGCTTTTTCGAGCGGTTACCCTGAACTGTTCAGCCCTTCAGAAAACGTAAGCGAGTGCCAAAGAAGAGCTCGCACAGAGGTTGGCAAGCAGAGGCTTGGTTTCTGCGGTGCTGCGATAGGCAAAAAACGTGTCGAAAAAAGTTCGAGAAAGATGAAAATCGATCGACAAAGGAGCGCAAGCATTCGAACACGGCTGAATGAATGTCTAGCGGAATATCAAAAATCGCTTGTTTGCGCAGCATATTCGTCGGAACGAATGCTTCGAACTATTTCGAACGTATTGATGCCGCTGAGCTCGTGAACCCATATTCTATACGTGTGCTGCTTGAACGCTTCGTGCACACACAACGTTCGATTACTCGATCCTACTCGAATGAGGTCTTTGTGCCTCGCCGCGTACCATATGTACACTCGTATACATCGATTCAGACGAGCCAAAGAGGACAAACATGCATACAGTCGCGGTAAAAAGACGCCGAAATTTGTTTGCACATGTTTAAAATGTATAAAGTTAGACGAGAGGCAAAAAAGCTCGAGCCAAAAAAGAACAAACACTCACTGTAATGGTAACACACAACGCAAACATACACTCGACCCCCGCAGAGAGAACCACACGACAGCCATGTGCACGAACATTACGACATTACCTGTACATTACGCATATTACACTAAGAAGCGAGAGCGAGACTGTTGTTAAATTATTTCCTAAACTAAAAACTAAAAAGCATCTCAAGTTGCGCAATTAAAAAAGAACATTAAGACAATGCCGCCGGAAGCGAACAATGTCTTGCGTTGCGTAATAGAATCAGCTGCAAAAAGAAAAGAGGACAATGGTTAAAGTGCGGCAGAAATGTGTTCATGTACGAAAAGTTCGGAAAGAAGAGGAATGTCCAGCGCAGCGTGCGACGATGTTTGCTCTTCTACTTTTTTGCAGCTATAAGTGCAGAGCGCTCGGTAAGGCGCTCTCTTGTTTTTTCTTTCTTGACATTCTAAAAGGGACAATGTCTTCGCAAGGAGGAAAAGCCACGTGCCGAGCTATGTACATGTAGTCGTGTTGTGTATACAAGAAGCAGCGCTGTTTTCTAGAACAAAAAAGTTGTTCGTTCCTTCGTCCGAACGGATCTTGCGTCCGACGGTCGAGTCCTGACTGAGAAGAACAAAACGGACGACGCCTCGACAGCGGTCAATCGAGCGTGAACGGTCGTAAGCAAGCGAGTCCCGGGCAGCACTGCATGGCTACGTGCCTGTAAAAAGGCCTTACAAAATGTGCAAGAACACAGTAGCATGAACACTGTGCTGGTTGGACATGAATGTTACGCAGCACATACATGGAGTGTACTGCCGAGTGCCATTGCACGACGGCCTGCTGCTTTTTTATATTAAACGCATGCATTGCTGAACGAGTTCTATGCACCATGCATTCTAACACCCTCACATTGTATACGACTAGTATAGCTGTATACATGTTCGTTTCTTCGTTGCCATCTCTCCATATCTCGCCAGACGATGAAGAAGGAGTAGAAGACCGGTGGTCTGGCCGTTCTTAGACAATCTCGCTTATCGACAGTGCATCATAAAGAGGCGCACCATAGAGCACATAGAACCGTGCATAGAGTAGCACAATGACGAGAGGAAAGAGGCTGCTGGAAAGACGGCTCACGCCGTGGCACTTCTATTATGCAACCGTTCAGCGCAAGTTCGGGCATCGGACTCATGAAATATGAAGGCAAACAAGATTATGTGCATGGCGCGAAAAGAGCTGAAAGTCTCTCTATAAGTCTCTCCTTGTTATAGAAATACCCGCGACCGTCTACAGACATTGACCAGTGTATACACTGTGTGTGAGGCCGTCGGAGTGAATAGTTCGACGCCACGACTACGGTTGCGAGTGGGCTTAACGGCGCGTCGAATGAGCAGTGTATGTATGTGAGATGAAAGGGACAAGAAAGGCGCGTCTCGCAATGTGATGCCACTGTGTTGAATGTGTATTCTCGCGTCACGGGTACGAAGTACCGAGAAAGAGAGTATAGGCAAGAAACGGACGGACACAAGTCAACGGGCGTCACCGTTACGTAAGCTGACAAATCTAATAACAGTGTCGTCCATAGAGAGGCGCACAATGAGGAAGCTAATGCCAACACGTCCGAGGCATCGACTGTCGACCGGCGCCTCGGCATTGCTCGCACACGCGAGTAAGTAGCAATGTAGAGCAATAGCAGAAGGCCTAGGAGTCGTGGACGATGCAGGAACAGCTCGATCGACGAGATGTGTGTGAACTTCGTAAACTTCCGTGAGCTGGTCGGTGTTGTTACTTGTTTGCGAGCAAGTAGAGTCTGGTCTGCAACGTGACGTCACGGGCGACGAAATTGACAGGCAGTAGGGCTTGTTAACTTCTTGGCCCGGCGCGTAAATCATTTTGCACTCGAGGCCTCGGCGCGCGAGGCTAGTGGAGCGTGAGAGTGCAAGTGAAACAATCGAATCGAATCAAACGAAACGAGCGCCGTCCGATTGACAAGCATGTTACGCGCTCCGTGCACACTCAACAAACATTGACCGGCGTCAATTGGCTGCGCAATAATTGCGTGTTTCCAAACATAGTTATTCCGGTGGAGCGCAGACCTCGCACTCGACGCCCGTGCAGTCGGGTAAGTACTCGAGTAGCGCCCGGCCAGCCATTGTTTGCACAAAGCCGACAGCCCGTGTTTCGCAACGTGAGAAATCGCGCTAAGCGCCGATTGGCAAACAGTGGCGCGATGATTGATGGACCCACTAGCTAAGGCGGCGAACGTAGCAGCACACACTTTCGTGAATCGCCAGCACTTTCTTGCTCGCCATTCTAGCCGTGCGCGATAGCCGAAGTCCGCGCACTGCTGGAATGTTCGAAACGAGACGAGCTTCTCGCCGCTCCTTCGCAGCACGGTATGTCCTTTCGCCGGCTAATCGCGTTGCCGGAAAGAACATGATATTAATATCACGGGTAATTTCATCGCGCTGCGCGAGAGCGTGAGCGTGAGCCTGAGTGAAATGCAATGTCCGAGAAGCGTGTAGGATGCATGTGCGAAGTGCTCTCCTCTCTTCTCGAACGTACCGAGTCGAGAACATACGAATCTGAGCGCTGAACGCCGAATGCGGTACACGATGAGTGTTCTCACTCTTTTCTCTCTTCATCCTAGCTATATAGATCGTTTTCCATTGCTCGGCTAATCATTCGGAAAGATGGGCGTCGTTAGCAGACGCAGCAGCCTCGGCGCTTGTATCGTGCGGCGAGACATCTCTCTGGCCACTCAAGCGCGCGTCGAATATCGACGAAATCGTTAGAAGATCTCGTACGTCGCGAGCCGCGCCGTGCTGGCACTGCGCTTTGTCACTGACAGCGCCGCGGCAGGCCATTAATTGCCCCATGTCTTCGTCGTCCGACGTGAGTCTCTCCAGCACGGCGCGCGATGCTGACAGAGCGCTAACGACTCATTAGACCGAGAACAGTTCGACGTGTACCCTAGCAATTACCAAGCAAATACGACGAAGAAGAAGAAGAAGCGTCGTCTTGCACGTGACGTATGGACGGGAAGAGGCAAGGCTTAGAATGTTCACGCGAACGTTTCGTCCAAAGTTTAGATCCGATTGGACATAGTCGTCGATGCATTCGAAAATGCTTGAACGGTCCCCGATAGCAGGTTACGCATATCAATCTTTGCAATCGAAATAATGTAAATGAAGCGCAAACGAACATTTAAACCAAAAGCGGACTTCAAGCGCGAGTTAAAGAGAAAGTGATAGAGCTGCAAACAGATTTCATGCGTCTGGGATGATAGCCATCTTAAAAAATAAAATCTATCCCTCTCACGCTCCCCGTGGCTTCAGCTTGCTCTACGAGTCGTGGCCTGCAAAGATTAATAGCCGTACAAATTATGAATGCAAAGAATTTCAAACTGGTTCGTTACGCAAGCACGCTCGGCTGAAGGGAAGAGGCGCACGGACCGATGCCCAACACTGGCTGTAAAAATTGTACACATAGCGCGAATTCTATGGGCCGTGCGGTTGTAAACAAACATACGGACAAGTTTACCATATTCATCGTATTCACGCGGCAATGTGTTCGACTTACGAGTTCGCGAGTCGACAATTAGTGAGATAAAATGCAGCGAGCTAACAGTTGTTAAAGTTAATGGACCGACCAGTGCGCAACTCACCAAATGAGCGCAGCAGAAACAGCAAAATGTACTAAAACAGATTGATCATCACCATATCAAAGGCATGTCGAGATTTATGGCTCCTAATGCAAATTTTACTCTCATTCTCTATTCTTTTTGCACTGTGCGAATAAAAACAGAACTTTGTTCGAAAAGAACAAGAGAGAACATGAAATGTATTTTCTTTTTCATTGTGAAAAATATGCTCGCACATTGTTCCGGATACAGTTCTGCTGCTGGTGCTGTATACGAGCACATAGTGTTTTTCGTTGTAGCTGTTAACGTCGAGCTCACTACAATGTAGCCTAGAAAATGTACACAGTGTAGAGTGAACTAGACACAGTCTATGTGAGAGTAGCGTAGTATCATATCGAGCACAGCGGCGAACTTCGAACTTCTTGGGCGAGCGCCTGGAAAAAAAGAAGAGAGCGGTTCTAACGGAGCGAAGATGCGCGCGGCCATTTGTTTCTATTTACGACTTTGTCTCGCGCTTTGTGCATCAAGTACATTGTGCCCACACACTGCGGCATGTGTGCGGCTCGTAGTGGCCTCTCGGCCTGCCCGTCATACTGCACACGAGCGTAGAAGAGCGAAAATAGAGGCAAACCCGGGCACAAATATTTCACTATCAAACGTCCTGAGGTCTACCTTTGCCAGCGCCCGGCGTGCGTCCGCTTTACGATCGTCGAACGTGCCGTTACTGGTCCTTGCGCTTTGGACGGTAATTTTGCGGCTCTATTATTTACACTACACTTGTGTTTTTGTGGCCGTTGTTTCCTTGTTCTCTTCTTCAACGCTGCTGAATGTGTGCAGTGTTATATCTCGGGCGCGTAATTTCGTTTTCGGTTTCCGCCATTCCAACGGACGAGGGCCGTTCACTTATAGAACGATCGGCGGCGGAGGCCGGCCGGCTTACAGGCCACTATAGAGCGATCGAATGCGCAATTTGACGTTCGAATATCCCTATATATGTCGTCTATCAGGCCGCTATACGAGTCGCTAGCGAATGCTTAGACGACTGAATTAATTGACAAAAACGAACGCACATCCAATGACACGAGCGAGAATGGACTAGTTCTGGTTTCAAATTCACGTTTCCAAATTAATAATTGTCATATATTTCGTGCGTTAATGAATGAAATGTGATACGATCAGCGTATGCTAATGATGGCCGCGCTAGCATACCTAAACAGCGGACGACGGCAAGAATGATCGATCGCTGCCAACTACCGGCAGCCAGACTGATGCGCCGACGACGATGCCTAACGAACACGCTCGGCTTACCCAACTTCCTTGCCACTGCCGGTCGGGCTACTTAAGAAGATGTAGCCCACATCACAGCAGTGCGTCGAGTTAAGACGCTCGTCACTTCTTAGCTGTCGTACTCCCTTGTCGAACTTTGCACTTCGCGCAAACAACCTACACGTGCCGGCTTCCGTTTCGCCTCTTAAAAGCGTTCCATTGTCGGCGTGTGTTTGCCTATTTGTAGAGCGCAAAGAGAGCTAAGCAAGCGTCTCTCGTTAACAACAAAGTCGACGAGCTATTTCGATGTAACCCGATTAGCACGAGCTGTGTGTTCTGCTTTCGACGAGGAAGATGGTTCGAGGCTCAAAGCCCCGTCCCCTACTTGTTACATGCAAACTGACGAAGCAAGTGTACACACGATGTTGCGCTTGCGATGCAATGAATTACGAGAAAGTTCGTTCACATAGCCGATGGCAGGCATGTACTAGACTAGACCGTGCCACACACTTGCTTCGAGCACTTCGCGTGGTAATCGCCCAGTAAAATCGCCGCAGGCCTCATTCCGCAGCTCGCTAGTCTAGTCTAGTTGTCACGTGCGCTGCTCGTGTGCTGCTCTGCGATGGCTTAATTAGAGCGCATACTCGTCGCTCTTAATGATCGACGAGAAAAGTACAGAATGTAGCAAGTACAGAGTTAGTAATTAAGAGATGCAAAGATTGCGTTCTCGTTGTGCGAACGAGATTAGCAGAATTCGCACACGAAATAACGACCCTTTCCTTGCAACTCGCGATCGACCACGACGGTCACGTACGCACGCTAGCGCGCCATCTCGAAAACACTTGCCTGCGAAAAAGACCCTAGAAGTTCGCGTTAGCAACCGTGCACTTGCGTCATCATCTGTGCGCGAGATTAGCGTTCATCGATCATTCGGCGAAGATCATTAGCAATATGTGCGCGAACAGATTTCGTTGAAAACGCCGCAAAAAAAACTCGCGAATAAAAAACGCGCGCCCAAACATTTTGCATGCACTAAACAGACGCCTACACAATAACTTACTGAGCACGCTCTGGGCGCTGTGCAGAAAATGGAGGAAAATGCTTTTTAAAGAACATTAGTGAGAGTAGTTTACTGGACCATATGTTTTGGCTACCTTCGACTTTCTCTATTGTATATGTGATGAGTGATAATGGGCAAATACTTATCTATGAATTTTAAGCAATCCAATTGTTCTTGGCGTCACTTTCTGGCCGCCAATAACAAAATACATTTGCCTTTAAAATAGTGTCACGTGTCGTTGTCATTCTACCTCTACGATGCTAAGTTAAACATTTTTCCATTTTTCCATTATTTTCTTTGTTTACATGACTGGACAGCATGCAGGTTTGTTTGTTTCGTACCCCATATTTCCCAAGGTTTCCATTTTAATCAAATGTATATATGTATATATAAAATTTTGGCCAAGAGAACATAAAAAGAGACTTTCATTGAGTATAAGATGGGCAAGCAGTTGGTACACATTTCAATAGAGGTTCTACATTCATGTTCTTGGACTAAAAAATGAATCGCTCGATGGAAAAATTTGCTCACTTGGAACTTATGGTAACTTTTTTGTAATTCAATAACCTTTCTAACGTTTTAAACACGGCTATAGATATCTCGACAGGAGCTAATAGAGCGGTCTATCATCCGCCTTCATGATCGTCTCAAGAATGTCGAACATCGTGAATTGTTGTCGACATCCGTCAACTACAAGAAAAAGTGCATTCAATTCTTGTGGGCTTTGTTTTGCTTTGCTGGCTGCGGCTATCAAGGTAACCACTCAATTGATTGTCTCAGTGATTAATTAATCCATTTGCTTAGGTTACCACATCACCGACCTCTACATGCAATGGGACATCAACGCAGAGTTCTTCAACTATCCACGCGATCCGATTGACATCCCCGCCATTACCGTCTGCTTCGACAGCCCATACAAAGAGCCATGCCCTTCAGTTGCTGAGGCCGCGGAGTCTTCGCCCGGTTGCAACGAGTTTATACGCACCTCCACGATCTTCTTCTCAAAGACCATCGAGCCGCACGGTACCTGCACTTCCTGTGCGAGCGAGTTTACTAATAATTAAAGTTTTATAGAATTCTTCTCTGCAATCAATGTTAATAGTCCATTGGGCGAGAGAACACGTCACGACACACCAGAGAAGATTCAATCGTTTCTTGAGAAAACCGCAGTCAAGTACAAAATTGGTTCTAGGTTATGCTTGCAAGTGGACGTCTCGAAGGTCACGACAGGTCGCTTTACGTACGCCATCACACGCAATGCAATTGTTCCGACTTTTATCACGTTCGACGTGAAAGAGCCGTGGGCCTCTTACGGACAACGAAGAATGCTGTAAGTTTTGATTGTTTATGCCCAGTTCGTTTAAACTTTTCGTTGTTTGAGAAGCTGGTGCTTGACGGAGCCGGGCGATCTTCCCGACAACGTGTTGTCGGCGATGCCGGGTCCGACGTGGACACGTTTCAAGACCAACACTTATCAGAGGTAGACATGGAGTACAGACCCTATATTGCCTATTCATTTACCGCTTTCTCATGTAAGGACATCGGCGACCCTCTTGAAGCCGCCCTACATAACAAAATGTCGCGACTACAAAGCCGAGCATCTGCAATCTCAACACGAATGCCTTCAGAAGTGTCAGATTCGAGAGGCGAAAAAACTCGGACGACCCATACCTAGTAAGAAAAAATCTCACTTCATTCGAGTGCTGATGTTCATGATTTTATGCAGGTGTAGCGTACCAAGCTATAGATGATGCTGAACAGGAAATTCCAAACTTTCAACAATGGTGGAACCTCTCTGACTCGTTGTACATCAATTGCGATCAGCAATGCAAACAAATTGGTTGCGATCTCGTCTTCTTTCATGGTAACCTTTGCAAAAGTTTTCAGAATTCATTGATTGAATTTTGAATGTAGGATACACGTTGAGTGAAGTGATCTGGTTCGACAATTCGACTGTGCTAGGCATTCAGCTACCGGTCGAGCCAGACATGGTCGTCGTGTACAAAGCGAAAATGACGTTCGCCGAGTTCGCCGCGCTGCTCGGCTCAATCGCTGGCCTCTGGCTCGGCCTGTCGGTGTTCTCGGTTTCGGAAATTTTCTTCTTTATCATAGACACGCCCCGAAGACATCGAAATCGAGTAAGTCCGGTGAACCAAGTAGTATTTTGAACGTAAGGAGGTGTTGCAACGCTAATAAGCAAAACAACAAAAATCGGTCCTTGATTACCCAAATGTGAAGGTTAGTTAATCAACTGCATGCATCGATCGAATGAAATCGAGTCTGATCCATTATCCACACAACAATGCTTGATAAGCTGCAAAAATGAATTATTTTTAAGAATTTAAGACATTTAATAGAAAGCCGTTTACGATCACTGAAGTCCATAAAGTTCGAAGCACGACGTTTGGAGAGACTATTTTGGCATCTATTGGACATTGTGTGACAAGACTGGGAGTGGCTCAACAGGGTGTTATCGTTATTATACAGATCGTGGGCTACAACTGCACGGTGATGAATTTGTAGATTACATAGCCAACTGTGGCAACGTTGACGTTGAGCGTGGCGCTAATGCCAAACCCGCGCAGCTTGGGATAGCCGAGCCAAAATGTGATTCGACCGACGAAGAACAGGAAGTTGAGCAGAGGGATCACTTTCAGCGTCTCCTGTTCCGTCAGATACGTGATCAACGCCAGTTGCGAGAAGACATTGATGAGAAATTGTTCCAGCGAGTTCTGCAGAATCGCGTTGGCGGTGCCGAGGCGTCGAGAGCGATCGAGTTGATTTTGTACTTGAGGATCGAGACCAGCGAGTTTGTACTCGTTTCCGAAGATGCGCTTCGAGATCACGTTGAACACCATGAAGAGAAGAAAGGCGACTGACGGGTGCGTGTAGCGAAAGGTGAACTTCAGCTTGGCCGAAAAATCGACCAGTTCGGCGGCCGTGGTCTGTCCATGCAGGCTGACCATGTCCGACGTGACGAGGTACACGGAGCCGATCACGAAGACAATTGAGCCAAACATGGCGATCACATGCAACACGGCGTAGAGGCCATCGTTCTTTGTGTCGAATGTTTGTCGCGTTTCTTGATCTTCGGCCATCACTGTCGATGGTCAATTCTCTTCCGTTGATGGCACCAATTTACGATGAGATTCCTCAATGAACAAAAACTGTTCACATAAAAGACGGCAGAACTGACAATCAATGACGGCTCTTTATGCCCATATTAACATTGGTAGCACGTTTTGTGAGTCTGCTTCTACTCGAGTGATGATGTTTCCGTCTTGCTCGTTCCCTGAGACACTAACATGCTGCTGCCCATTAAGCGCGTGTTCCCGCTTGTACAGGTAGCTACGAATACCTGTCGTGTTATTACCTTCTCTTGTACACGTACTTTTCTAGGCAGCGTTTGCCACCATACTCTGACAATACACGCGCGCAGAAAATGTCTAGTCGAAGGTCGCCGTTACTGGTCGTCGTCAAGGCGAACAAGCGGCGACGACCAATTCCATTCCGCGCGCAAAGCTTGCGCCTAGCCCTGCGGCCAGCGTACCTGCACTTCGTAATTAAAGTTGGGTGAGCGCGGCAACACAAACGAAAGGCAAGGGAAGGCAATTGCAGTCGTGCACTGTTCGTTGTGTGTAGTCAACGATCGTCTATAAAATGCGCGCCTCGCGTTTCGCCACACACCCATCAGCCCACCATGTAGCGCGCACGCGATTTCTTGCTTCAAACTTTTTACGAGCATCTTCGTGCGTGTGTACACTAGCACTGTTAAGCACAGTGTAGAACGCGATCACCTGTAGCCAGAAGAGAGAAGAATTGTATGCCAACGATCTATCTAGAGCGAAGAGCGAAATAGGCGAACGAATATGATTATTATGCATGCAATTCAAAGTAAGAGAGAGAAATGAAATTTTCTTATTGACAAAAGTTATTGCTATTGCTACCGGCACTACTTGAACATACAGTAGTGAGGCGCTTCTTCTACTTCTTCTTCACGTTATGTACATCGCCCTAAACTTAGCCTTACTTAATTTTCGTATTCGTTCGTGGTCGATATTCGCATAGCCCACGCGCGGCGCCAGGCCGTGGTCGCCGTTGACGTTCGCGTGCACCCAATCTCATTGCATTCGCAGCAACGCAAATTGAGTTAAACTGAATTATAAAACGCGAGCAGATCCAAATATAAACATCTCCGCAGCTCGAGCAAAACAACAAGAGCGTACAACTTTCAAGGTTAAGACAAGAGGGCTTCTTGCTTTCATGGCTGTACATGAATTGCATTCCGAGCTCATGTAAGCCAACATCGACAAGAATCTTTCATTGGAAGTGAATATTGTTTGATTCGTGAACCGGACAAATTTGTGCTAACTGCATGTATATGATCTTCATTTAATTTAGTTTTAAGTTTACAGCTTAAAGTCTGCCTTACGGCAAGCAAACGCTCACAGTTTGTTTGCTCGCTTTAATCAAATCAGAGTATATGTATATTAGTTTGCGGTTAGTATTTGAGTGTGTAATTTACAATGTATGTTTGATATTCTTAGTCATGTAGTGGTAGTTATGAGTCTATGGTTAGAGGAACGCCACTTCTTTTACTAGTTTGCTCGTTAATTTAACATTCTGTAGTTCTTTGGCCGATGGAGCTCAAAAGCAGCTAGACCTGTTTTTCTTCTACCTCGTTCTCTGTAAAAAAGCTGGTAGCCGTCGCATAAGTGCCGGTCGGGCGCATCTCAGTAATAAATATAGATTTAATAGTTAGCAAAAGTCGGGCAAAAGACTTTCTATTAGATTCTGATGAACAATTAACGTGTGGATAAGCAGCAAAGAGCAGACGAGACTTTCACTTGTTCGTGACGAACAGTTCGTAAGAGATTTGCGTTTGGATGGGTACCGGTAGCTGGCGCATCGAGCGCGCGTGGTAAAAGTTCTGTAGTACATTTTGCGTAGTTCTTTCTTCGATAGAACCTTTCTTTCTTATAAGTGTCTTGAGGGCGCACAACGTTCATGCTCTGAAATTCGGCTACTTTTAGTGCGAAGAGCATAGGGGTGCAAATGTATGCATGACAAGAGAAATTTAAACAAACGGTAGAGTTGTTGCTTAAATATACAAGTAGATTATGGCGTTTGCTTAGTTTTTGTAATGTTTTGTGTAACATGTTTGTAGTAGATGGATAAAAAAGTTATGCCGTTAGGTGCGAGCGAATTTCGCTCACACGGACCAGAGAAGCAGGTGGTTTGTTGAGTCGTCGCGGCCGGCTTGCTCGTTGCCGACGACCGGCTGCCCGAAGTCTTCGTAGCCGTCGCCGCCAGACACGACGAGCAGCTTTACGGTCGATGACTGACGCTGATGCGGTTCGCGCTTCGATGGCGCAACGCGCGTCTCGACAGAGGTCAGAAAGCGCGCGAAACCTGTGTGTCCGCGCTGAAGGCCTGTGTGAGGATAAACGAGGCCGATAGATGATGGCAGAAGGGAGATGGGAGAGATGGCCGGGGCGAACAAATGAGAGAAAACGGCAGAGATAATTTAACAAATTGTCATTCATGTCAACTCGATCAGTCACGCATTATCAGTTAGTTAATCAAATCGAATCAAGCCGCATAACTCTGCGCGTGCGGCGCCAGTCCAGATTAATCACGCTCTGCTCTTCAAACAGGTGTAGGAGAGGGGACGAGTCATCAGCCTGCAGAGTGCGAGAGACCAGTGGCAGCGAGATGGTCGACTACTAACCAGAAACGTGAGGCACGGCGTCTAGCTTGGCGGTGCCGGGCGTCAGGTGAGGCAGGGTCAGCGTGAGCACCACGCCAGAGCTGGTGCCGATCCAGAGCAAGTCCTTGCAGGCGAGCAGCGCTGTGACGCGCAGACAGGCCGTCTTGTGCTGCCGAATGATGTCGTCGCAGCCTAGGTGGTGCGAGTGAGAAGAGAAGAAGAGGAATTGCGGCCATGAAGCCATGGCGTGAGTGATTCGATAATAAAGAAGACGAACAAATGCAGAAGCACATGTTGCATAACGATGAGATCGGCGCGTCACGTGAAATCAGCGACGCGGTCCATCAGACGTGCTCGTCAGTGGGCTTCGTGCGGCCTCGTTCTCTAGTTCTCTCCGTTTCTCGCCATCGCTTCATGATCATCATGCCTACCTTGCAGCATCTTCGTGACGGCCGGCTTCACGTCGATGTCCAAGAGATTCTCGTAGCTCGTCGCGTGATACAGTCGGATCACACTCGATTGATGCGTCGAGACCCACACGCCGAGACCGGCCGCCGCCATGCAGACGACTGTGCGCGACGGGTCCATGCTGACGTGCACGGAAAGCTAGAGCACGCAAAGACGATAAACGTTCATCGGTTAGGGGAGAATTTAATACGCTAATTGCCAGACAAGCTTACCTCAACTTCCATTGTAATCGTGTTAATCACTTTGACTAAATTTTGCGTCGCGCACCAGAGTTTGCCGCCGGACACGGGCAGCACCTTGACGATGGACGTGGCGGCCAGCTCGATGATGTGCGGCTCTGTGAGCCATGTGCCGCCCTCGTCGTCGCGTCGAAACACGGCCAGCTGACCGTTGGCGAGTCCGGCGAACACACGATTATCGTGATATCTGCGAGCGGCGGGCAGGCACATACAATTATCGAATGTAAATCAAAAACCAATGGGGGAGATGGTGAAAATGCAAATCGCATCGTCACGCCATAGGGGCCGTGTAAAGTCTCTGCCAGAGACTCTAGGCACTCGGCATCTCTCGCGTCAGTCATGACCAGAATGGGAAATGCGCGAGGACTACGAGAGGGCACGCCAACCAACGAAACGAAAAATAAATTAACTGCGCACGTACATGAGGCAAGTGACTGGCGCGGCGAGCTGTATCTTAATCTTGTTCTTCTTGATCCGGATATTATCGTTGCAGTTGTACACGTGGATGCTGTGCGCGTGAGAGAGGAGAGAAGATGAGTGTGTGATACATGTGAGCGTGTGGGCGATAGACGAGACATGAATTAAATGGCGTCGTCAATCAACATGTCGTCGCGCGTTAATTATGCCATTCATTTGAACACAAAGAGACGCGAGGCCGAACAGTTTCTCTTTTGCTCGCGCTTCGCTGACAACACACACACAAAAACTTCCATCGCCTTGTTCGCCTCGAACACCCACCTGCCGTCTTCGGTGCCGAGCCACATGGTTGGCGGCGCGAGGTCCGACTCGGCGCCCACCAGTTCCGCCGTCGGCGAGCTCGACTGCGGTGGCGTCTGCTCGCTACAACGCCCGTGGTTCGGCGAGCCAGTCGTGCCGCTGCTGCCGCCACCGCCTCTTCCCGTTGACGCATCGTCGGGCGACTGGATTATGCAAAGGGCGATAGAATCGGCGAACGAAAGTTTAGTTGGTTAGGTGAATAAGTTTTCCTTGTTTTTTTTGTTATTCAGTTTGATTTGGTTGCTAATCAGAGAATCTGAGACACACCTGTTCGTCTTCGTCGTCGGACGAGTCTGAGTCGAGCTGAAAGAGCGGCTGGTGGTGCGGTGGCGAGCGCGGTGACTTGAGTACGAGCTTCGTGGGCGACATGGGCCTCCGTGCGCTCGGCCACGATGGCAAGCCGCCGGGTCCGTTGCTGCCGCCATCGTTACTCGACGGTGGCATCGGCGGCGGCGTGGTCGAGCACGACGGAGTGGGCGTCACGCCTGAAATGCAAACAACATGTAACGGGGAACGGTTAGTGAATTGAATACCAATCAGGCAATCAAATATAGTCAGTAGGTAGATGCTGATTGCCGTTTTAGAATTTAGAATCAATTCTTAAACTGCAGTGAATCAATGTACCCGAGCTGATGACGGAACTGGAGTAGCAGCCGGAGCTAGTCGTCACCGTCTCGTCGCTCGACATGGACAGCCGCTCGTCGGCGATGACAGACGAGGTGCGCGCCGAGCCGGGCGAGAGCAGGACGGTGGCGGCGGGCACGGAGGCGACGCACAAGATACGCGTGTTGCAGACGCCATTGCATGACGTCACGGTGGGCTCGGGTTGCAGCGAGAGGACGCAGACCTGTGCGCGGCGTAATTTATGAATGAAATGTATGTGTGTGAGCGTAAGAGCAAGAACATGTGCGACAGGTAGTGAGCGCGTGTATTAATAGGAGTGGGGCAGCGATGGAGCAAATTGCAGAGGCGCATCTAACTACCCGCGGCCTAATGGCGCCCTGTGTAATTTGCGGCGCACTTCAAAGATTATGCGCCATTAGCGAAGAAGAAAGTGAAGAGGCAGAGGAGCAGAGAGGAAAGGATGAAGCTCGTCGCGCGGACGAACCCGTCCCGGCGCACGTGAAACTAGAGAGACTAGAAACGGGTGTGTCGCTACTCACTTGACCTATGAAGCCGTCCGAATTGCACACCTGAACACCAACCAACCGAGCAACGAAAATACAATCGCGATGAGCATACTGGGCGAACGAAAACATGCGTGGACATTGGATTCATCAATGTACTTACCCAGACGTCTCTGAAGCCGAACTGATTGGCGCCCAGCGAGGACGCGGCGCACGTGAACTGCAGACCGGCGCGCGTCTTGCGGATCGGAAGGGGTATGACGAACTCTGGCGGCGGTCGTCGCTCTGCCGCGGCCGCCAGCGCCGCTTTCGCCTTGCCGAACGCCCATGACGGCCGCTTGTCCGCCCCCGACAATTTTAGCTTCGTAGAGATGGTCTGCGAACGATAAAGAAGAAGAGAGGAGAACATTAGACAACAGCACAACGATATTGCATTATAAATACAGGTCGATGATGTTGATGCTGGGCCTAGTTTCCGTCCTCGTCGTACGCACAGGTGTGCAATTTCAAGCACGCTTACAATTTCTAATTTAACGCTACAATTAGCAATTAAGAATGCGCCGCCGAACAATGCACCTGACCGAGCGACGTGAGCAGCACATGTCGATAAATTAGCCATGTCTCGTAGCCAAAAAGTTCCAGACAAGTTCGCTGTGCTCGTGAAGGCGAGCCCTTGGCCTTGCCGTGCTTGCAACTTGCCGTCTCTTACGTTCTAGTCATAGCTGTCTATGAGCGGTATGCCGCTTAATGCTGCATTCTTCTCCACGCTTGTTATGGGCCAATAAATTAGCGGCGCACAGCTGGACATTATAAGTTACTCGCGCGTACAACAAACCAACATAATGCTGTTGTACTTCTCGGTCCGGCCGCACACTTTGCACCAACTATTGTCTCTGCCTGCTGTGTTCTCTGGCATGTAGAATCACTTCGATTCGCGGCCTCTCTTCTTTTCGCTGCCAGTGAGGTCTCCTTGTTCATCTTTGCTCGTACCTGCTCGTGAGCGAACGCGTCCTTCTCCACTTGATTTATCTTGAGCGCCAGCTCGTGCACTTCCTTCTGCGCCGACAAGAGCAGTCCGTGGTCCTGATGCTCGGCTGGCGTGTGCTTGAGCAGTTCCTACACCCGAAGTAAACAATAATAAACAAAAAAGATGAACGAGAAAAGATGATGTTAATGTTCGCGTAACACAGTTTACAAGCGTAATTCGCTATTTAGCTAGAAAGAACGAAAGAGAAATTAGCGATCAGAGCGTAACGTCGTTAATCATGTACGTGCACTTGCATGCTTGCACGCGGCATTTGCTGCATTCGTGCATGATTGAAAGTTACGCGCGAGAGATGTACCGCCGCAGATGCACTTAACCAATAGCCAAAAGGCCATCGACATCTACTGCGCGCATACAAGCAGCTCTTCGTCCATGCCTGCACATCTACACACATTCGGTCTTACGTAACTTATTATTCGTAACAGTAAGTAAGAGAAAGAAGTGCGTCTGAGAAAAGATAGATGTAATTCGTGGAGAGACTGATTGCCGGGCGACCGACTCTTATCGCACTAATGCTGCTTGACAGTTGCTGCATGACGGATGACGTCAGGTCGGCCATTGACAAAGACAGAGAGAAAGGGACAGTACCGACGCAGCGGCAAGAGTCGATCGCCGCCGCCGAGGCGATCAACATCATCACCCGACGCGACCATTAAGCGTACGCGGCGAGGCACGGCGGCAACAGGAATAGGACACTCACCTTGACGAGCAGTTCGTAGCGCGGGATGCGTTGCACGGGCATGATGAGCAGCGCGTCCAGCGTCAGTTTGCCCTTGTGTTCGCGCGCCGTGTTCTACATGTACGCGAGCAGAGCATCCGAGCAGGAGAAGAGCATCGGCATCATCGGCGAACAATGGGACGATAGAAGTAGAAAAGCAGAAATAAATATACGGCTATAAATTATCGCGAGTACGGCTGAGTTTGTGCATGTACGCGCTGTTGTGAGATTGGCGCCCGCGATCTGCAGCGTGCGCAACTGGCACCAGCATCTTCCTATACAGCACGCTTGTGCCGTCTACACTCGTTACGCAGCTTCGTGATTATAAAAATACAAAGGGTCAGCGAGCCAAATGTAAATTGCAATCGCCTCCTCTATCTATCTGCGGGCAGCCGGCTCTCTCGGACGAGGCCGACCCATCGGTTTGTTACCATATAGATTGCGCGCGCACAGCGAGAAGAAATCTGCAATCAAATGTGTGACGCCCCAGCCCATGAATAGTAAGAGCAGAGAGCCGAGAACAGCATCGTCTATCGTATCGTGGCAATAAGATGCTATTGTTTTAAGCAGCCGGCGAGCCGATGGTTTTAAAATGCGGCACAAGCGCAGGGCGGAAGGCGCGTGATCGCAAAAATAAACAGACAAGTGCGTGCACAGGATAGACACTTGTAGTTGTATAATATCGTCGTGTAACGCGCTTTGTTTGTAATAAGCGGAATAATAGCCATTTGTTTGCATTTAGAGGATTAAAGCGTTTGAGCAAGTCGATGCTTGGGCGGTTGCCCGTTGTTCCGATTGCTAATTACAGGTGCGTAGAGCGTACACGTACCTCGAGAAACTTGGCAAAGGCGGACTTGCCGGTCGCTTGCTTGATCGCTTCTTTCGCGCACTTCCAGTTGTTGATGAAGGCCGTGTACGTGTCGATGATTTGCTGCTTTGTGAACTGTAAATTGATTGAGAAGATGATGATCATCATCGGTCGTCAGTTGGCGATGAAAGAAGCAAATCTAGGCTGGCCAATCATCGTCTTCTCTTGTTACACTCACCGCCTCGAGCAACAGGTCGCCGATCTTTTGCTTTGCGTCCCATTGTGCGCGTCGGCCGTTGAGATGCTCGAGAAATTGCTCGTGCTGACTAAGAATCTCAGGAATCTGGAAGAATATTTCGTCCACGACGCTCGCGTCCACGATATTAGCGTTCTCTTCTTTCAGTGGCTTTATGTATTTCTATGGAACGTGAGCGTGAGCGAGAGATAAGCGAGCAGCGCCGAGACGGGAAAGAATGAAGCCAATTAATTCACGAGCCAGACCGTGATCAGTTTGTCAGTAGAGTAGTTGGTTGGTTAGGTAAGCGAAGAGGCACGAAGCGAGAAGCGGCGGCGGCATCCTCGCTCGTCCGTCGATAAATCAACAGGCCGGGCCAATCACGTCACGTTATCAACGCGCTTTTAATAGATGTGAAAGCGGCACGCAATTGGCGCGCATCGATCAGATTTAACTGGCCGGATTTATCAGCCATCAGGCCAGTTGGCCTCCGACCACCGCGCTCGACGCTCGGCGTTCGGGCGCCGCGCCTCAGCCATCTCGCAATCGCGCCATCGGCAGGTCAACTATGCGTGCGCGTGTTCTGATCTACTAGCCGTTTCCTTCGCCAGTTACGAGCTCGAAAGTGAAAACGAATCAGCGCCAGGCAGCCGAACCACGCGAAGACCGGGGCGCGAATGTCTAAGTCTTCCACGCTCGCAACCCGAAGGTCAACCGGTAGGCGCAGAGCGGCGATGGTTATGTTATGGCGTTCGCGTTGCGAGAAATGCTAACTCATTTCTCGTCGTTCGTTTCGTAATTTACCGTCGCTTCCGAGAAAATGAAATAAACGTGTGAGTGTGACGCTGCTGGCCGGTGCCCGTGCCGGTGCAGCACATTGGCCGCCGCGGCTAATGGATGTTCTGCGCGGGCATGTACACACGGGGCGGTTGATGTTAGCTAATGTAATGTAGTAAAGTTGTTTATGTTGCGCCCGGCCAACGCAGAGTCAGGCCGCCGCGGCCATTGTGTGGGAAGCCGTTGAGCGTCTTTGCCGCGTATTTCAATATTTGCCAGCATCCATCCACACTCTTCTTCTACTTCATACTTCTACTTCACTCTCTTTTACATCGTACGCACACATGAACAGCGCGCACGGCACGCCAGCGCGCGTATGCTCGAGTACGTTCACATGCCAACCACGTCGACATAGAACGTACATTAGCGCCTCTGAGGCGCGGCCGCGCGACTGTTTCGCGTTGTGCGAGGCAGAAAGTGAGGAGGCCACGAGGAAGACGGAGAAGGACGAAGTAGAAAAGACGATCGAACAACCAACTATCAGACCGAATTGAGAATAGGTGTTGGCCGGCTGCGAGGCGCGGTACGATAAGCGCCGTCAGCATCTACTTCCACTTCCACTGTTCTCAGCGTGCATTGCCGAATATTGCTGCACTACCGTGGCTCAAGTCGCCACTTGCCGCTGGATATGAGTGCGTGTGCGTACAGCCTAAGAAGAGTTGTTGAAATGTTGGCGAATTTGTTTCGTAACTCAGCCAAATATCATGCATATAAAGTGACGCGGCGGACGATGGTGCTGGCATGCGATGTGCGGTGTGTATGCGTATATAAGAAAAGTTACGATGAAATATGAGAACGTCGAGCGTCGTCGCGTGAGAACGGGCTCACTCACGCTACGCACAGAGGCCAAAAGGCTATTCTATCGCCACGGCGCACATTGCTCCTTTTTCTTCGCCCGTACAATATGCACTGTACGTCCGACTAAATATACACCATAAGCACGCTCTGTACTGTATATAGTGCGTGCATGTTACGTGTGTGTGTAGTCAGAGAGTCAAGTGAGCTCGACCGCTCGGCTTCTTTCTCTTTTAATCCGATTAACTCGGCTCTTTAAACTAACGCACCGCTGACACGCGAGACAAACCGGAGCCGTGGCGGCAACCAGCAGCCGCACTGTTCGCTCAAACAACCGCGACTGGCGCCTACCGGGCTATCATGTCACGCCGGCACAAAGGCCACTCTTGGCGCTAATCCCGCGCCTCGGCAACAGGCACAGGGCAGAACAAAACGAAATTAAAACGTAAGTCTTGCGCAACGTCGAAACTGAAGGCTTAAGAGAGGTAGTCAAAGAGAGGCGACCGAGCAGTGAAGCAAAGCTCTCTTTCTTCATTCAAATCAAACACTATTAAGCGCTCAACGCGCTGCAAGAACAGAAAGCACTGGTCATTGTGCCGAGCCACTGGGCGGAGGACTTGTGTGATCATGATCACCGAGAGAACATCTGTTACGCAACGCAACTCATCCGCCCTGCAACAAGACAAGCAGCAATCTATTCACGTGTTACATGCTCAGCGATGAACAGAGAGAAAGGGAGAAAGGCTAAGGGCGTCTCGGCGGTCGTGTTGTTGCAGCACCTCAACACAAAGCGAGAAGCGCAGTCCATTAGCCACTCTATCAAAGAGTCAAAGAGAGTTGCGCAACACGATCGTCATTAGACTGTATGAGGCAGACAACATTACAAAATCATAACTTGATATTACAGCTGCATAAATATGAGTGAATGTGTTCTCTCTGTTCCGAGCATCATCTTGATAGCGATGTAATTGATAGGACGGCTGCTGGCGGCTGAGCTGAAAAAGAGCGAAAAACCGACTAACTGCTAAATGAGAGAACGCGAATGAGATGATGGTGGATGCGGCGTGTCTAATTTCAACCGGCGACGGAGTGAGTAATTAAACGAGCAGTGTTTTTGGCGCCTCATTAAGCGACGATAGCGATCGCATTGCGCATCGTTTCCCGCCACGACTGCAACTGCATAGCCTTGCTCTCTCTCTCTCTCTCTCTCCTTCTATCTCTCTCTCTCTCTCTCTCTCTCTCTCTCTAAATAAAAAACGACGACAGAATGAGTTGCGACGCCAGATTAGTGGTGGTGTGTTTTAAAGCGCCGAGTCTGGTGGCGGTAGAGATGCCGATTCGATAGGGGAGTCGTCCTCGTCGGACGGATTTGCGTCGTACATTGCGCGCACGACTAAGATAGTCAAAGCGACATGTACGGCACGGTTGTAAGGAAGAAATATCCCGTAACTCTAGCTCTAACTGGCTGGAAAATTCTGCGCTCTCTCAACCCCCATTTACTTAAATCAGTAAAAAAGAGATTTACGCTGCAGCAGCAACGTCTGTTGGTTTCGGTCGCATTGCCGTCGTGGTGGATCGTCTCGCGCGACGCGCCTGTCATAAAGCGCGGCACGCGCGTGTCAGTCATCGTGCCGACCGCCGGCCGCACATCGGCCACCCGGTCCGATCGCTCGCTCTTTTTCAGGTCACACCCGACACTCGCGCTCGCCGAGCGCATCGGCCGCCCGGCGAGCGACGCGAAATTATCATCTAAAAGTGGGATACGGGCTCTCGATTTGAAAATAGAAAAAGCGAACGAATCGTACCGACCAACAGACGATTGCACTCGTACACTACATTTTCTATATGAATCGTCTATAAAAATATATTTGGAGTCGGCGATAAACAATAACGATGCGCAGCGTTGCGCAACTAAACGCTGATCTACAATGACAGATGGCGGCGAATGAAGAACGAAGAAAGAGAGGGAGAAGGAGGCTGGCCTACCTGCAACTCGCATGCGGTTCGGTCATTATGCTTTAACGAGCAAAGTTTCCGATGATGTGGCTTGCCCTCGCCACCGTGCTGTGAATGCACTTCTATCTGCTCACTTGGAGGGAGAGACGGGGCAGTCATTTCGAATCATTGCACGCTCTGTGGTCCGATAACGAAAGGCGCTCGAAACTAGCACTAAACGACGCCGAAATTCCTGGGGCCGGCAGCGGCTTAATTTTCGATTGTGATTGCAATTAATAAAAGGCCGAGGCGCCTATTCGTGGCGCCATCGAGAGGCCGGCCCATCGCACGACAGTAATTTGTTGCCGTCGTAAAGCGGAGTTGGTCGCTAAATTGCGAAAGGGTTAAAGGGCTGTGCGCAGCTAGCCGCACATCTTCGTGCAGCGAGACGAGCAAAACGGAACGTGCGATGCGCAATCAGCATCCAGATCTAAACGAAGAGAGCAGCGTCTGCACACTTGGGCCGCGACGATGATTGCTTTTTCGCCAGCAACTAAATCAAACGCCGCTAACTCGATGCTCACTCGAAGCCACTCGCTACTCGGTTCGCTCCAGTCATTGCGCGAGCGAGATATTTTGATGTCGTTGTTTGATACGGGGCTCGTACTTTTTTTATTGCCTTGTTTCTTCGCGAAGTGCGCACTCAAAGCACGACGATAACTGAATTTGAAACTCTTTTTTACTGAACTTCTCTCACTCAACCGCAATGGGCGCCGAGAAGCATAAAGAAGAGCATCTTCTTCGTTTTCTTCTTCTTTCGCTAGCTGATTATGTTAAAGCGAAATGGCCTGAGCGGAGGCGCCACCGCAGCACACTCGCGCGCAACTTAATGATCGCTAATTAGCCGCTAATCTAATGGAGTGTCGCCCACTATGACAATTTGTCACATTCCGCGTCGGCTGCATCAGCATAATGCGATTACCTAAGCGGCGCCGAGCAGAAGCGCGAGCAAAGCCTCGGCGGGCAACAATTGAATCAGAGCTGTGCAACGTTAAGCAAACACTGTGAGCTAACACTCGTCTGCCTTTGCTAAGCTAGTGAGCAATGTGTGCTAAGGTACAAAAAAACGTGCTCGAGTCTTGACGCAGACGGCACATCGCAAAGGAGGATGTTAGATTCCGGTCAGACAGAAAAATTAGTGCAGCTGATACAAGATAGAGATTCACGCTCGGCGGCGACTTAGGGCAGTAACTCGCGCGTCTTGCCGCAAAAAAAACGAACGAACGAACGAACGATGCTGGGCATAGAAGATGAGCTAGAGCAAAGAGAAGAGTTAGTACGTGAAAAGGGTTGACACGAAATTAGCAGGCAGACACAGTCGGCGATGGCGCGGACCTGGCCGGCCGTCCGTCTGCCCGTCGTGTGATAGGAAAAAAGATGCAACACACTTACAACCAAGGTAACATGGCCGTCTTAACCTGATGCTACGCTGATACAGTTTTGAGCAGAAGCATGCGGAGGACGAGCGAGAGGAAGAGAGAGAGAGAGAGAGAGAGAGAGAAGCGTGACCGTAGTGCGCGACATAAGCAAACTTATGTAATGGTAGTTTTTTGGTTTGGCCGTTCATTTAACTTAAAATTAACTACACGGAACGCCTGGCCCGTTGACACGTTGATTAACTCAACAGCCGAAATGAAATACAGTGTTCGCCGTAAAACTGTAAACTGTAAACTGCAGAGTGAAGTAGCCGCAAGGGTGCTCTCGGCGTGTTCCGTGCTCGGCCCCAAGCTCAAGAGCTCATGAGCTGCACATCAGTGAGCGTTAATTGCGTTGCGTGATTAACAGCCGCGAATGGCGACACTAAATTATCTCAACATTTGCGTTTTGCTGCTCGCGCCTTTACTTACGTTGACGAGAATGTCCAAAGACTCGACGTAAGACTTCTCCGTGTCGACAAGCTCCTGCACGATGAGCGCGCGTGTGTCGTTCTTGTCCTGCACCAGAGCCACCGCAACGAACGATCGAGGCACGACGAATCACAAAAAGCGAAAAATGCAAATGTTTTGGTAAATTTATGCAAATCGGCGGCGCAAATTACTGGGTCATTAAATTATAATGAAAATCGAAATGCAGGCGTAACGTAATGATAGTCATTGCGAAATAAGAGAAGAGTACAACGACAACTCCCGCTCAGCAGCCCGCATGTACGGTTTGCATTGCGTGTATTCGAGCGTAATTGATTGAGATGTACCTCACGCATCGCATTGGGAAAAGCGAAACTACGACCATGCACATCGAGATGTACGTAAGGTTGTTACACTTACGCTGACGAAGAGTTCGAGCGAATCGTCGTCGGTGCAGGGCGTCGTACACGACGGCTCGGGCTCCGTGTCGTACGACGGCTCGGGTTCTTGCATCACCAGTGTCCGTATGTCCTGTGCATCGTGCATGTCGTCGGATGGTGTGAATGGCATTGAGAGAAAGAAGAAGGGGTTGGTTATTAATGACGAGAGCACGAGCCAAAGACATTTAGCGCCGTCTGAATAGCGCGCGTCGGCGCTACTCGATACTCTTAAGTTCTCTCTCTCTCTAGTTCGTCTAGCTAATTATCGGGCTAATTAGGAACTGGGAAACTAGGAAAAGTTGGCTCGTTACGCTCGCGGCGTGTACGAGTTAGGGCGCGTCACTCGTTTGGCACGGGCGACACTTGTGAATGCGTATGACGACGCGCGACGAACTTGAACATGGCATGCCTCGCAGTCGCGCCGTCGACGACGAAACGTACCAAGCTCATGGCCCGGTGGCCTACTCTCCTGGCAAGCGGCGGCGACAGAACAGCAACAGAAACAAACGGCCTAGACGCGCGCCGCCAAGGCCTCAGCAGCGCTTGTTCCGGAATCGCGTCGCATCACCGCCGCACACAACTCGAGAGCATGTTCGTGTTCGGCGCGGCGACTGCATCGGCGGTGGACGAGTGGCAAAGTGTTCGCGTCAGCTAGCGTGGCGTGGACATTGGCTCACGAACGCCAACTACATCAAACACTCACACTCACGATACTCAGGCGCGTACAAACAACAGGTCAATTTCGACGCCGAACAGCCTAGCGGAAAGCTGACATCTGCCGTGAGAGCTGGTTTGCGCTTGCTCGTCGAGTTCTGAGCAATGTTCTACGGCTGTACAAATATCGAGCGCAAGCATACGGCTACTGGGCCGCGGGCGAGCCTGCTGAACACTGAATGCTCGATGAGTGTATGTTTGGCCGCGTGCGTACCGTGTGTATAGATGCGAGCGTACATTTCAACGGCTTCTGCGAACTGCCGTGTACACTGTACATTGCATGTACTATGGCCCAGAACTTAATCGCTCGCGAGACGCAACAAGCGGCCAGCCAGCTGCAGCTGCCGGCGCTGATCGAGCTTGCGCACGGCTCGCGCAAGGCGTCCATCGAATGTCGCGAACAGTTCGCGAGCTCGTCACGCTGCGCGCTTGTTGTTGCTCGACGCTGTACACACTGCTATATCGTTCGACTGTGTCGTTCTAGAGGCTTGAAAAGCGGAGGCGTTCTATTGAGGACAAGTTCTGGGCAGCAGCCGAGGCATGTGATCAGTCTTTCGTCGTCGGCTTTGGGCTAAATCGCGCGCGCTCGGCGTTGATGTAACAGCTCGGCGCTCTTGCGCTAATTACGTTGTGAAATGAGATTTTAATTGCGTCGCCGCAGCCGAGCCATAGCCGTATCGGATGTCACACGCTGATAACGGGATTAAGTGACGCCGCACGTGCCGAGCGCGAGAAGCGACGCACGACTGCGAACCGTTCGAACGCTAGAACGCTTCTTAGGCGAGCATCTAGCCGAGAGCTCGGCTCGAATATGATCTAATTACTCAGTGTCAATTTTTCGAGCCTCACGTGCGCGCCTACGGCTGAAGGCTGAACATTCATAGGCAAACACGGCGCGTGAGCCGACGTTGCGCGAAGAGACCCGGATCGCAAACATTCGCACGCAAGAGACCAAGGCTGTAGAGAGCAGCCGAGAGAGAACATTGCGGAAGTCTCGCGAACTAACAGGAAGGAAGCAATTGCATCGGCATCGGCCGCTAATTCGGTTTGTCTCGAACGCAATACGGCCAAACGAAATTGCCGCACACGCAATCGTGACCATTGCCTTTCGTCACACATGCGATCGAACCATGGATCGAACGGAGAGCTTTTTTGCCAACTGCGTTCAATAGAGTCTAGAACGTTCGAACACTTTCGCGACGCGCGGTAGGTACTGACCGGCGAGGAGCCACGTGGTGCGGCGATCGATGCAGGTCGGCGCCGGTCGACGTTGTCGACGGACGCGCAGCGCGAACGAAGTGCCGAGCTGGACCGGAAGCGGCCCGAGTCGAGTCCGGCGAGCAGCGTGCGAATCTTCTGGAGTTCGCGCTGATCGCTGATCGTGGCCGTCGGCCGTTCCAGTGACCTTTGCCTCGAGCGCGTCCGCGGTTGCGCTGGCTGGGTCAGTGGCCGGGTGGTCGGCGTTGACTGCGGGGGCGGCGAGTGCTGGTCGTTGGCGGCGGCGGCGGTGGGCACGGGCGAGGAGGCGGCACTGTTGCTCGCTTTGTGAAGCTGTGAGCGGATCGAGGCACGGCGACGCAGCGTTTGCGTCGGCGAGCAATTAGCGGAAGAACGCGCACTGATTGTTTGCTCGAGCGGCGGCAGTTTGGTCAGCGTACGTTTTTGCACCGCGAACAGTGGTCGTGGCGGCAGGCCTATTGGTGTTGACGTTGACGGTGGACTGTGGTTGGACTTGCTGTTGCTGTGATTGGCGACGATGGCGGTGGCGAGTGGTGGCGGCGATTTGACTTGAACATTGGTCGTGGATGATTTAGGCCGAAGGATGCGTGGTGCTTCGGAGGAATTGCTGCTGCTACTGTCTACGAGGTGCTGACGATCGAGGAAGGTGGCGGCCACACGCACGCGCGACTGGGCACTTGCAGGTCGTTTGAGCCGGACGCTCATGTTCGCGCCGCCGACGAAGCAAGGCGGTGAACGGCGGCGGCCCACGTCGGCGAGCCCATCGGCAGCCGGACGCGCACCACTGTCACAAGAATCGACGCTGCTGTCTTCGCCGATGATGATGGCCGGCTCACATTTCACTCTATCGTCGACACTGTCGCCGTGGCCACTGTCGGAGCCGCTGCTCTCAGCCGACGAGACAACACGCGTCGCTTTGTTTGGCGTCTCTGGCTTTGGCGTCGGCTGATCGTTGCCACTGTTGTTCTGCGACGCGCAGCTCGCCTCGAAGCGACTCAGATCTTCGGCGACACGATCGAGCACGTCGTACACCTCGTTCCACGCTTGCTGGATGTCGGCGATGTCGAGCGGCGAGAGGTAGACGGCCGGCTGTCCGGCGCTAGGCGCGGCTGCAGTGGGCGACTTGGCGACGGTAACGGCGGCCGGTGGCGGCGAGGGCGGCGCGCGACAGTAGCTGAGACACGATTGCACCGTTATTCTGCGCGACCTTTGAACATTCTGAGCATTCTGCTGCTGCTCGCGACGTTGAACATTCTCGCGTTGCTGCACTTGCTGCTGCACGTTTGGCCTCGACGACGGCGGCGGCGGCAGAACCGCGCGGCTGTGATTATAATTAGCGCGAGCGCTATTCTCGGCGCCCAACGACGCCGTGCTCGTCGACGGCCGTGGCGCCACGACGGTGGCAGCCGCGCGAGGCGGCAGCGTGCGCATCTTCTTCTTGCTCTTCTTTCCTTCTCCTCTTCCTTCTATTCACTCGTACTCGGAGCCACGAGCCAGCGAGAACTCGAGAGAAAGAGCAAAGAACACACGCTTTCACTCGCTAGCACGCGTCAAGAAGAAGAGGAGCGTGCAACAGCATGTGCCGCACTCTTCTCGTGCCGCTCGAATTGAAGTCGAGTAGAACGAGCGGTGAGCGAAGAGAACATGGACACGGCCGCGAACTAACGATGCCGATGACGAAGATGGGAAACACACTTCTCTAGTGTTCTCTTCTCTCGTGAAGTTTTTCTTACACCACTGGCATCAGCGAGCGATGCTAGTGTTGGAAAGATGAGAGAAAACTCGCGCGCTAGACACGAACTCAGTCACGTTATGTAAGACATGCACACACACACGAGTACGGCGGAGATGTGCGATGCTGCTCGCTCGGTTGGCGCCGTGAAAATAGCATCAGTTTTCTCCTTCTCTCTCTTCTCTTCTCTCGCAGTCTTCGCCGCAGCGAACTTTTTTTCGGGAGCGGCGGTGGCGAGCGAGCGAGAACGATGGGCCGAAACTTTTTCTTACAGCACACTACGCACAGCGTGTGCAGCGTTAGTTAAGGCAGACTATTGCGCGAAACTGGTTTAAGCAATTTGTTTGGCTAAGGTAGTGTGTGCGAGGAGAAGACGAGACGAAGATGAAGGCAGGCGAGCGTGAGCTTTCGGCGTCTCGCGCCGCTCTCCCTATCGGATGGCCCACCTGAGCACCGGCTGCCTTCTGCTCGTCTCCACGTTCGTTAACGAACGAATGGTGGCTATTTTTCTGAGAGAGCGTGTTTCGAGCTCGAAAGAGAAGAAAAATGCTCTAGCTTAGGCGCTGGTCGGCCACACGGCTTTTGTGTTCGGCGCTGGCCAGCATGGTCTAGCTCTTCTCGTCTCTCATCTTCTACTCATCTCTTCGGTTCGGTGCACAAGGTGTTAACTGCGCGCTGAATCTCGTCGTGCGCGTCGCGATACACTGGCGTGATAAGCAAATTACTATCGTGCCTAATGATCGCCACTCGTTTAGTGAGCGCATAAACAGAGTGTGGTTAGGTAAAGAGTGAGTTGCATGTGTGCGGTGCGTTCTCGAGCGAGCGAAGAAAAGCGAGCACAAAAGTCAGCATCTGGCGCCGAGCACAAAGGCCAACGAACAGCTCTAACAGCGGCAGGCAACTCTAGCCGTTGCGCACTTCTTCTTCCTCTCCTCATGAGCTCTAGGTCGGCGGCAGACAGGAGACAATAATATTGCCGTGCATTCCTGAGAAACTCTTTAGCGTTTCTTTGGTTTCGACCTTCGCTGCAGCAGAGTCATTGCTAGGCAGCAAGAGAAAGAAAGAGAGAGGTACAAACATTCGCGTACAGCGAAGAACACTCGTGCTCGCCCGCTGCCAATTTCACGGATCCTCTCAGTCCTTCTTGTCTTCACGTGCGGCTTACGGCAAGAGCCATGGAGAGACAAGCAGCGCGAAGTGGTTGCTTGGTGGATGGTTTTTTCGGGCGCAAGCTGAGGACCCACGGGCAGCAGCCACGGGTGCTCTCGGGCAGACAATATGAATGACTGGCGTCGAGACTCGCTCGCTGGCTCGAGCATTAATCACGGCGTCCCGGAGCGCGCAGCGCCACCCATAGCGGTCAGCAAAGGTCCGGCCGCGCGCGTCCCGATGAGCTGAGCACTCACACAGCCGCGCACCGACTGTTGCGGCAGAACGTTTCATTAGCGTTTGAGCGTGAACAATGGCCGCCGGCCATGAACTAGTCGATATTTAATTGCGCCAACAACAGAGTAGCGAACACTCCGAAAGAAAGAAGAAGCATCGCGTCGTGCGAAAGTTCACGGCGCGAATTTTCAAGCGAAATTATCACCAGCGCCCGGCACATGCGGCTCTCTGCAATTAAGTCAAGTGAAGGCCCGTCGTGTACCTGTACTGTTGCGCTGTGCAGGGCGCTCTTCTTCGGCTCGGCCGGGTCGGCACTCTATGACTAAGCGGCGTCCGTTACGAAAGAGAGAAGAGGGCTCGAAAATTGAACGCTTGTCCGGAGCGCGTTAAACGAAAACAAGCAAAGCCAATATCAGAGAGCGAGCGAAGTAGACGAGATGAGTGGCGAGGAAGATCGCATTTCTCGGACCAGCACACTTGCGCAACGCAACACGCGGCCTGCACGCTTCTATCGCGGCATCATCTCTCTGGATCTGGCTTGAAGTTAGTTGGCAGTGCTCTTGTGCAACTTATACTCACATGCTTGCATATCTAGAGCTCTCTCAAAGTTATTGCTCGGGCCTTGTTTTTAATATACTGATCACTCATCCGCACATGTGCCGCAATGTTTCAATTAGACGCGTGAGTGGCGAGTAACAGACAGCCGCTCGTGCCGGCACCACCGCGGCGTCGGAATGTGTATGCATAGATTGAGTGCGTAGTTCATCGTTATTGCATAAGCACATCATGTTTTTCAATTTCGTCTCGAATAGTTAGAGCGGCTGGCCATGCGATGCCAGTCACAGCTCGGCAACTTACTGCAAGCTGTGTATGTGCGAGTGCCACAGTCAGCCTTCGCTCGAGAGCCTTGCCTCCACTTTTGATCTTGAAAAGGGCACGCATTTGAAATATGTTATGCAATACGTTAGAAGGTTATAGCACAGCCATGGAAGGCCTTCTCTTCTTCGCGCGCCGTTCGCCATCGATCAATTATCCGAATACTCAAGTGCACCGCTAACCGTTCGCGCTCGTTTACGTATGAATACTCGTTAAGTCGTAAAGGTAAGGCTGGCTACAGTGTGGCAGTGCATGATCGCGGAGGGCTCTCTCGTGTGCTTATGCAATGTTCTGTAAGTTTATATCGCGCTGCCAATATATAGGAAGAAAAGTGAGTGATCTGTACACTCGCGAGAACGTTGTTGGGAACGAACATGTTAACCTAAAACAAACAGAAAGCGAAGGAAGCGGCCGAGCTAAATGAGATATGTACGAGTATGCTATTCGACACACTAGCTGGCTGACATGGCCTCTGCTTGGCTTGGTTCTGGCGTTAGGCTGGCCCGGCTCGGTTTACTTAGCGCTTACAGAGCACATCGCATGTGAGTTTGTGTACGTACGATGAGCACGCTGCACTAACTGCCTGCACAACTCGCCCCTCTGACCGCACACTCTAACTGCCAATACAAAGCGAGGCTCGTTGTGTTTGTAGACACATTAATTATATCGACGTTCTTGCGATGCATTCGCTCACGACGCGAAACGTAATGATTGGAAGGCCGAATGCAATGAATGTAGTGGATGCTAGGAAAAAGAGATGAGGAGACGAAAAATTGCAAGAAGAGCAGAGTGAACAAGTTAGTTAAGGTTTAGGCGCGATCGGCAGGTTGGCTGCGCATAGTTTCGCTTGGCAACGGCAGCAATTTAAAGAAAGAATTGAAATTGAAAAAAGCGGTCGAGTGCCAAGTGAGCCGAGACCCCAGTGCTGAGAGAGCGTTTAGTTTTTTTTTCGGGCAGTCAGCTCGTTGTGTGTTGTTATTGGCGCGGAAAAAGTTGTATTAGTCGAGCGACGAGCGAAGAAGAAGATGAGAAGAATGGTTGAAGGTAGAGTAGAGGAGAAGAATAGGAAGCGCGGCGTCGACTGCGCACGGCGCGCGATGTTCGGTCGGTAAGTTATGTTAACATGAATATTTTATGAGCAGCAATTTCCTGCCGCCGCTTCCAATGTGTCTTATCGGCGTCGGTAAATCATCTACCGGCCTGCATTTAGCAGCTTGGCTCAACGCGCCGCGAAGAGAGAGAGAGAGAGAGAGAGAGAGACAGCCCGAGTTTAGACACTGCCCAAAAAACCGTAGCTGTTCCATGCGGAGTGTGCAGTGCTGTAGGGTCACACAAGTACAGAGTAGAGAAGATGCTCTTCGTGGTTCCCGGCAAGTTCGGTGTTCGGCCAGTGCAAAGCCAGGCATTATCTGGCCTTAGCGGGCGCAAGTTGCGTAACGTGAACACATTTGTTGCGGGCGCTGCTTGGCGCCAAAGAGCAGTAAGAGCGAGAGAATCGGAGCACGAAGGCCAGAAGAACATGGTGGAGAAGAAAAGAGAAGACGAAAAAAGCGAAAAGGAAAGAATTGCACAATGGACAGCTAAGGGCCAGAGCCAGGTGGGATTTCGGCTGATTATCCACTTTCTCGCGGCGCAACACACTAAGCTCGCCCGCCCGTTCATTTGCGAGCGAACACAAGCTCGCCAGTGTGTCTGTTCTTCGTAAGCTCGTTCCATCTCTTCGGTCTATTCTTTGGAAAGATGTTCACGCTAAAACCGCTTACTTGCCCCGGTGATGATGCACTCAGCCTCTTAGCGTCCTCTCCGCAGACACTCGGACCGTGCGCCAATATTGCACCGGGCGTGCTAATGCGTCGCCGGTTCAGAGGTCAAGCCGACTAGCGCTAGCAATTTTCGGCTTTCGCGCGTGAGCGTCTTTGTACATCACTGTGCCAGTGCGGCAGACACAAGTACAGGCGTGTGTAGGGCACACGTTGTGCTCGATGGCTGTTTTGTGCGAAGAGAGCATGTGTGCCGGATGATGATGCCGCTGATGCTCTTTCCTGTCCTCTTTCATGTACATTCGCGCGCCGGGCGCGTGAGGCAGCGGGCGAGCGTGAAATTTATTTCCCTATTACTTCTTGCTTCGTATGTGTGCTCGCAGTGCACTTATGGCCGAGAGCATCTTTTTCTCCGCACTTATTACAAATTTATTTATTATTTTCATTTATTTACTTCGTTTTTTGTGCACTCCACGAGAGTTGCTTGTCTTTTCTCTCTTCTCTCTCCACTCGCACGCCCGGTGCGGCTCGCCAACGAACTGTTCTGGCACACGAACAACGCACAGCACTTGAGCCCATCTTCACTCTCCGCGGCCGGCAGCCGCCGAGAAATCGCATACATTTTTAACAGCAATCAAAAAACCAGCGCCGTTAGCACACGAACCTACATTTTAGTCCGTCGATGCTCGCTTGTTCAGCATACATTGTTATCCTACTGGCGAGAGTTGAGGTTGGTAGAAGAAACCATGTGCTCAAGAAGGCAAGTGCCTCTCGTGCCCCATCCACATGTGCGTTGTTTGTTTGCTTTAACTTTTTTCGTGTTCTTCTAGTCGAGTACTTACTCAAGTGAGTAAGTGAGGAAGAGAAGTTAGCGCGTGGGCCTCGCGACCGAAAAACACTCGAGAATATCACGTACGTACGTGTATGTTTGTTCTACTTCTCTCTATTGCCACTCGACTCGTGCCCGCGCACAGCAGAGACGTTGCTTCCTTAAAAAATTCACTGTTTTGTACCAGGTTTCCTCGGAAGTTGCGCCCTGGATGTTCTAGCGTGAAACAGTAATGAATAAATTGCAATTAGACGAATTTATGGAGAGAACTCAAAGAGAACGTAGCATGGATTCAGTTGTTTACATTTTCAAGTCGCGTGCTCGCATTTGTCCTCACTCTTCAAAATCATACGTTGCTACATCTATTGGACGGCCTTATATCTCAGCCCAGCCTTCAAATAAACGATTTGTTCTTTAATGAATGTCACATTTAAATCGCTTCGACGTATAAGAACAGTGAGGGGGAGTAGGGTATTTCAAGTCGGCAGCCATTGTTGAGACTGCTCACTCCGTTTGCCTCTTGTCTTCTAATATCGAGACAACTTGTGTGTGTGTTACGTTGTAAAAAGTTACATGTTCTTCTCTCGTCGGTCGAGTGTATTGCTGCGTGTCGAGTGGATTGTGGTGTGTAGCGGCTCTCTCGAGGGCACTTGAACAAGAAGAGAACAAAATGTGCTGCTGCGGACATGCCGTGCCAGACGCGGACAAGTGCGCACACGATGTGTGTTGTTGCTCTATAGCCACAACTACGTATTAATTATGTTATCGTTTGTGCGAAGATGCTCTCGCGAGCCGCGTCTCTCTTTAGCCGCACGTTTTTATGCTCCGCTTATGCAAATGGCCGCGGACGACTTAGATCGCGTCGCCTGGCACTAATCATTAGTTAATGCCCGAATTTTCGTTAATTATTGCGCACACAATGTAATGCGAACCCCTTTTGCCTCGTCTGCCGCAGCGCCGGCAAGCCGGCGTAGCCGCGGCACTCAGGCAGCCATTAGCTGGCCATAAATTGCAATTTTATTACGAACGCTGCATAGAGGGAAACACTTACGAAGACGAGCGACATCATCCATCGGGCGCGAACGAAGGCGAAAAGAAGAACAAGAAGCGCGAAAGCTGGCGCGCAAAAAACAAAGTAGATGATGGCGAGGCCAAGATGCCGCCATCATTTGTTACACTTGCAGCCGCTCTCTTCTACTACCACCACGGTACACGTTGTGTCTGTGCATGTACGTGTTTTATGTGTGCCGTTCAGGAACATAAATTGTTGCATCGAACAATTAATCAACCAAGTGGCTGACTGTGTGTGCGGCGTAGACACTCGCTCGCAATTCAGTTCAATGGGCTCGGGCCGCCGCTTGTCTCTTCTTTCTTCTTCATCTTCTCTTCTCTTGGTTAGCTTAGTATTTCAATTGTATGCCGCGGCCATCGTCATTAAGGAGAGGCTGCGCGCCGTGTACTTAATTACCGTTTGACAATTTTGCAATTTAAAGCGCTATTTTTAACTCGTTTAGTTAATTAATTAACTAACGAGCAGCGTCGGCAGCCCTTAGCCGAAGGGATGAGCATTTACATTTGCGAGTCGGTTCGGACCTCGAAGCAAACACGAACGACGACTAACAAAGTTGTTTCTTCGGTCCTCTTCTTCTTCTTCGTTTTCTGCTCGAGACAACAATTTCCGCATCGAGATAATGTTATGCACGAACTTTTTTACGCGCATAAACAACCAAGGTATTTACTAATACTGCTAACGATTAGATAATACATTCGTTTAACGGCAACAAGTCTACTGGCCGCGCGGCGCACAACACACACAATAACTTACACTTGCGGTCTGTTTATGTGTGTGTTGTTGGGGTGAAAAAAGCGAAAATGAAAACGATGCGAAACGAAATGAAAGAAATAACGTTCGTCTTCAAACGAGCGCTAATCTTCTTCTACTTGTTGTACTTCTACTGGCCAACAAGCCTAGAGCCGGCAGATCCTCTTCGTTTTCTCTTCTTCTTCTTCTTATGTAATCTTGTGTAATGCTGCTCGTTGAGCGCAAAATAATTGCTTTTCAGTATTTTTAGCCGGTACATATAGCTTCGATTTTTTCTTCTTCTTCTTTTCTAGCACATAAACGCTGCACACACTCTCTTACCGCACTTGTACTATACTATTGCCGCGAACCAGTCGTTCATATAGTTTATCGCAAACGAAGGCGCATTGAGAAGAGGAGATGCATCTCCGAGCTGGCCGGCAACTTGCTAGCGCCGGGCTACAGTCAAATTGGAACGCAATTTAGCGCCCGCTAACTCAATCAGCGCTCGCAAATCACTCGCCGACCACTTAACTAAATCAACTAAACGCGCAGCAATCGAACGGCTTACGCGTTCTCTCCGGTTCGTAGTCGATGCTGCGAAATGTACGCAAATCAAAACACCGAACATCAGCGCCGAACTCTCACGCGCGTTGTGTTTGACAGCCGCGTCGAACGAGGCACAGGTAAGTTATACTTTGCCTCGGCTGTTGCGCGGCTGAAGAAATTCTCGCGCCACGGATTAAGGCAGGCAACGATTAATGAGCCTATTCTATTATGCATAGCTTTTCTCGACTTTTTCGTCCGTCTGCCTTTTCAAAGAGAGAGAGAGAGAGAGAGAGAGAAAGAGAGAGAGAGAGAGAGAGAGATGGGGAAAGGCGCGTAGAAAAAGGGTTAAACGAAGAGTGTAGACGAATGCGGAGTGAAGAGAGAAGATGCACAAGCTGTTCGGCACTCGCCACGGCTTTAGGCTCATCCTGTTGCCGCCGAGTGTTGGCCCAGCGCGTCTTTGCATTCCTGAAGACATTAACAAACTACACACAACATTTGCGATGCATTTTACGTTAAATCAGCAGCCGTAAATTATCCTTCTCTCTCGGACCAGCTCGAGCAGCTAGCTTTGGAAGCGAAGAAAAAGAAAAGAAAGGCTCGAAAAAGAAGCTAGAAGGGTTAGCGAGGTGAACAACAATGATTAACGCGAACGGAATGATTTATGAATTGATTGGCAACTCGGAGCGCATATTCACATTCGTATGTGATTCTATGAAGAGTTCCAAAGGTCGCGCACTCACGCACGGTCACGCGTCGAATGTAAAAAGGCAAATGCCGTTCAAACTCGTGGACACGAACTAACATGGCGAATTATTCAACATTATAGGACATAAATCAATCGCATATTCTCGCCACTGGGCACGACGACATCGGCACTTCTATAGGTTTAGGCGCACAGCGTGTTCAACACGTACAAGGATTTTGTGTGCGCGTCGCAACAAGCTGTAGAGTGGTGACATTTGTAAGAGTATCAGCGTACAAGATCGTTTGTGGCTCAGAACACTCGTCAACAGCAACTACACCCGTAATCCTCGCGCGTCGGATTAGAGACGCCTAAAGCCGCGGTGACGGCAATAGCTTCGTCGAGAGAGTTCGACGACTGTGGGCGAAAATCCTTGACTTGACCTGTAAACTTTTCGCGTGTCGCTTGTTTACGACCAACGAGTGTGACCTTGATGAGGCGCCGTGATTTCGTCGTTTCGTAATCATCAGCTAGTTGGTCGGCACTCGCCGCCGTCGAGCTTACACTTGTTGTCTACACTTGCCGCCAATAACGTTGACAGCGAACGCCGCTACTTAAGCAAAACGATGGGCGTCGTTCAATTTAACAGCGGCAAACATGAATAGATCATCTTCATTTCTCTCATCAATGAAATTAGTTCACTAGAGCATTTACAACAATGTTTTGAGACAAGATCGCCGACGAATTGACATAAATCGAATGCAAATTTCATGATGCCGCTACGATTGAGGTCTGCCGACGATTGCTTCTCGCAAGTAGCTAATATTTCGATCAATATCGCAGGAGATGTCACGTTCTGTCGTTGGCTGATGAGCTGTTAGATCGGAAGAAACAGAGCACGTGCATGGCAAGTGTTAGCGTGCGTGACATGTAATTCTGTTTGCGACAATTAATTTGCACGTGTTCACACTGCCTAGCAATCGCCCTGGCAACTGCTATGAGGTCTGCAACACGCTCGGCCGCCGTCGCACGCAAAACGGGATAGGAAATGTCTTTCTGGCACTAATTAAGGCATAATAAAGCACATGACCAGTACCAGGTAACACTAGGCACAGGTAAGTGTCTCGGCGTCGCGCACACGTTCTACATGTAGGGATGGGCGGGAGCGGAGCGTGAGGAGCGGAGCGTGGAGTTTTTTGGGCAGGAGCGGAGCGGAGCGGAGCGTGGAGCGTGGCAAAAAAAGAGGAGCGTGGAGCGTTCAAAAAAAGAGTGGAGCGGAGCGTGGAGCGTTTGAAAAAAGAGAGGAGCGGAGCGTGGAGCGTTTAGCTCAGACCAAGTTACTTTTGCCTAGCCTGGCACGCTTAAAACAATAGATTTAGAGGTCAAAACGAATTCTAACTTCAAATAACGACAGAAAAAAAGGAAAATCTTCATATAATTTAGGATATAACGTGAAAAAGAGGATTTTTGGTGGAAAAATCGTGATTTTTGGCATAGGAGCGCGAAACGGAGCGTCGCTAAAAGCAAGGAGCGTGGAGGTGGAGCGTGAGCAAAATATGGAGCGTGGAGCGTGAAGGAGTTCTATGGGCATGGAGCGCAGCGTGGAGTTTTGACCAAACGCTCCGCTCCGCTCCATTCGCCCATCCCTATCTACATGTTTGACGAAAAGACCGACTTATCGCCCAACACGACACGCGCTCGAATGCATACGCCGATCATTAACGGCTAATGACCGCCGCAGAAATCGATGGCGACGCCGTCTCGCGCGACCCTATTCTTTCGCAGCACACATTTGTTGTTGCTATTGCTTCATGCGCGACACAATAATGTCAACTGCTAACTGCGTTCGGAAATCCTAGGAAATAATACCGTGCAATAAAAAGTAGCGCGGCCATCGTTTGAGTTGCTTGTTCTTAACGTCAAACTCTTCTCCAATGCAAGCCACCAAGAACCTTACTACGCGTACTGATCTCGGTCGATAGTCGATGGTTTGAGAACATGAGTGACAGTCAAATCGATGAGATTTAAAATAGTCGTGTCCAATATTTCTCGACAAGTGCTCATCATGCAACGCGTGAACATAACGCGCCTGAGGCGCAATTGGCGTTGCATCGCGCTCGTTGCTTTCTTCACGACACTTCTCTGGACATACGCGTTCTTTCCGCGATATTGGTACGCCTCGTCTAACTTCACGCTTCCGTCGTACATCCAGCTTCATTCGGCCGCACAGTTTCGTGCACTCGACAAGATATTGCTGGATGAGCATCGAATCTGTGAGCGAAAAGACTTCCGCGACTCGCCCGTTCTGATCATTGTCAAATCGAACGCCGTGGCCAGACGTCAGCGCGACATGCTGCGCCGAACATGGCTGCGAGACGCGGTCAGCCTCAACATTCCGCATCTTTTCCTCACGGGCATGGTCAACTACACGCTACCGATTGTTCAGCTGCTCGAAGCGAAGCAGCACCGCGATCTGATTGTCGGCAACTTCAACGAAAACTACTACAACAATACGCTCAAGTCGGTCACCGCCATCAAGTGGCACGTAACTCGCTGTGCCGCAAAGTATCTGTTCTACTGTGATGACGATGTCGTGGTCAACGTGAAGAACGTATTGAAATTCGTACGCGGGATTAGTAAGAATGAAAATGCTGGGCCTGTGATATACGGAAAACGGCAAAGATGGCCGCTTGTTATGCGATCCGGGAAGTGGGGCGTACCGCCGAGCGTCTATGCGAACGACCGCTACCCGGACTACTGTTCTGGTGTTGCTGTGATTTACGATCAGAACGCAACGCGAGCGATCAACAAGGTGATCAGTGACGACACGTTCGGACCGCGACTGTGGATCGACGATGTCTTCGTCAACGGAATCTCCGCCGAAGCGGCGAAAATCAGTCTCGTGCACGACGAACGATTCGTGACCATACAGGACACGTATGCCGTGTTCGACGAGAATATCGCCATCGGACAAGTCGGTCGAGGACAGACGTACTTGAACAACTACAAGAAAATACTCAAGAACAAACCGTTGCGTTGCTGGCAGCGCTTGTTTGTGTAAAAAAATTATAATGAAGTTTATTGTGAAGCGATTGGAAAATTAAATCTTATGCAATTCTTCGTAGAGATTGAAATTTTCAATTTTCATCGTGGTTGTCTGTTTGTTGATCAGATTGAGCGTTGATTGCTTCTGGAACCAAATGGCGCTGTTGGCGATATTGTTCTCGTAGAAGTTAGCGTTGCGAACTAGATTTATGTGATTCATGTTGTGGTCGGTCTGAGTGGCGCTGTCGTGCTTCTCGACGACAATCTGCGGCAAGATTGGCTGCCCATCGACGTCGCTGTACGCCTGTCCGCTGTAGTGAAGCAAGAACTGATTCCACGCGAGAATGGTGAGCGTGAAGCACACGAGCCAGGTGATTGAGTAGCTCACGGAAGTGATCAGCACGAACGTCATGATGAGCGCCAGATAGAAGAGCGACCAGCTGAATACGATCGCAATTAGCGCGTAGATCACGAACGTAGAGTTGATCGCGATGTTGACGATGTAGACCGCCGACGAGTCGAGCAATTGTTGGCTGAGTAAATTGTAGTTAGTAAATTGCGCGACATTTTCGAACCAATACGACGGCACGATGAAGCCGGCGTAGGTGATGAGAAGAACGGCGAGCAGAAGCTGCAGCGACCGGAAGTGGTAGCTAGTCGGCGCGGACATGACTGTGTCATGAAATGCAGCCGATGATCACAGACACACTGAGCTTGATTGTCTCGCACGAACGTAAACAATTTAAGACTAAAACGCGGAAGTAAAAATTCAGGTTTTACTCGCTTAGTGTCTAAAACAAACAAAAAAACTCGTTTTTCGTCGTCGATGATTAGGATTATGTTTAGTCGAGCGTTAATTGTGTGAGCCGCTATTGAAACGAATCACATTCATATTCAGGTGACTATATCTAGTTCAAGTCAAAGAGAGTCTAACAGGCAAGTAAAAAGAGTTAATGGCAGACAATTGATCGCTAACCATAAAAAGTAACTGCTGTCGATTACGAACACCGGCGACTGTCTTTGCTGTCGGCAAGGTATAAAGACTTGTATTTTACTATGAATAGACTGCTCATGAACTTCGGGTGAGGATGGAGAGATGCAATGAACAATTCGGCGATCGACAATAAGGAGGAAATTCCTCTACAATGGCCAACTATGCGTTTTTGGAACCTGCACTTTGGAAACCGATCCAATTTATGAGCATTTATTGGTTAAGTGATTTTAACTTCGGTTGCAGGTGCAAGTCACTTGGAACTTCCATTGAAATATCACGCGGCCACGCTGAATATAAAATCTAATTGTGTTTCGAATCTAATTATGTGTAACATCGCCATCAATGGGAGAGGGAGGGAGAGAACAATGAGCAATTCAAGAGCGACTTCTCTCGAATGATCGATAGATGGACAATATGATTGAAAGTTAAGAGAAGAGTCATCTAATTGTAGTGTGATCAGCTAAATCCAGTTGAGTTGGTCGATTGTAATGGTTCAATTGCTGATGTTGGTACACATGGTACACACGAGAGGTCAGTTGATTGTGGATAGTCGATAGATCGATCGTATTGTCGAACGTCCATGTAGTCGACGATCTAAGGGCACTCTCATCGGCCCTAAGCACGATCGCCACGGAGGCGGCGCGCGAGTTGCATGTCCTGCGAACAAGCACACCACAATTAGTAAATCCTCTCGAACTCTCACCTCTCAACTCAACGTTCAACACGAACCTTGGGCATGATGGTCACTCGCTTGGCGTGGATCGCGCACAGCAGCGTGTCCTCGAACAGTCCGACCAGGTACGACTCGCTCGACTCTTGCAGCGCGCCGATGGCCGCCGACTGGAAGCGCAGGTCGCCCCCGAACTGTCCCGCGATCTCGCGCACCAGCCGCTGGAACGGAAGCTTCGGGATGAGCGTCTCCACCGTCTTCTGATACCTGCGAATCTCACGCAACGCCACCGTTCCTACCGGTCACAATTCGACAATTAAGCTCACGATCAAATAGATTTAAACTGGACTTACCGGGCCGATAGCGGTGCGGCTTCTTTACGCCGCCCGTGTGCGGCGTCGCGTACTTCTTCGCCGCCTTCGTCGCGAGCTGTTTTTGAGGAGCATGTCCACCGGTCGTCTTGCGAGCCGTCTGCTTCACGCGCGCCATTGGAGTTGGTCGATGGACAACGATGAGAGACGACGATGAACAAGAGATGAAAGACGATGATGGCTAAATGAACGAAGAATGAAAATGCGACAAGACAACTGGACGCGCACGAGTTGAATGAGCGGCGAGCGAAAAAAAATCGGAGACTAACGTTAACTCTATGGAAACGAGATTTCTTCATTTCTTCGATTCATATTCTCTCTCCCTCACTGTCTCCTTCGAACTCTTACACACAAGAACACTGTTAGCAACAATTTGACACAACGTGCATATCAATTGTTTCGTGGCTTCTATGTGCAAGGAAGTCGAAAAGGGTGACACTAGGCACGCTCGCCACGGATACGACGTGCGAGTTGCATGTCCTTGGGCATGATGGTCACTCGCTTCGCGTGGATCGCGCACAGCAGCGTGTCCTCGAACAGACCGACCAAGTACGCCGCCGACTGGTAAACTCCAGTTACAGAGTTACATTTTATTATCTTTTAATCTAATTACATTTGAGAAAGATGGACAGTTTCACGAGAACATTTCGTTTTGGATATGATGTTCGATAAAAAGTTCGTTTTGCCCGTTTTGATTTGAAACGTTACAATTAAACAACACTGCTATCGATTACGAACACTGTTGATTTGCGTCGGCGTTGATCGTAGCTTAGACTGCTCATAAACTTCGGATGTCGGCCAAACGCGACAATGAAAATGCACAGCGAGCTGATCATGATGCTCAGGTAGATGCTGCCGATCGAGCTAATCGAGTAGGCATTGATGAGTGGCAGCAGGATCAGAAAGACAATCAAACTTAGCTCACTGCGGAGGACAACTGCGAACAGACCAAACATGAGGAAGAAAATGTTAAACACGATGTTAACCAGATACTTGTTGAGGTCATAGTTGAAGAAATTTTGATTGTAGTTAATAAAATTTTCGTCTTGATTGAGCAGCTTGTCGATGGAGGTGATGTTATCGACGAACCAGAATTGCGGAATGAACGATTTAGCGAATATAACTACCAGCACGCAATTTATCAGCTGAATTAACTTGATCAAGTGTTCGCGCGGATTGGACTGCAAGCGTCTCCTGTGCTTGCTGCCTCTTGGCGACATTTTCAAACACTGTCGAGATAAAATGTGAGTGTTTCGTCTCCTAACTTCTCTATTTCTGCATCTCTCTAACTCATCTACTCTTAATAACTACAAATTGGCCATCAGCAGCTCTTAGCGAAGCCTTTCTTCACACAAACGAAGGCAGTCAATCGAGCGAGACAAATTTTCCGAACCAACTCGAAACAAAACGAGTTTTTTTGTCGCCGATCTCTTCATCTTTTCTCAAAAAGCAGTATAATTACGTCGCGGTGATTACGGAAGTGTTTAACGCATTTGTTCACGCATGCTTGCGTCCAGAGACTCAGCTCATCTTCAGTCAGCGACCACGCGATATGGCGACAATTGCTCAAAGCTTAGGATTGCACCGCTTTGACAATTTCTCGAGCCATCCATCTGCAAGAAGGCGACAATTTAGTCGTCATTATGCTTCTCTTGCCTTTGTTTTAGGGCCTGAAGCCACCAAACTTACACTGTACGAGCTTTGACGTAATGTTGTTCGTCATTTAGTCAAATATTTGCATTACTCGGAAGAAGCGCGTGGGCAGCAAACATCATTCGCTCCTGACTTGTTTAATGAGCGCTAATATATACGAATTACAATAAAAAGTCTAAACGAGAATCTGTATTTGAACAGCTTCTCGTTGAATGGCGCAAATAAAGCGCGCACAAGATCGCAATTAATTTCGCATTAATTTGGCTTTGATTGTTCGCCGCGAGAGCATCATGAGATTTTCGCTGTTCTTCGTTGCTGTTCTTGTCGTTATTTTCGATTCTTCTTTCGCCGACAAGGTGAGTTGTCTCATGCCTCATTCTTTAAAGACAATTTTCAACATATTTTCGAGTAGAAGCAATTCGTGAACAAGGCCAAAGGTGGAGAAGAGGCGCACCGGAAGGCCAACTTTCAAACATGGGTGAAGATAGCGGACAAGATTTGCGACGACGACGATTACGAGCTTGAACACCTGAACCAAATGGACGAGGCAAATAAAGCTAGGAATCAATTAGTATACTTGACTAAAGAATCGTTGTCCTTGCAGTGCTTCAGCATGAATCCGATGCAATTTTTGGACGAGCCGTTCCGTGTATGCCGGCCGATCGTGTTCAATCCGGCCGGCGGCTTCGGCGTCGACATCTTGGCCGGCCCGATGGGCCAGATGAACGGCTACCGCAAGACACTGTGCTCGAACGAGGCGTGCAAAGCCTCCTGGATGGCCTGCATCAAAACGATGACCGAAAAGTTCGCCACCACATTCAAGCCTGGCCACGACTCGGAAGATGCGATCAAAAAACTGTTCACTAAGAAGATGAAATGCTACATCAAGTTGCTCGATTTGTAAACGAGCGAGAAGTAGTATTTCGTGTCGATCAGAAAAAAATTTGGCTTTTATCACAAGTTGTAAAAGAGTTGGTCAAAGAAAGTGTTGGTCAAGGGAAGTGTCGATGAGATCGAATAAGATTGAATTATAAGTACATTTCAGGTGTGTGCACGAAACGATCGGCGAACTCGGGCACTTTCTCGGCGAGGCATTTGAGATAGCGACGCGTGCCCGCGTGTATGCGCACTTTCGACGAATGCTGGCACTGGCGGCGGATACGTTCCGTGTTGCAGCCCAGGTCCATGGCGTCCACGATGATCTTCTCAACCGACGAGAACTTGGAAACGCTCTTCAGTTGATTCTCGTACATTAAGCTTGGGTCGCGGCCAACACTGTTGGCATCTATTCCCGGGTAGTCCGCGTATCTGGAGAACGCGATGCGTGAGATGCCCGTCACGTCGAACAACAGCTTGAGCACGAGTGTGTTCGAACCCAAGAAGTATTCAATTCCCATTTGTACGATTCTGACGATCACCAGGTTGTGAGTAGACTTGATGATGAGCACATACTCGAACACGGAGATTACGACGGACTTGGTCTGCTCGAAGCGCGAGACGAGCTTGAACAGATGCGTGAGCAGGCGTCGCAACTAATCGATCAGAGCGTCTTGGTAGCGCTTCACTTTGTCGGCCAGCTCGGGATCGACAAGCAGATCTGTCTCCTTCACAATAATGCCATCAATGTTCAGCGTGCGCACAATATTCTTCTTCGGCTGCGTGGGGCCAAAATGTACATAAGGAAAGCTCTGAATGCGTCGGTGATAGTTGGCGTTTAAGCACGCGGTCAATGGCTTGAAGAATTCGCTCTTGTACGAGTGGACAAGCTGAGCGGGACGCTTGAACGCGCCGACCACCATCTCCCGCATCTTCTTGCTCGTCTGCTCGAGACTGGCCACCGCCTCGCAGTCGAGTCCGTCGAAGATGTGCTCGAACACCTCTTGCGGCAACGACTCGAGGACCGACAGTTCACGCTCCACCACAGACTCCGAATGCGACGCCATGCTGTCGGCTTTTCGTGGGCGCTGTAAGAAAAAGCATTCGTCAAATCGCTCAACAAGGTTAGCATTGCAACCGTTACCTTCTCCAATTGGGTACACAACAGGTAAGAACGTAAATGTGTGAAAATAAATGCGTAAACAAACTAAATGATGGTCAAAGTAAAATGCTACGATTTCTTGTTGTTGCTTTTTTTTATCAACAGGCGTCGAATCGAGCGCTGCGGCTTCTAGCGACTCAGCTTTTTTAGATTTTTCATTACTTTTCTCATCAAAAACTTTTCTTTTACTAATAGAATTTGCATCCAACTATGATCATAAAATTTTCGTGTGGTCATACAATATGGTTAAGTAGATGTGTTGCTGTAAGTGTACGAGGTAGTTCGATTAAGACGAGTTGATGAGCTCCACGAAGGCGGCTACGTCGGCGTCTGACATGGCGTCCACGTCACTATTCTTGAGCTTCTCGAGCCACGCGTCGACGTTGTCCTTGGACTTCTTGTCGAGCTGCAGCCCCTCCAGCTCGTCGAGCTTCTCTTGAGCGTGATCGATCATCACTGACGGAAACCGCGCCAACTTGGCGACATGGACGCCGAAGCTCTGGTCGCACGGGCCTGGCTTGACCTGATAGAGCATCATGAGCTCGTCGTCCGTGGTCATGGCGGCGACGTGAGCGTTCTTGACGCTGTCGATTCTCTTGGCCATGTCCGTGAGCTCATGATAATGCGTGGCGAACAAGCAGAACGAACGCAGCGTCGTGGCAATGTGCTCCGAGATGGCCCACGCCAGACCGAAGCCGTCGTACGTGGACGTACCGCGACCGAGCTCGTCGATGATGATGAGCGAGTGGGCGGTCGCCTCGTCGAGTATGGCCTTTGTCTCTTGCATCTCGTTCATGAACGTCGACGTGCCCTTGAGGATGGTGTCACTGCCGCCGACGCGCGTGTAAATGCCGTCGACAACTGAGATGGTCGCCTCGGCGGCCGGCACAAACGAGCCTATCTGCGCCAAAAGGACGGCGATGCCCACCGAGAGGATATAAGTGGACTTGCCGCCCATATTCGGACCCGTGATGATCCAAAACGAGCTGCTCTCGTCAAAATCGGCGTCGTTGGCGATAAAGTCGGTGCGGTTCGCGTCCACGGTCGGATGGCGGACTTGCTTCAGGCACAGCTTGCGCGACCCTTGTGGCAGCATGGTCGGCTTGACGTACGGCGTGGGCGCGCACTCGGCTGCGACGGCCAGCGCAACGAGCACGTCAAGAAAGGCGATCAGGTTTGCCATCTTGCGAAACGTCGGCGCGTACGTGGCGCTCGTCTCGAGCACGTCGCGCTCAATCGTCGTCTGCGCGTCCTGGTACGCCTTGCGCACGACCACGAAGTCCTTGTTGAGACGTCGCAGCTCGTCGTTCACGTAGCGGCAGCCGTCGTTCTTGGCGCGGCCGAACGATTCGTACTCGTGCTCGTTGCGGAAACACTTCTCGTTATTCTTGCTCACTTTCAGGAAGAACCCGGTCGCGGTATCCTCGAGCTTAATCATGCCCTTGTTGTCGACGTCCAGCTTGCTTACGGCCTTGTTCAACTCTCGATCGGCTTCGGCGTGCAACTCCTCAAGCTGCGTGTGCAGCTCGTTCAGCTCGGGCGTGTAGTCGTGTCGGATCACGTACTCGCGATTCTCGTCCGGATGCTCCAGGTCGATGGTGGCCTCGACGAGCTCGACAAACTTCTCCAAGTTGAGCTCGAGCAGCTGCAGTCGCGCGAGGAACTCGGTGCGAACCAGATCGGTCGCGTCCACCGCGATCTGCTCGGCCAGACACGGCAGCAGCGCGGCCATCGTGTACATCGTATGACAATCGGTGAGCGTCGCCTCGCCGCCACCATCGGCCTTCTTCGTGGCCGCGTCCTCCGAGGCCTGCTCGAACTTGCCGCACAGCTTGACCAGGTCGGGTACCTTGCGCAGCAACTGTTCGTGCAGAGCGCGTCGCGTGTCGCCGTTCTGGACGAAAAATTCCACCAGATCAAGACGCTTCTCTGCAAGAGACAGACACAACTGGATTAGCTTGTCATGTCCACGCAAGTGCTGCTGTACTCACGGATGGCGTCGAGGTCGACGAGCGGCGATCGGAGCCAGTTCTTGAGCAGTTCTTGGCCATTGACCGTGCGCGTCTTGTTGAGCACGCCGAGCACGCATCGCGTGTCGCGCGTTTTGCTTCGATCCTTCGGAAAGACGGCCAACGACACGGCCGTCGCCTCGTTCAGCAACATGCTCTCGCCCTCCATCTTCGAAAAACAGATCGACAATCGCGGCAAGAATGTAAAGCAATGGAAAAACTAAAATTAACTCCACGAAATGTTCTGAAATGTTTCGAGCAACAAGCGAGCAATGAGAAGAAAGGCTGCGCGCCTTGAGTCAGCTGACCGACGCGCACGCTATCTGATGAGATGCTCGCTTCGAGTCAATGTGTGTTCAACACACTGTGTTGATGTTCTTCGCCCGATTGATGTCCTGAACTAAATTGAATCAAGTGAGCTTTGTTTGGTTGATTAAGAGAGAAGAGAGTGAACAGCCACAATGGTCTACATGAACGTATGGAGAACAGCGGCCGCCAGCGTCGGCTTCGTGGCCGTCATCGGTAAGCATGGCCGTGAACAGTTCGAGTGAGATCTAATTGCGTGTTCTTGCTTTGATTTAGGTGCCGTCATGTATCCGATCTACTTCTATCCGATGCAGCACATTGATGAATACAGTGAGAGCAATTTAACCACCAGTGGCCAACCTTCTTAACCAATTTTCATTGCAGAAGCGGCGCAGAAGGTGAATCGCGCCGGCGTCGACAAGAGCAAGACGCAGCCGGCCGACCTGACCATCTGGTCCGATCCGTTCAAGCCCAAGAATTAGTCAGCAATAAGCCACAATTACTCAATTGTTGTACAAATATTTAATTGCATAATTGTCTCTACATAGCGTTAAGTGTCGAAAACCTTGTTGAAAATAGAAGAATCTACAGTAACTCTCGATGACTACTCTCTTGTCTAGTTAATCGATGCGCAGCTTGAGTTTGCTGCACGTCTCGCGGAAGTACTTGGGTATGGGCGCCTTGAGGTAGATCGTGCCGCCATCGCGGCCAACGTCGGGCACGGCGTACCGATACGCGTGCAGGTGCATGGGGATGTTTCTCACTTTCGACTGGCGCACGTTGAGCGCGATGAGCATGTCGGCGGGCAGCGTTTGCGGCACGATGCGATCCAAGTTGGTGTACTTGTGGTCGCCGAGCACGGGACAGCGGAGGCCGAAGCCGAGATGAGCACGAATCTGATGCTTCACGCCCGTCTCGGGCTTGATGGACAGCAGAGCGGCATTCTTGTTCTCGGACACGACGTTGTAGTGCGTGAGCGCTCGTTTCGCTTGCGTCGACGGCTTCGCGATGCGTCGATATTCTTCCTCGAGCTCTGGCCGCAGCACCATGCGCTCGCGGCCGTTCACGGCGCCCTTCTCCATCGGTATGTCAATGATGCCTTCGCGCAGCTCGGGCACGTTGCGCGTGACGGCCAGATATTCCTTCTCGATCTTGCGCGTGGCGAACAGCTTCTGCACTTCAGCGGCGCGCTCCGAGCTCGTCGCGAGGATCAACAGGCCCGACACTTCCTTGTCCAATCTAGCAGAGCGAGAAAGTTAGAATCGATCGTGACAGCAGTGGACTAACCTGTGCAGCGGATGCAATTTGGCCGGTCTCTTCTCGTTGCGCGGATCGAACACGAGTCCTTCGTCGAACAAGAGCGCCGAGAACTCTTTCAACATGTCGAACAAGACGACCGACGCAGGCGCCTTGGCCGCGCTCGACTTGCGTGCGTCGCCCTTCCTCGTCTCTTGACAGACGAGGCCGTACGGCTTGTTGAGCACGACAATGCCGGCGTCGTTGAAGACGATGCGATCTTTGAGCAGCCAGAGCAGCTCCGATTTGCGCATCTTGCTCAAGTCCTGCACCGCGTCGCGATACGTGAGATAGCCTTTCGAGTCGAGCTCTTTGCCCGAGCCGTCGAACTTGTCGTACGCGGCCTCGTCCGACACGCTCGCGCTTCCGTACTTCTCTTCCAGATGCTTCGCGTACTGCTCGGTCTCGGGCGTCAGCTTGCCGCGCTTGAGAAGTTCGATGTACTCGAGCGCCGTGCGAGGCACGGGCGAACTTTGCGCGGCGAGCGTCTCCTTCCGGCCCGTGTCCACGATGCCGTCGTCTTGCTCGTCCACAGCCGCTCCTTCCTGCTCACGCTCGTCGTGGATCTCCTGCTGTATCTCTTCGAGCTCCTCCTTGATCTCGTAAATGTCCTTAAGTGGCGATCGCTTCGCGTAGTTGATGCCTTCGATCACTTCAAACTCTTTGCGCGGCTGTGCGCTGAGTTCTGTTCGCGCTCGGTCGAACTGATTCAGTTGCTGGAACTGCATCTCTTCGGCCCATTCGCGAAAGCCGGGCGTGAATTTGAACTTGTACTCGCCGAGTGGCTCGCGACTCGGGTGTTCAGCCGGCGGAAAGTAATTGCTAAAGTACTGGCCGTCGATCCAGTTGACGGGCTCTTCGCTCTTGCCGCTCGCGTCCTCGAGCTGTCCATCCGAAGCAACTGTCTTGTCGGCTATCTTACCAAAGTATTCTTGATCGATGGCGTTCGTTGGATCGTCGATTTGCTCTGCCGCTGGATTGTAATTGTACTTGCGCTCGAATTCGCCTTCGATCGACTCGAACGCGAGGCGCGTGTTGCTCTCGTCGTACTGGCCGTGGTACTTGATGACGTTCTTCGAGTCGAGGCGCACCTTGCCGGCGACCGTCTCGACGGTGGTGTCTTCGTTGTCGAGCCTTGTTCTTGACTTGGTCAGCAGATCGTACTTCTCCACTGGATTGGGCTTGTCTTTCATGACGTATTCGCCGGCGATGTCGCGCTTCTTGTCGATAAACTTGATGCCGAAGAAATCGTCATCGTCGAACGACTCTTTCTCGTCCGCACTCAATTTCGACTCGCCACCATTCGACAGCGCCCTTCTGCCGACACATCCACGACCGCAGAGTGACAAGAATCTACCGGATCTACTCGTAAGCAGCGCAATTCGAATCATGATCAAGCAATTGAAGTGAATCGGCGATCGAGCCGAGAAAAAGCAAAGCAAAAACAAACCAGCGTGCGGCAATGTATTTTCAATGGGGAACTTTTCCTCAGCGTTTTTCTCACGCAAGCATTTTTCGTAACTTTTATAGCTTTTCTCTCTCCTCGTTTTTCGTGTTCGACTGCTCGAAAAAAGTTGGCGCAAGTTCAGCGCTCATTGCCGTCGCGCGTTCCGTTTTGCGTTCGTCGAGAGGACCCTCTTCGTTCTAAGAATAGCGATAATGCACTCAAATAAGAGGCGCACGATCAGGCAGTTGTGGTGTCGTGTAGATGTGTGTGCTGGTTCTGATGTTAATCGAGAGTTTTTAAAAATAAAGAGAGACAGAGAGACACTGTGACGCTCGAAGTACGGTTTCGAAGTTGCTCTTCTTCTTCTTCTTGCATTAGAACAGTCGGCCTCTCGAAGAGTCCGAGACCCAGGCTCAGCCATGTTAGCAAACTATCGGCAAGCAGTGCTCTGCTGTTTAGTGTTGCAATTAGTGGCTCTAATTGCGAGCGCTAGCGAAGAGTCGATCGACTACAGTTTCACCACCGAACAACAGAGCAACTCGACAGAAGCACCCACGTGAGTACTTGAGTCTTAATTGCGATTGCTTGTAATCAGTTGTTGATCGAGAAAATTGCTCCTGCTCGCATTCTCCCTTCTCTCTCTCTCTCTCTCGCTCGCTCGTCGTTAATTAGGTCAATATTCTCCAATCTACCAATCGAATCGTATCCGATACGCCTGCCCATGATCGTCGGAGTCGGATTTCTCGCCGGTAGCGTCGTGTTCGCCACCATTTGGTGCATGTACTGGAAAGTTTTCGCCAAAGAAGGTGCTGCTAATTACACTCACTACTCATCAGCTTATGCACACACAAACTCAATAATTGCCTTAGGCAAGTCATCTAGCATTGTGCTCATCACTCTCTTGTTCTTAATTTCGTTGCAGGCCCACGTGAGCGGCTGGACTTTGACTGAGTCTCTCTCATCGTCGGCGAGCGACTTGCATCGATCTTTCGCGCTCAAACAGTATTTCACGAGACAAGCTAGTAGCTAGTAGCTAGCGTTAATTGTAATAATTTGTTTGCGTTTACCAATTTTGTTTACCATCCATTATCGGCGCGCGTTCCGTCGATATATGTGTGTACGAGAGAGGCGTGCACGTCTGTGTTCAATGACAATTTAGGCAATTAACGTGCATTCTCAAGTGCCACCGTTAGTTGAGCGTCGATCCGGCGTCGATTCATTGCCACGGTTCGCGTGCCATCGTCGCCTCACTAACATCTCTCTCGAAAGTACTTCTCTCGTACATCAACATGCATGCCGTCGTGAGTTGTGTCATATTCACATGTTTCGCTGCCTGCATGGCCGAGGATGGCGTGTTCAGACAAAGGTGAGTGCCTTGTAGTAATTTGCATCTAAACACTAATTGTTGCTCCATGATCTAGTCTGAATCAATTAGAATATCCGTACAAACTGCGCGAGTACGTTGGCCTGGGCGTCTTCTGCTTCGCGCTCGGCTTTGCGTCGATGGCCGCAATTTACTATCTAGTTTGCATCAAGACGCGTCGAATCGATCAGAACGGAAACATTATGAAAGTTCGGGCAGTGAGAGATGAGACGAAAATCGACATTGTTGTATGAATTTAAATAAAAATGCATTAGAGAACGGACTCGATTGCTCGAGTGCTCGTTAAATCCGTGTTCGGCCGTGAAAAGAGCAAAGTTATCGTATGATTTGACTGAATTACGTCACTCAGGTAGCTACTAGGTAGCTACTGGCAGCCGTCGATTAGATATCGATGGACTGATCGCGCCCACAATGCTATTCTCATTTTTAAACAAATTAACAAATCACACTCCGCCGCGTAACGTTAGCCAAGATGCGACAAATTGCCGTTGCTGTTCTAAGTGTCGCCTTCTTCGTGGGCACGGCCTTGGCCGAGCTCGAGACAAGAGATGTTTCGACCAATATTGACAACTTTGTTGACTTGATTAAGATGTGCGATGAGTGCGAGAACAACATCACCGTCTTCGATAAAGGTACTCGTACTGTATTTAGTCGAAAGTGATTTAGTTGACTAACCTAAACAAGTTGTGTTCACTTCTCTAGGCTTTGCGTACGAAACAAAAGTTCCGCTCATGGGCCCAGTGTCCGTGAAGGCAATTATCGAGTACATCACTGTTTCCGGACTGAAGGCGACGAAACGCCGCGCAGGTGTCGCCGAGTATTGGAACAAGACCGACTACAACTCGTACTTGCAACTGAAGTTTGGCACTGGCCCGCTCAACATTTCGGCGGAGAGCGAAACAAAGTTCTTCGGCTTCAAATCGGACCGCAACTACACGGGAAAGATTGATTACGTCGAGACGGATATTCGCATTCGATGCTCGAAGATGGTCGATAAAGTTCTGATGGATACGTTCAAGATAAACAAGTTCGAAGGTGAGCGCAAGCGAGAGAAGTAATAACACGCCCACTAAATGAAAGCTTCCTACTCATTAGGCTTCGATCTGAAAATGGAAGGCAACGATTTAGCCGCACGCTGGCTGCCGCAGTCGGTTATCAAACAAAGTAAGTCAGCTAATGCGTTCTACTGTGATTGCTACATGACTAATTCTCTTTACGGCACTAGCGCTTCGGCTACTCATGGGTAACGTCGAGGAGAACATCAAGCAAATGCTACGAGACCATTTCCGACGCGAAGTACCAAAGTGGAGCGACGCCTTCAAGCCCATGCTTTGTCATTAGGAAACTCCGCTAACACTCAAATTCACGCGAACGAAATCATCGTTTAAATGTCAGTCTGACGATAATTGCTAAACAATAATCGAATCAATAAACTAACCTTCGTACTGTCTATTAACGCCTTTCAATTGTATGAATGATGGATAGTGATTGCTAATGTCAACTTCCGCTCGATCTTTCTGTAGCTTCTCATCCAGCTGGTCAGGTCGCCTCGTTAGGCGCCCGCGTACTCGACCAAATAATAAACAAATGACTAAATGAATTTTTCTCAATTCGGTCGATCGAAAATGTACTTTCTAAAGGCTTGGCACTTGGGTAGAGCAGTGCACAAGCATTTCTGCCGCTATCACTCAGAGTTTAATGAGACTATCTCCGCCGTTAACCCGGACTGTTCGTACTCGGCCATTGTCTTCTAACTCTATCTTTCGCAGCACAACTACATACGTTCTCTTAATCGCTCTCGACTCACTCAGCTAAAAAGTGTCTCGTCTACGTCCGCAGTTAAACCGCAGCCAGTTCGGCCACACTTAGACAGCACTCACTAGAGCGGACTTGTACATTGTCGAGCGGGCACTGCAGAAAAGCTAGACTACCACCGCCGTTCACCCGGCCTCTGTTCGCATTCACTCTCTACTGCTACTCCCAATATCTCTTTCTCTAACGCTAAAAGTTCTAAAGTTAAGGCCGCAAAAA